>Ga0114978_10003911_pt1 | contig 12131 bp, 9 predicted proteins | sample S_140212_EF_Meta_FD_87027 | JGI IMG/M metagenome (GOLD analysis project Ga0114978, IMG submission 87027) | Freshwater microbial communities from Lake Simoncouche, Canada to study carbon cycling - S_140212_EF_MetaG | ecosystem: Environmental > Aquatic > Freshwater > Lake | place: Lake...
ACCAGCATAAGATAACTTCATGCCATCCGCCATATTTTCCAAGATATTGTGTTGTACGAAGAACCAAGCACCTTGGTTTTGGGGCTCATCCTGACACCAAACAATCTCAGCTAGCTTTGGATATTTCTTCAACTCAGCAGTCAATGCCTTATGAGGGAATGGATATAACTGCTCTAAGCGAATGATGGCAACATCCGTAATCTTCTGCTCAGTACGTTGCTTTACCAAGTCGTAATAAACCTTACCTGAGCACATAATCACGCGAGTAACTTGCTTCGCGTCGATTGCAGCATCGCGCTCACCTAATACCGTCTGGAATCCACCTTTAGTAAATTCTGATAAAGGAGATGTGGCTTCTTTATTGCGAAGTAATGATTTCGGGGTAAACAAGATCAGTGGCTTACGGAACTGACGAATCATTTGGCGACGTAATACGTGGAAGATCTGTGATGCAGTGGTGGGCTGAATAATCTGCATATTAGTATCGGCACATAACTGCATATAACGCTCCAGACGCGCAGAAGAATGCTCTGGACCTTGTCCTTCATAGCCGTGTGGCAGCATCATCACCAGGCCATTGACACGACCCCATTTCACCTCGCCTGAGGCAATGAACTGATCGATCACCACTTGAGCGCCGTTAGCGAAGTCACCGAACTGCGCTTCCCAAATCGTTAGCGTATTCGGTTCAGCAGCGGCATACCCATATTCAAATCCCAGCACTGCCTCTTCGGATAAAATCGAGTCAATCACGAGGAATGGTGCTTGATCTTTTGCGACATGGCGCAAGGGAATATAAACGCCGGTATCCCACTTTTCACGATTCTGATTATGTAAAACAGCATGGCGGTGAGTAAAGGTTCCACGACCACTATCCTCACCAGATAATCGCACTGGATAACCACTGGCTACCAATGACGCGAAGGCCATGTGCTCGCCCATACCCCAGTCAACATTTATTTCACCGCGACCCATTGCCGCTCGATCATTAAGCACCTTTTCAACCAAGGGGTGTACTTTGAAATCTTCACGAGCGGTAGAAACCCGTTCAGCTAATCGCTTCCACTCTGTCAACGGTATCGCTGTATCAGCCTCATCCGTCCATTTCTTATTCAAAAATGGTGACCAATCTACTGAGAATTTACCTTTGTAATTACTGAGGACTGGATCAGAGGTCTGAATACCAGCATCCATTGCGGCTCGGTAGTCCTTGACCATCTGGTCTCCCGTGCCAACAGGCAATGCTCCCTCTGCCTCTAGCCTATCTGCATAAACCTTACGAGTACCAGGATGCGCAGTAATAATTTTATACATCAAAGGTTGAGTCATTGAGGGGGAATCTTGCTCGTTATGACCCATTTTTCTGAAGCAAACAATATCGACTGCTACATCTTTATGAAATTGCGTACGGAACTCAATCGCTAACTGTGTTGCTAATACCACCGCTTCAGGATCATCGCCGTTGACATGCAATACCGGCGCATCAATAATCTTCATGATGTCAGTACAGTACAAACTAGAGCGCAAATCGCGAGGGTCTGATGTCGTGAAACCAATTTGGTTATTAATCACAACGTGAACCGTGCCACCAGTTGAGTAGCCACGCACCTCCGCTAAAGACAAGGTTTCTTGCATCACGCCTTGACCAGCAATCGCAGCATCACCATGCACTAGGACAGGAAGAACCTGCTGACCTAAAATATCGCCGCGACGATCCATACGAGCGCGGGCTGAACCTTCGACAACAGGATTCACAATCTCCAAGTGAGAAGGATTAAAGGCCAAAGAAACATGCACTGGACCACTTGCTGTAGAGATGTCGCTAGAAAAACCTTGGTGATACTTCACATCGCCAGCCGGCAAAGTTTCCGGTCCTTTATGCTCAAACTCTGCAAACAAGTCTTTCGGCATTTTTCCTAAAGTGTTCACCAAAACATTCAGACGGCCACGGTGAGCCATGCCAATAACAATCTCTTGCACTCCTTTAGAGCCAGCCTCATGAATTAATTCATCCATGCAGGCGATGAAACTTTCACCACCTTCAAGGGAAAAACGTTTTTGACCAACATACTTCGCCTGCAGATAGCGCTCTAAGCCTTCTGCGGCAGTCACACGGTCAAGAATCTGGCGTTTTTTATCGACATTAAAAGATGGCTTTGAGCGAATAGACTCTAACTTCTCTTGCCACCACTTCTTAATCTTTTGATCAGCAATGAACATATATTCAGCACCAATCGTTCCACAATAGGTCTCACGCAATGCTTGCAGTAAATCACGCAAGCTCATTTCGGTTCTACCAAAGAAGGTATTACTAGTATTGAAGACGATATTCATATCGCTATCAGTAAACCCATAGAAAGCAGGATCTAACTCAGGAATATCCTGGCGTTCCGTACGCTTTAATGGATCTGTATTGGCCCAGCGATTGCCAACGTTACGATATGCCGCTATCAACTGCTGAACTGCCACGCGTTTACGTCCCATTTCTGAATCAGCGGAATCAGAAATCGTTCTAATGGGCCCTTGCTTAGCTCGCTCAGCAAAAGATGCAATGATGGGTCCATGAGCAATGTCAGTTCGAGATGAACCATCTGCGGCAGGGACTTGTTTCACATTATCAAAATAATCTCGCCAATGATCCTCTACGGAAGCTGGATCCTGCAAGTAGGATTCGTAGAGTTCCTCTACATAGGGCGCGTTACCGCCAAAGAGATAGGAACTATCTCTTGATTCCTGCATCATGATGCTCACCTTTCATCGGGTTTCCCGATTAAAAACTGTGGTTATAACCACTCGCTACACGGCTCTACCGTTTCACGAATTGCTCTGTGCAAATACTGCTACTACTACAGTAATTTAACACGAGTAGCCATATTTAGACAAAGGACTTTCCCAGATAACCTAGATTTGTCGGTAATTCACCATAAAGCAAGAACGAATAAGAACTTTCCTACCAAGCTTTCAATATTGACGGACAGATCAAAATCTATTTGATTCTTATTCTCTAAATCTTCAAGTGAATTAATAAAATTAAGGGTCAATATGAAAGTAATAACGCCAGAAATGGAATATCTCAGCACACGGCAAAGTGCTAAAGTTTTGCAAGTTTCCCTGGGAACCGTTCAGAAAATGGTTGAATTAGGCGAATTAATTGCTTGGAAAACCCGTGGCGGTCACCGACGCATACTTGCCAGTTCCTTAGAACAGCAACTCCAAAGACGAAAAAGGGCTATGCGGCAAAAAACTACCCAAAATTGCATTGCCATGGGAATCTTTCGCCGTACTGAAAACAGTGAAGAGTTATTGCAGTCAATTGCTGATTGGCAACTCAAGGTAGAGATGGAGGTAGCTGTAGATAGCCTAGAAGGATTAATGAAAGCAGTCTCTATTGCCCCAGATCTCATCTTTTTAGATGCCCTAATACCCCCAGTTGAGCAGGTCCATTTAATCCATTATCTTAGTAAAAACAAGGATACACAGCGTATTCCTATACTAGTAGATGAAGGTTTTATTAAGCTCCATCCAGGGGTAGTAGCCCTTGCTGACGAGAATCATGGGAATAAGCCTCAGTTAACTGAAAGCATCAAAGAGGAGCTCGAAAATGGCTTAATTGACCTGAACCCACTCATTATTGGATACCCTGCTACCGATCCAGAGATGGAGACATCGATCACCCAGGGAAGCCGCCATGAGCTACTCGAGCCACTATTTATAGAGGCTTTATCACGTAAATGCAGCTAATCTGGACAGCAGAAGCAAGAAAAAGGCCGCAATCGCGGCCTTTTATAGCAAATAAACAGCGTATTCTTAAATCAGGTAATTACTACGATCCCTGCCCTCAATCCATTTAGGCGCTTTCCCACGACCTGTCCAAGTTTCACCATTAGCAGGATTACGGTACTTAGGGGCAACCTTATTACCAGTAATTTTAACCCCCGCTTTGCGGCTAAATAAGTCAGAAGCGCTTAAATTGTATTGCTCAATAATGAGTTTAGCTTTAGTAATGCCATCGATTTTTTCACGGGCAATAGCCTCTTTAATTTGTTTATCTAATTGCTCACGTTGAACTAAAAGGTCTTTATAAGAAGACATCTATTTTTTCTCCAAGTATTAAGTTATTAGAAATAACATATGAAAACTGCTCAATAATGTATTTCACTCAACCATTATACAGTGAAATAAAAGGCTTACTTAAAATAGGTAGATTAGCAATTAAATACTATATTAATCATGGTTTTATTATCATAATAATGATTAAATAAACATAATCATTTTAAATAATATAATTAACTTTAGTATTGGTTATCTTCTGAGTGCAAAGGTTCCGCTAGCTTTAGCTGTAATCTCGCCCGCCTCATTCAGGGCCACTGCTTCACAGTAATTAATCGACTTACCTGCCTTGAGAACCGTACCCTCAACCACAATTTTGCCCAAACTGGGGCGCAAAAAGCTAGTTGTCATGTCAATTGTGACTGCCCCTAAAGGATGGTTGGCTGCGCTTCGGGCCGCCGCACCCATTGCAAAATCGAGCAAGGTCATAACTAAGCCGCCATGGGCAACCTGAAAGCTATTAGCATGTTCTGGCCTTAAATCAATGCTGATCCGAACCTTCCCCGCCTCGGCAAATTCGGGCACAACTCCCAAATGATCTAAAAAAGGAATATCTAAACCAAAGAAATTGGTTCTATCGTGAGCTTGCATGCTGGGTGTATTCATATAGAAATTAAGGTACTGAAAAATGAAGTCTGATTAGGTGAGGTGATTTAGGGCGTCATCTGCGCATTGAGTTTTACTTGACTGGGATCATGCAATTTATTCAAAGCAGACAAGTACGCTTTTGCTGAAGCAGCAATGATATCTGGATCAGTCCCCACACCATTAACAATTCGCCCGCCTTTAGATAGACGCACTGTTACCTCGCCTTGCGATTGGGTGCCAGAGGTAATGGCGTTTACTGAATAGAGCAATTGTTCTGCGCCGCTCTTAGCAATTTCTTCAATCGCATTTAAGCTTGCATCAACAGGGCCGTTACCTTCGGCTTCAGAGCTTACCTCTCGGTCACCCATACGGAAAGTTATGCGCGATTTAGGTCGCTCACCTGTTTCAGAATGTTGACTGATAGAAATAAAGTGGTAATGCTCGCCCTCTTCTGCGGCTGCAGAGGCCGACATGATAGCAATAATATCTTCATCAAAGATTTCTGATTTTTGATCAGCTAAAGCCTTGAATCTTGCAAATGCTTCATTGACTTCCGCTTCGGCCTCAACAGTAATACCGAGCTCATGTAAGCGCTGTTTAAAAGCATTGCGCCCTGAAAGCTTGCCCAAGACAATCTTGTTAGTAGCCCAACCCACATCTTCCGCGCGCATGATTTCATAGGTCTCACGGTTTTTCAAAATACCGTCCTGGTGAATGCCCGAGGCATGAGCAAAAGCATTGGCACCCACAACCGCTTTATTGGGTTGCACCACAAAGCCAGTAATTTGGGAAACTAATTTAGATGCGGGAACAATTTGAGTCGCATCAATACCACAAACCATATCGTAATAATCCTTACGGGTTCGTAAAGACATCACGATTTCTTCCAAAGCAGTATTACCGGCCCGTTCACCCAAGCCATTAATGGTGCACTCAATCTGGCGCGCTCCGCCAATTTTGATGCCAGCCAAAGAGTTTGCTACTGCCATACCTAAATCATTATGGCAATGCACTGACCAAACAGCTTTATCAGAATTTGGCACGCGCGTGCGCAAGGTTTTAATGAATTCGCCATACAACTCAGGGGTCGCATAACCAACAGTGTCAGGAATATTAATGGTTGATGCACCCTCATTGATGGCTGCCTCCACTACCCTGCATAAGAAATCCATCTCTGAGCGATATCCATCTTCTGCCGAGAACTCAATGTCGTCTGCTAAATTTCTAGCAAAGCGGATAGAACGTTTAGCCTGCTCTAATACCTCTTCAGGCGACATGCGCAACTTCACCGCCATATGGAGTGGACTAGTTGCTAAGAAGGCGTGGATACGCTTTGCTTTGGCAGCTTTTAACGCATCAGAGGCACGCGTAATATCTTTGTCATTGGCACGTGCCAACGAGCAGACAATAGAATCCTTCACAGCAGCAGCAACCGCAGAGATTGCTTGAAAGTCGCCTTCAGAGCTGGCCGCAAACCCTGCCTCGATTACATCCACCTTCAGACGCTCGAGTTGACGGGCAATTCGAACCTTCTCGTCCTTGGTCATGCTCGCACCAGGCGATTGTTCGCCATCACGCAAGGTGGTATCAAAAATGATTACTTTGTCGCTCATCACTACTCTCCAATTTGGAATGCGAAATTTACTGATTACTTTAAAAACTGTTTATTGCAGACTTAAAAACAAAAACCCCAGCAATTTGCTGGGGCTGGTATTGGTGGTTAATGAATTTTCTCTATCTCATCAACTCAGGCCTTACCCGCCCCAAGCTTTAGGCTTAGCGCTAGTAGAAGCAGACTGGCTAACAGTGAGAAATTGATCAACATGATTCAAATATACCCCAAAAATGGGGATTTAGCTAAAACGTTTACCGCTCAGATGCTCCCAAGCCCAAATAACATAGCCTGAAATGGAATACACCACAAATAAGCCAAATAGGGTTAACGGTGGGTTAGTTGAGATCAAAACAAAGGTCAAAATTAAGAGAACCATGACGCCAAAAGGCACGCGGTAACGCACATCCAAGGCTTTTCCACTGTAGAAACGGGCGTTGGAGACCATCGTTAAACCGGCATAGACAGCAATAAAAAAGGTAACCCAGGGAATGGCGGAATCGCGCACTGGAATTTTGTTGTCATCTGCTAGCCAAATAAAACCAGCCATCAATGAGCCAGCTGCTGGACTTGGTAAACCTTGAAAAAACTTCTTATCTACGATGCCAGTATTGACATTAAAGCGCGCCAAACGCAAAGCAGCACCTGCACAATAAGTGAATGCTGCTAACCAGCCCCACTTCCCTAAATCTTTGAGAGCCCACTCGTAAGCCACCAAAGCAGGAGCAACGCCAAAAGAAACCATATCCGCCAAAGAGTCATATTGCTCACCAAAGGCACTTTGGGTATTGGTCATACGCGCAACGCGACCATCCATACCGTCTAACACTAATGAGGCAAAAATCGCAATCGCTGCGACTTGAAACTCTCCGTTCATGGCATTCACAATGGCAAAGAAACCACTGAACAATGCCGCGGTAGTAAATGCGTTAGGCAAAAGATAAATGCCTTTACTTCGAAGACGGGGCTTGGGAGGATGCAATTCCTCGACTTCATAATCAACCCCATCTCCTAAAGCATCTACCCACTCTTCTTGAGTAGACTCTGAGGGCTTATGGGCTAAACGACTGCGATCAATACGGCCACGACGGCGAAATGAAGTCAAAGCGTTTCCCAGTAAATGATAAGAATCAATCTAAGTTTGGCACACGTGCCAAGGCAGTATTGGTAGCAAATACCTTATCACCTACAGCAACCAAAGGTTCTGCAGTTAAAGGTAAATAGACATCTACCCGAGAACCAAAGCGAATAAATCCATAACGCTCGCCTGCTTTTAAGCGATCACCTACATGGATATAACAGAGTATCCGGCGCGCAATTAAGCCCGCAACTTGTACCAAGGTCACGATTTGTCCGTTTGCATCGATCACCACGGCATTACGCTCGTTCTCTGTCGATGCCTTATCCAAATCGGCATTCACAAACTTTCCAGGGAAATACTGAATTTCTTTCACCACACCATTGACTGCGCTACGATTGGAATGGACGTTAAAGACATTCATGAAGACACTAATTTTGAGCGCTTCACGACCAGCGTATGGATCGTTGGCAGTTTCCACAACAACAATACGTCCATCTGCTGGGGACAAAATGAGGTCCCGACCGATGGCTGGAATCCGCTGTGGATCGCGAAAGAATTGCAGCACAAAAACAAAGATGATCCATAAAGGCCATGACCATGCAATGCCACCGAAGTAATGAACTAATAAAGTCACCACCCCCACTAGCGCCAAATAAGGCCAACCTTCTTTTGCAATAATGGGGTGTGGATACATCATCTGTTTTCTGAGCCTTATTAATTCATGCTTTAAAAGGAATGCTTGCTGCTGAGATTAGTTTTTAGTTTGGTCAACTAATTTGTTCTTCGCAATCCAAGGCATCATGGCACGCAGTTTTGCGCCTACGACTTCGATCTCATGCTCAGCATTCAGACGACGGCGTGAGATTAATGTTGGAGCGCCAGCCTTATTTTCTAAGATGAAGCTCTTAGCATATTCACCAGTCTGGATATCTTTGAGGCACTGACGCATGACATTCTTCGTCTCTTCAGTGACAATGCGTGGACCTGTTACATACTCACCATACTCGGCATTATTAGAGATGGAGTAGTTCATATTGGCGATACCACCTTCATAGATCAAGTCAACAATCAACTTGAGCTCATGTAAACACTCAAAGTAAGCCATTTCTGGGGCATAACCTGCTTCTACCAAGGTTTCATACCCAGCTTTGATCAACTCAACAGCGCCACCACAGAGAACTGCTTGTTCACCAAACAAGTCTGTTTCCGTTTCTTCGCGGAAGTTTGTTTCGATGATGCCAGCACGACCACCGCCATTAGCAGTAGCGTAAGACAAGGCAACATCACGTGCAGAGCCAGATTTATCTTGATAAACAGCGATCAAATGCGGCACACCACCACCTTGTGAATAGGTACCACGAACGGTATGTCCTGGCGCTTTAGGAGCAATCATGATCACATCCAAGTCAGCACGAGGCTGCACTTGACCATAATGAACGTTAAAGCCATGAGCAAAAGCCAACGCTGCGCCCTGCTTGATGTTGGCATGAACTTCTTTACTGTAGACATCACCGATTTGCTCATCAGGCAAAAGCATCATCACCACATCCGCATCTTTCACGGCTTCAGCAACCTCTTTCACTACTAAACCAGCATTCGCTGCTTTACTCCAAGAGGCGCCGCCCTTACGCAAACCAACAGTCACATTAACGCCAGAGTCTTTTAGATTCAATGCGTGTGCATGGCCTTGCGAACCGTAACCAATGATGGTGACTTTCTTGCCCTTAATGAGGGACAAATCTGCGTCTTTATCGTAAAAAACTTTCATGCTCTTTCCTTGTGTTGAAAATATTGTTATTAGAGTAATAAATCAGTAAAAAAATTAAACCTTCAAGATGCGTTCGCCACGACCAATACCAGAGCCACCAGAGCGCACCGTTTCTAAAATAGAAGCGCGATCAATTGACTCAATGAATGCGTCTAGCTTGGAGCTATCGCCCGTCAACTCAATGGTGTAACTTTTGTCGGTTACATCAATAATGCGCCCACGAAAGATATCAGTTGTTCGTTTGAGTTCTTCACGCTCTTTACCTACCGCGCGCACCTTAATCATCATGAGCTCGCGTTCGATATGAGGACCTTCTGTTAAATCGAATACTTTGACGACTTCAACCAAACGGTTTAAGTGCTTCGTAATTTGCTCGATCACATCATCAGATCCAAAAGTCACAATCGTCATACGTGACAGCGATGGATCCTCAGTAGGTGCAACACTCAAGCTATCGATGTTGTAGCCGCGCGCTGAAAAGAGTCCTACAACTCGCGACAATGCACCCGGCTCATTCTCAATGAGAATGGAAATAATATGTCGCATCAGAGATCCTCGCTACCCAAAAGCATTTCTGTAATCCCTTTGCCTGCTTGGACCATCGGCCAAACGTTTTCTTCTGGGTCAGTCTGGAAATCCATGAACACGGTACGATCTTTTAAGCGAATGGCTTCCTTGAGAGCGCCCTCAACATCGGATTTTTTCTCAATGAGCATGCCTACGTGACCATAAGCCTCGGCCAATTTAACAAAGTCAGGTAAGGAATCCATATAAGAGCTGGAGTAACGCTTGTTATAGGTTAGCTCCTGCCATTGGCGCACCATGCCTAAGTAGCGATTATTCAAAGATACGATCTTGACTGGGGTGTTGTATTGCTTACAAGTGGAGAGCTCTTGAATACACATCTGAATTGAACCCTCGCCAGTAATAGCGAAAACATCTGTATCCGGAAAGGCCTTCTTGATGCCCATCGCGTATGGCAAGCCTACACCCATGGTGCCAAGACCACCAGAATTAATCCAACGGCGCGGTTTATCAAACTTGTAGAACTGAGCAGCCCACATTTGATGTTGACCTACGTCAGAGGTAATGAAAGCATCACCACCGGTCAGCTCAAATAATTTTTGAACTACATATTGTGGCTTCACAATTTGCGATGCTTCGTCATATTTCAAGCAATCTTTTTTGCGCCACTCATTAATCTGATCCCACCAAGCGGCAACCTTGTCGCCATTTTTGCGAGGACCAGCAACCTTTAATTGCGCAGTCATCTCTTGCAATACTTCTTTCAGATTGCCAACAATCGGAACGTCTACCTTCACACGCTTTGAAATCACGGAAGGATCGATATCAATATGAATGATCTTGCGCGGGTGACTTGCAAAGTGCACAGTATTACCAATCACGCGATCGTCAAAGCGCGCGCCAATGGCAATCAATACATCACTGTGTTGCATCGCCATATTGGCTTCGTAAGTTCCGTGCATACCCAGCATGCCTACAAATTGCGGGCTAGTTCCTGGGAATCCACCAAGACCCATTAAGGTATTGGTTACTGGATAGCCAAGTAAGTCAGCAAATTCTTTTAGCTCTGGTGCAGCATCCGCAAGAATGACGCCGCCGCCTGTGTAAATATAGGGGCGCTCTGCTTCTTGCAACAAAGCAATGGCTTTGCGGATCTGGCCACTATGCCCCTTAACAACGGGGTTATAGGAACGCATCTCCAGTGTTTCTGGATATACAAAGGGGCCTTTAGCTGCCGACACATCCTTAGGGATGTCAATCAAGACTGGGCCAGGACGACCTGTCTGCGCGATGTGAAAAGCCTTCTTCAATACCAAAGGCAAATCTTTGACATCCTTTACCAGGAAGTTGTGCTTCACGATGGGACGAGTAATACCAACGGTATCGGCTTCTTGGAAGGCATCTTCACCAATGGCGTATGTTGGTACGTTACCGCTAATGATCACCATCGGGATCGAATCTGTATAGGCAGTAGCAATACCAGTTACTGCATTCGTAACACCTGGTCCTGAGGTCACTAAGGCAACACCAACCTTACCCGTTGCACGAGCGTAACCATCGGCTGCATGAACGGCTGCTTGTTCATGACGAACCAAAATGTGTTCGAACTTATCTTGCTTAAAAATTTCATCGTAGATAAAGAGAACAGAACCACCTGGGTAACCCCAGACGTATTCAACACTCTCTTTGTGCAGTGCACGCACAAGCATCTCAGCACCAATCATTTCTGGAGGTGCCGCTACGGTATTTGGATTTGAGTCTTTATTAGCTTTCGTAGCTAAAAATTCGGCGCTGCTTGTATTCATTTTCTTTCGTCCTTTGCAATTTTCGGCAAAAAATTGTTTGGTCTGCTCTATCTCCTGCTTATGGCCTGAGTTCGAACGGCGCTGCTACCGGAAAAACCACTTCTTGAATGAGAATCTAGGTAGTAAGCCCTATATTCTATAGCAATCCCCTAAAATGGCTCAATTCTTACCGATTCAGGTGTAATTGATTGCATGGCATCAGCCCAAGAACTATCTGACTTTCTGAGTAGCATCGAGCAGCGTGCGTTCAAGCAAGCCGTATATGCCGTGCGTGATGACGATGCTGCCCTCGATATTGTTCAAGATGCCATGATCAAGCTAGCGGAAAAATATGGTGATCGACCTGTTGCAGAACTGCCACTAATTTTCACTAGAATTTTGCAAAATCGGATTCATGACTGGTTTCGACGCCAAAAAGTCAGAAATACCTGGGTTACCCTGTTTTCTAATTTGGGCAAGAAAACCGATGAAAACGACGATTTTGACCCTTTAGAGTCTCTTTCAGCCCCTGATGACAGTGAAATTCACCAAGATGGGGCTCAAAAGCTAGAACAAAGTCAGCTTTTACAGGCTTTGGAGTCAGAAATTGCTAAATTACCTGTACGTCAACGAGAAGCCTTCCTGATGCGTTATTGGGATGAG
>Ga0114978_10003913_pt1 | contig 12129 bp, 21 predicted proteins | sample S_140212_EF_Meta_FD_87027 | JGI IMG/M metagenome (GOLD analysis project Ga0114978, IMG submission 87027) | Freshwater microbial communities from Lake Simoncouche, Canada to study carbon cycling - S_140212_EF_MetaG | ecosystem: Environmental > Aquatic > Freshwater > Lake | place: Lake...
CTTCGTTTGCCGCCTCGCCGCGACGAGCCCAGCGCCCCGAGCCTTGGAACATGCCGCACTCCGCTGGGTGCTCCCCCACGAGCTCCCCACGTTCGACCTGGCCGCCGCCGATTTTCCGGTATTGGCCAGTTACCAGACGTAGCCCGTCGGCAGCCGTAGCCGCGAGCGCCAGCGAGTGGACCTCCGCCGGCTTGCTGGCGCTCGCCGCTACGCGCATTTTTTGGCGATCGCCGATCGCTGATCCCCGATCAGCCGTAGCCGCGAGCGCCAGCGAGTGGAACTCCGCCGGCTTGCTGGCGCTCGCCGCTACGCGCATTTTTTGGCGATCGCCGATCGCCGATCAGCCGATCGCGGATCAGCCGTAGCCGCGAGCGCCAGCGAGTGGACCTCCGTCGGCATCCGTCGGCATCCGCCGGCTTGCTCGCGCTCGCCGCTACGGGGATCAGCCACGGCGTATAAGGCGCCCACTACACTAACAAAGAACGATCACAACGGAGCTGCGCTTCGCTGCGGGGCCACGCCAGCTTCGTGACCATCTACGCGCTGCCGCGCTTCGTTCTTCCGCCAGCAGACGGCGTTGGTTTTCGGCGACGTGGCGCCGAGCGGGCCGCCGTGCCAGCAGCAGCCGTCGACGAAGACGGCGAGTCGGCGTGCGCCGAAAACGAAATCGGGCTTCACGCGGAATTTCTTCAACTTTAGACCTTCAACTTTCCACTGGAGAGCGGCTCCGCGCCGCCAGCCGGTGATGCCGTGGGCACGGAACACCGCGATGAGGCGCAGCTCGGTGGCCGCATTGCCGCGCGAGCGGATGGCCGACATGACGGCGGAGCGTTTTCGCTTGGTGAAAATGTCGGCCATGAGCGGGGCGAACCGGTTCGGGTCCGTGCCGGGCCCGGCCAGGATCAGACCTTCGCCGCGAGGCGCATAAAATCCTCGGGGCTCACCGCTTTCACCGGCGATTTGCGGAAATCGGGCAGGTTGCGGGTGACGATATGGGTGGCGCCGGCGCTCTCGGCGGCGGCGGCGATCAGCGCGTCTTCGAAATCGATCATGGGCAGGGCCAGCGCTCGCTTGACCTCGGAATTGTCGAGGCGGGCGATATCGGTGCCCTCGATCAGATCGGCGATGAATTCACGCGCTTTGGCAGACCCGGTCGCCCGGCCGACCAGATACGAAAAGGTCGGCAACGAATGGACAGCAAGAAGACCGGAGCCTGGATTATTCAGGCACCAAGCCACTGTCGCTCCGCTGCCCTCGTGCAAACCTGGACGGCGCAAGGCGACGTCAACCAGCACATTGGTATCCAACAACGGCCGCATGGTCAGCGCATGTGTTTGGCGACGATCGCAGCCATCCGCTCGTCCTTTAGCGCAGCGGGGTCGAGTTTGAAGGCGCCCTGCCACTTGGCGAGAAAGCGCTCGCCGGCTTCGGCCGAGGTCAGGCGGTTGAGGTGATTCTCCACCACGCGGGAAAGCGGGACCTTGCGGCGGCGCGCCCAGAGCTTTCCCCGCGCGACGGCGGCCTTGTCCACATAAAGCGTGAGCTTGGTCTTCATACGTAGAAACAAGGTTCCTACGTAGACGGAGTCAAGTGGTGGCCCGTAGGAACATCGCGGTGAAAGGTAAGGATCATTGCCGGCGCGAAGCGGCGACGGCGGTGCGGAATTCCGCCGCGCTCATGCCCGCGACGGGATCGGCATCCAGATCGGCGTCGCGGCGCATGGCTTCGGCCACACCGTCGTCCGCGTCGTGGAGCACGGGGGGCAAGGTCGCGAGGAGTTTGGAGGCGAGAGCGGCCCGCTGAAACTCCGGCAATTGTCCGGCCTTTTGCCCGAGTTCTTGGATGACCGTCACGCGTGGAAACGTAGGCCGGAGGAGTCGGGAATCAACTGCGGCAGCAATCGCGGGGTAGAAGGCGGGCGCGGGGCCATGGTGCGCGGTCGCGCACCATTCGGGGGGCGGGGCTGGGAGCAGCCACGTCGGAAACGGTCAGCACGTCCCGGAGTGCGGCAAGGTCTGTTTGGACGGCAATCGAGTGGCCCGGCGCTGGTGCACAGATTGGCCGACCCGGATGTTTCAACGGAAATGCGTGGTGCAGCTCCGCGAGCAGGTGGCGCTCGTGAGCCCGGGCTGCGCGCATCATGCCGACCACGGAGACAGCGTGGGATGTTTCGTCTCCAGCCACGCTACGACCACTTCACGCAGTTCACGGGCGAAGGCGGCCAGTTCCTCGGCCTCTTTGACGCTGACTTGTCCCGGGGCGTCGTATTCGGCGGTGTTTCGTTTGGCGCGGCAGGTGTCGAGATAGTCGGCGTCCGCTTGGCGCTCGGCACCGAGGATGATCTCCAGGGCTTGCAGTGTGCGGTAGTGCGCGAGGTTCTTTTCCGGACGCCAGCCTTCAGCGTAGACCAAAATGGTGCCGAGCTTGAGCGCGGCGTTCTAGGCGATGCCGAATTGCCAATCGGCCGACAGCCCACGGGCGGCGTCTTCGAGATCCCGATCCACGATGGTAAACAGGTCCGCGATCTGGCGTCGCGAGGTCTGATGTGGGCGAAGCCACCCGGCTTTAGCCCAGTCGTGCAAGCTCATCGGCTGTTCCTTTGATGAAGATCTTCTCCTTGGCGAGCACGTCGCGGAGGAAAGGTCTGGTGGTTCGGGCGCGGATGAATTCGGCTGCCGATATTGTCACCGGGTTGATCTCTCGACCCAAACGCTCTGCGGCGGTGCGCAGCCGCGACGCGAGGGTCCGGAGTCCGACCTCACCGATGATGAGCAGACGACGTCGCTCTTGGCTTTGCCGGTGCCGGCTGCAAGGGAGCCGAAGACAAAAGCCAATTCTACACCCGACACATCCTGCAGCGCTTCCGCCAAAACGTCATGAAGGCCGGCAGTCTTGAGGACGAGCTGGCGGAGATCAGAAAACAACGGGTGTTCGGCATTGGCGCGGAAGTAGCGCCGGTTGCCATCGCGCCGGCTGAGCAGCAGGTCGGCCCCGCACAATTTCTTCACCTCGGTCTGGAGCGTGCCGAGGGATAACCCGCTCTGGCGCGTGAGTTCGCGCAGGTGCAGTTCGCGGTCGGGCGCGGCGAAGAGCAACCGCAGCACCTCGGCGCGCACTTGGGGAAAGATGGTTTGGAGCAAACCCATATCGTATGGTTTAACCATGCAATAGTATGGTTTAACCGGTCAATAGGGCTCGTTCCCGCGGGCATGCGGGCACGGGGGCCAACCGCAGTCACCGGTAGATTTCGCGCCGGTGGCCGACGGCGAGGAGATAAATTTCGTTTTTCCCGGCGTCGAACGCATAGATGATCCGGTAGTCGCCGACGCGCAGGCGATAGCGGTGGCCGCCGGTCATGCGATAGTGGGGAAAGGTGGTCAGGCGGCGGCCCATGTCGTCGATTTCGGTCTCGATCCGGTTTCGAACCGCCTCGGGCAGTTTCAGGAAGACATCGTCAAAGGCCGCGTAGTAAACCTGCAGGGCGCGGCTCATGTGCGAGCCTAAGCGCGGGTGCGGGGGCGCACGCCGGCGGCCATTTGCTGTTCAGAGCGCTCGATCTGGGCCTGAAACTCCGGGGTCATCTCCCATTGATCCTCGATCTGCTGGTCGAGCCATTCGCGCACTTGGCGCATCTCGTCGGGCGAAAGCCGACTGATGGCGGATTCAATTTCCTGTAGGGTGCTCATGCGCGGAACGTAGCCGGGACTTGGTCTGATTCAACTCAGGAGTTGATTGCCCACGGGTCACCCAAGTGCCGGACGACAAGTGCCGGAAGCCGAGGAGAGACGGGATGCTTCGTGAGCGTGGTGGTGAGAACATTGATTTGCGCCAAAGCCCGGCGGAGGCGGGCGAGGAGGAGGCGGTCGGGGCTAGGAGCAGGGTGAGCGCCGGCGGCTGCGGCCTACCGGAGCTTGATCTGGAAGGCGAAGAGTTGGTCCAGGAAGTCGGCGCGGATTAGGCGCGGAGTGAGTCTATTGCGGTGGCAACAACAGTCCGGAGCGGCGGAGGCGGGTGAGGAGGCGGTCGCGGGTGCGTTTGGCCCAATGGACATGGACCGACTGGACGGCGCGCTTAGTTGAGGAGGCTGGACTCCGGCATTCAACAGTGCGTTCTAGGGCAATGAAAGAAGCAGGCGGAAACTTAGCGAACGAAAGATCGGGTTGGGCTAGCGTGTTTCCCGTTTTTGAAGCAGCGACAGTCGACGAAATCGTCGGTTCGCTTGAGGTTTTCATTCGTGATGCGACACCCGAGCAGATTCGTGCATGGAGAGGATCGGTTCCGTCTCTCAAGAGCGGATGCTCCAAGATTCTGGCAATTGAGCCTGCGGCGATTCAATATGGCGCGATATTGGAGTATCGCATGCCTGATGGAGCACACCGCGTTGATGCGGTTTTGTTGGTCTCGGGTGCCGTCTTGGTGCTCGAACTAAAGGGCGACGGGAACTGGCAGCCAGAGTATGCGGAACAGGCAGCAGATTACGCGCGGCGTCTATTTTGGTATCACTCGCTTTGCGGCACTGAAAATGTGCGTGTTCACACCATAGTGGTTTCCTATGGCACAAGAGGCGCCGAATTTGCCGGCGAGTGGCATACATTAACGAACATCGAAAATTTAGGGGATGTTGTCCGTAGATTTGATCGCCGAGGCGAAGCAGTGCCGATTCCTGTCGCCAAGTTTATCGCCCCCGAGGTTTGCCAGCCCTCGCCGTCTCTTGTTCAGGCCGCGCGTCGTCTCTTTGCTGACCACGAGTTGCCTCATATCAAACGAATCGACGATATTACTAGCGCGGCAGTCGGTCGTCTCGTGCAGGAAATCCGGACGGCTCATCATACCAAAAAGCGAAAATTGATTCTCGTCAGTGGCGTTCCTGGCGCCGGTAAGACCTATGTCGGGCTAAAGATTGCCCATGAGAAATTTCTTGATGACTTGGCTGAGCCTTTGGCGTCCGGAGAGAAACCAACGGCTCCCGCGGTTTTTCTTTCTGGTAATGGTCCATTGGTTGAGGTGCTCCAATATGAGTTGAAGCAAGCCGGTGGTGGCGGGCGAGTTTTCGTGCGGGGGATAAAGGATTTTGTAGAACGCTACTCGAAGAAGAAATCAGGGCCTCCCCCGCATCATGTTTTGATTTTTGACGAGGCACAAAGAGCGTGGGATGCAGAAAAAGTTCGAGCCTCGCACCGTGACGAAAGTGCACTGTCGGAACCTGAAACCTTTGTGCGGTTCGCGGAACGCGTGCCCCAATGGAGTGTGGTCATGGGACTGATTGGTGATGGTCAAGAAATCCATTCTGGAGAAGAGGCGGGTATCGTTTTGTGGGCGGAGGCCGTTGCGACGAGCGCGGAGCAATGGGAGGTGGTCGGACCGAATAGATTTCGAGATATCTTCACATCCCACGGCGTCGGGTTCGCTGGTTATGATGAACTGCATTTGGCTCGTTCGGTCCGATTCAATTTTGCGGAAGGGTTAAGCGATTGGGCAGCTGGAGTGGTTTCGGGCGAGACGGTTGTTTCCGAGCTCTCGGAAATCGCCACCCGGCTACGAAGCCAAGGCTACCAATTGCGGGTAACCCGGGATCTGGCCCGAGCCAAAGAGTTCCTTTGGGCGAAGTATCGGGAGAGTCCTGATGCTAGATTTGGATTGGTAGTATCGAGCCGTGACAAGGCCTTGCGGGATTTTGGCGTTGTGCCCTCCGATGGTCGTTTTTTCCGACCAGGCCCGTGGTATTCCGACCCTGAATCTTCCCCTAGTTCGTGTCGCCGCTTACAGGACACGATTACGGAGTTCTCTGCCCAAGGTCTTGAACTCGATCATACCTTGCTGGTTTGGGGCGGCGACTTTGTATTGAAGAGCGGCATTTGGGATTCTTCAGCCGCTAAGAAGTATCTCGCGAAATCTCGTATCAGGAACCCCCTGCAGCTTCGACGAAATGCCTATCGTGTTTTGCTCACTCGTGGTCGCGAGGGGGTGCTGATTTGCCTTCCGAGGGGTCTGACGACGTTGGACGAAACCTACGACTTCTTGATCTCGGCAGGCTGTGAACCTCTTGCCTAGTCATTGCTCCTTATAGGGCGGTAGCGCGAAACCGCCTGCCGTCTTCGGTTTCGATCGTTCCGTCGGGCCAAACTTCGACGGGGAGGATGAAATCGCCGGTGGTGCTAGCGTCGCCGAAGTCGCGTTCGCCGGCGAGGAATTGGCGGAGTTGCTCCATCAGCATCTCGGCTATCTCGATTTGGGCTTCGCGTTCAGTGGCGTAGGTGATGATGCAGCCGTTTTCGTCGCGCCAAGTTGGGATCACTCCGGAAAAAAAAGTGCTCTCGAAGATGGCGAATGCGGAGCGCATGTTGGGAGGGGTAGCTTGCACGGGAGGGACGCAAGATAGACGGACGAACTATCCTGAAGGTAGCAAAATTCAGTTTCGGAGTCCGCCGACCATAAGTCCCATTTTCCGACTGAAGAGTGGACGCCTTGCGTCTCGGAAAACGCTCAAAAGAGCGGGCTCGTGAACGACCCTTAGGTATCCTCCTGAAGCGGGTCGGACGGGTTCACCACGGAACTGTGTGCCGAGTGCCCGCGGTTTTCGGAGGGGCCGGGGTTGGCGGTGCCCTGCCAGGCCGGGTGCCCGGTCGGCGACCGGGCCTACAGCTCGGAGGGATTGCGCGGCGAGGTCATCGACGCTGGAGGCGGGTGATCGGACGGAGAACGATTACGAGAACGAGGAGCGATCGAGGGCGGAAGAGTGGCCCACGGAATACACGGAATACACGAAAAGGGGGACGGGAGGCGGAAGGAGAAAGAGAACGATTACGAGAACTAGAACGATCGAGGGCGGAAGATTGGCCCACGGAATACACGGAAATGGGGACGGAATTTTTAACCACGAAACACACGAAAGACACGAAAGTCGGAGGGCGGGGACCGGAGTGTTTGCCCGCTAATTACGCGAAGGGACGCGAATGGGGGAAACGGGAATCGGAAGAGTGGCCCACGGAATACACGGAAAGGGGGACGGAATTTTTTACCACGAAACACACAAAAGACACGAAAGGCTGATGGCGGGAACTGGAGAAATTGCCCGCGGATCACGCGAAGGGAGGAAAGAGGGTGCGCGAGGTGGGTGTGGCGTTGCGAGAGCGGCGCGAGACTTGCGGGGCGGCGGATATGAAACGTGAATTTTTGCGCTGGGGCGGGGTCGTGGCGGACTGAGGGCCTTGTCCAAGCTCATTGTCGCGCCCGGGGGTGCGGTCGGACTGCGGTGAATGTTATCGTCGGGTCCGGATCAGGTCGCGAATCAGACGTGGATGGCGTCGGGCGTCGATCACGGCGGCAATGACGGTGCGCTCTGATTCGACGAAATAGTAGATGGCCAAATAGCTCTTGGGCACGAGGGCGCGGCGGTAGTCGTCGAACTTTAGCGGAAATGATTCCTCGTTTAGCCCGATGCGGTCGGTGGTCGCGAAGTAGCGGTCCAACAGCTGGTCGCCGCCGCCCGAGCTCCGGGCAGAAAAGTAGTCATAAGCTGCCTGGATATCCTCGCTGACAACCGCGAGCGCGACGACCGGCAGTCTTTTCACTGCTGTCGGCGAATGGACCGTTTCAGCTCCGCCATCGTCAGGGTCGGCACTTCGCCACGGTCGTAGGCGGCGCGGCGGTCACGGAGCAGGGTTCGGTGACTCGCGGGGACGGGCAGAGCGTCCGAGACGGCTGAGTCCCACAACTCGGCGGCAATCTTCAGACGAGCGGGCCGCGAGAGCCGTTGGAGGTCGGGAAAATTCGCGAGCGTCATGGAGGAAAAACTGGTCGGAGCGGAGGCGAAGGCAAGTGGAAGGTGGATTCGAGGTTCGTCGGTTCGGCCTGCGCGGCGGCGACCCGGTCGGCGCCCGGGCCTACAGCTCGGATGGTTTGCGAGGCGGGTGATCGGACGGACGAGAGGAGAAAGAGAACGATTACGAGAACGAGGAACGAGAACGATGGGAGGCGGGTGGCGACAGCGGCCACTTGCCAACCGGCGGGATTTAAATTGCAACGGAGCCATGAGTTCGTCGCTGCCATCTCCTCTTTCGCTCGCGCGTCTGCGGGAAGCGGTGCGACCGGTTTGCGAGCGCCACCCGGTTTCGCGGTTAGAGGTCTTTGGCTCGCGGGCCGATGGGACCGCTCAGGCCAACAGCGACGTAGATCTGTTGGTAGAGTTTTCGCCGGATTCGAATCCGGGGCTGTTTGAGATGGGGGCGCTGCAGGATGCACTGGAGCAGCAGCTCGGGTGTCGGGTGGATTTGTTGAGCCGGCGCGCGGTCGAAAAGAGCAAAAACCTGTTTCGGCGCCGGGCGATTTTGGCCGGGCCGGTCGCGCTTTATGCTCGATGAACGTCAGGCAGGGTTGCTGACCGACGTGCTCAATTCGGCACGCTTGATCCGGAGCTATCTCGCCGGAGTCAGTCGAGAATCGTTTTTCGGCGATGCTGAAAAACAGGACGCCGTCTTACGGCGGTTTGAAATCATCGGTGAGGCGGCGAGTCGGCCGGCTCCCGACACGCAGGCGCAGTTTCCGTCGCTGCCTTTTCGCGCCATGCGCGGGATGAGAAACATCATCGCGCACGACTACGGTTAAGTGGACCTGGAGCTGGTTTGGAAAACCGCGACGGCATATTTACCGGTCTTGATCGAAACGCTGGAGCGGGATTTTGAAAGCAGCGGTCCGGAGGAAGTGTGACGGACTCTGGCCGTGCGGAAACAAGCAGTGGGCCGTTAACTGCGCCGCTGTGAGATGAATAGAGGGTCAGGCTTTGGGGTTTGGGGTAACGACTAACTTTGAAACTATATAGACGGTGAAACGGATAATTAGAATCACGCTATGAAATTTTCTCGAAGCTTCCTCCGCGTGCTCTGCGTCACCTTGGCAGGATGGCGGACGGCGTATGCGTTGCAATGGACCACCGTCGAGGCCGTCCTGCGCCCGCAGGCGGATGGCGCGATGCCGGTGGCGAGTTATCCGTTTCGCAACGCCACCTCTGCGCCGGTGACGATCACACAGGCGGTGGCGACCTGCGACTGCGCGCTGATCAACCTCGCCAAGAAGACCTACGCTCCAGGAGAGAGCGGGGTGCTGGTCGTGCGATTTGATCCGACGGGACGCAGCGGGACAGTGAGCCGGATGATCAATGTCGTGACGGATGAACCCGGCGCGCCCTCACAACTGCTCAAGCTCACGGCGGAATTGCCCGAGGTGCTCAGCTTCACGCCGCGCGATCTGAGCTGGGTGGCGGGCGAGAAGCCCGAAGCGAAGTCCGTGGATGTGCTCCTGAACGTGCCGGGTGGCGTGGAGTTGGCGGCGGCGGGGGCAAACCAGCCGGATTTTAAGGTGGAGCTGGTGACGGTGACACCGCGCATGCACTACCGGGTGAAGGTGACTCCGCCGGAGGGAGCCAAAACCCAGCAGGCGGTGATTCTCCTCCGCGCGGTCGGGCCGGTGCCGGCGGGGACGGCGCTCACGTGCTACGCGCGGGTGAAGTGATGGGAAGGTGGGAGGGCGGCGGAATGGCGGGTGGCCTTGCGAGGTGCAGGTAGAAGCGTGGCCGGTAGGTGATCTTGACCGGGAAATCGCCCGCGAGCGGGCTTCTACAGCAGGCGGCCGGTCAGGGTGGGCAGCACGGATCGGGATGGGCGCGGTAGCGGGCGACGACGGGCCAGTCGGCGGGGGCGAGGTCGAAGGATGAGAGTGCGCGGGGCGTTGAGCTATGGGGATGCGGCCGGCGGTGTCTTCGAGCACGGCGGAGACGACGGGAACCGGCGCGCGGTCGGTCGAGCAATGGAGGTGCTTTTGATCGCCTGCTGGCGTTGCGGCGGCCGGTGACTCAATCGCTCAAAGAGTTGGCGAGGATTTCCTTCAGGTGGGCTTGGTAGGGCACCCCGCGCTGGTTGGCGCGGGTCTTCAGTTTGTGGAGCATCCAGACGGGCATGCGCAGCGAGATCGTTTCCGAGCTGGGCCGAAGGTTCGGAAAATTGGCCTTTTGGGCAGTGGACCAATCGAAATTGGCTCCGTCGGTGGCGGGCATGGCAGGCACGGCGGAGAGGGCGGAGACTTTAGCGTCGGTGCGTTTCATAGGCGGTTCGTTCAGGGCGGTTCATGGGACGGGCGGATATAATCCGCAGCTGGGAGGCTCGAAGGGTAAAATTAAGGTGGAGGAGGCGGCCTGCGTCGGTGCGGCCCAAGGCGCGGAATCGAGGTTCGGCCTGAGAATGTTCGGGATCGGGAGCGATGATGAGCGGTTGATTAAAAAAGATCTCTTCGGCTTCGCGACAGGTGACGTCGTGCTTGGAAACGTTCTTCATGATGTTTCCCGAATCCCAGTTGAAGCCGTCAAATTTGGAAGGATCGAAGGACACCGTTCCTAAAAGTATATGCAGGGCATATACACGTCAAGGGTGGGTCCGGCTCTTTTCGATCTGAAATTGGCCGGTAAATGTGCAAGCGGGCGGGCCAATTCTATTTACGCCGAACTCGCACTCGCACGAAAGGGGGAAGATTTTTTGGGAGCGCCACGGCGGGATCGATCGCCGCCTCACCGATGTCCACGGCTACGTGGTCAAGCCGCTGATCACCTGATCGGAGGGTCGCCCAACGGCTCGGCTGCCCCGACCTTGGCCGGCCCTGAGAGGCGGACGAATGCACGAAGAGCGTCAGTGGCCGCAGCAGGCTGTGGGCGGATCGGCGCGGTAGCGGGCGACGACGGGCCAGTCGGCGGGGGCAAGGTCGAAGGATGACAGTTCGCGGGGCGTGACCCAGCGGAGGGCGAGGTGCTCGAGGGCGGCCGGTGCGGGGCTGCCGGGCGCGAGATGGCAGACGAAGGGAAACATCTCGATGATGACGCGGGTGTAATCGTGGAGAAACGGCTCGAGGGTGCGGGTGATCGTGACGGTACAACCGAGTTCCTCGGTGAGCTCGCGGTGGAGGGCGGCGGCGGGGGTTTCGCCGGGTTCGACTTTGCCGCCGGGAAATTCCCAGAGCAGGCCGAGGTGTTTGTGCGCGGGGCGTTGAGCGATAAGGATGCGGCCGGCGGTGTCTTCGAGCACGGCGCAGACGACGGGAACCGGCGCGCGGTCGGAGGGTGGGATCGAATCGGAAGGGGACGGAGAAGAAGAAGAAGAGGAGGAGGTGATGCCCACGGACTACACGGACTACTCGAAGGTGCGGGCGGAAAAGGAGGAAAAGGGATGCCTCACGCGGAAGACGTGGAAGACGCGGAAACGCGGAGGGCGCGGGGGGACGAGGGAGGGCGAGGGAGGGCGCGGGGGGCGCGGGGGGCGCGGCGGACGTGAGGGAGAAGAGGAATGTTTAACCACGAAATACACGAAAGGCGGAGGGCGGGGACCGGAGAAGTTGCCCACGGATCACGCGAAGGGACGCGAAAGGCGGAAACGGGAATCGGAGGTCTTGCCCACGGAACACACGGAAAAATCGAAGCGGGGGATCGGAAGAGTGGCCGGAACCAGGGACGGGAGAAGGCGAACGATTACGAGAACGAGGAACGATTTTTTTGGGGGCGGGCGGGCGCGCGGCTGGCGCGGAAATGGCAGGCAGGGAGCCGTTGATCAGAGACGCGGGCGACGGCGGGAAATGATGTCGCCGCGAGCGGGTTGAAGCGTTGAGGTTTAGGATCATGAAATCATTTCTGTTTCTTCGCCGCATGATCGGGCACGTCGTCGCCCTGGGTTGGCTCGTGGCAGTGGGCTCTGCGGCGGAGGCGGCCGTGGCGGTGAAACCAACGCACACGCTGACGGTCGTGGCGGATCGGGCGGACGCGCTGTATCGTCGCGGCGAGATCGTGACGTTTACCGTGAAGCTGGACGTGGACGGGAAACCGGCGGCGGACGGCGAGGTGCAGTGGACGCTCACACAAGATGGCGTGGAGCCGAAGCGCAGCGGGCAGGCGAAACTCGTGGAGGGCCGGGCAACCGTCACCGGCACGCTCGACACACCGGGTTTTTTGCAGTGCCGCGTAAACGGACAGGTCGGCGAGACGAAGCTGACGGCGCTGGGCGGCGTGGGGATTGAGCCGACGCAGATCAAGCCGAGCCAACCCGTGCCGGCTGATTTCACGGCGTTTTGGGATGCGAAGAAAGCCCTGCTCGCGGC
>Ga0114978_10003914_pt1 | contig 12125 bp, 10 predicted proteins | sample S_140212_EF_Meta_FD_87027 | JGI IMG/M metagenome (GOLD analysis project Ga0114978, IMG submission 87027) | Freshwater microbial communities from Lake Simoncouche, Canada to study carbon cycling - S_140212_EF_MetaG | ecosystem: Environmental > Aquatic > Freshwater > Lake | place: Lake...
CCAACTCCAGAGGCCATCCTACTAGTCGAGTTTGCTGGTGATGAACTCAAACCACTTATTCAGAAAGTGAATGATCTGACCGTTCTTATGAGTGATCTAGGTCACCCAAACTCTGTTGTGCAGTTAATCGACCCTTCTGCCCAAAAAAATCTTTGGGAAGTTCGTAAAGCTGGGCTCAATATTATGATGAGCTTAAAAGGTGATGGAAAGCCAGTAAGCTTCATTGAAGATTGCGCAGTTCCACTTGAACATCTTGCTGAATATACAGACGCTTTAACCGAAGTATTTACCCAACATGGTACCCGAGGAACTTGGTATGCCCATGCCTCAGTTGGGACTTTACACGTCAGACCAATACTAGATATGCGCCGTGACGGCGCCGCCAAAATGCGGGCCATTGCCGAGGAGGCGGCAGTCCTTGTCAAGCGCTTCAAAGGGGCCTTTAGCGGAGAACACGGCGATGGAATCTCAAGGGGTGAGTGGGTGCAATGGCAATTTGGCCCCAAACTGAATGAGGCCTTGATTGCAATTAAAAATGCCTTTGATCCAAATCAGCTCTTTAATCCTGGGAAAATCGTCCATACCCCTAAAATGGATGACCAGAGTCTATTTCGGTTTAGCCCACAGTACCAAGTCATCCCACTAAAAACGTCACTCAACTGGTCAGCTTGGAATGTACAAAATAATCCAATGACAGAGGAGGTTTCTAGTGCAGGAACTGGTCAAGATCCCGCCCAAGGTTTTGCCAAAGCAGTTGAAATGTGTAATAACAACGGGCATTGCCGTAAATTTGATACAGGGACAATGTGTCCGAGTTACCGGGTAACTCGTGACGAGCAACATGTGACAAGAGGTAGAGCCAATACCTTACGCTTAGCACTTTCCAATCAACTTGATTCAGAGGCCTTTATTGGTAGCGCTGTTAAAGAGGCTATGGATTTATGCGTGAGTTGTAAGGGCTGTAAAAGAGAGTGTCCTACGGGTGTAGATATGGCGAAGATGAAGATTGAATTCTTAAGCCACTACAAAGCAAAACACGGCTTTACGCTGCGTGATCGCCTCATTGCTCATCTTCCGCAATATGCCAGTTGGATTAGCCGAATTCCGTTTTTAGCCAGTTTAATGAATGTCCGAAATCGAATTCCTATCTTAGCGAAATTGATCGAAAAAATGACTGGAATATCAGCTTCGCGAACGCTTCCAAAATGGCGCAGCGATACAATTTGGAAAAATCCGATGGCAAAGAATCCTCAGGAGATATTTAGTCAATCAAAAAAATCTGTTGTGCTCTGGGCGGATACTTTTAATGGATATTTTGAACCTGAAAATATTTTGGCCGCTAAAAATGTTCTAGAGGCAAATGGCTATAGTGTTCATATTCCAATGAAGTCTCAAGGACACTACTGTTGCGGAAGAACTTTTCTAAGTAGCGGTATGATCGATAAAGCCACTGCTAGCGCGCAAGAACTCTTAGAAGTATTACTTCCATTTGCAACTCAAGAGATTCCGATTATTGGACTCGAGCCATCTTGCTTACTGAGCTTGCGTGATGAATTTTTAGTTATGGGACTGGGTGATGGAGCACAAATTATCGAAAGAAATAGCTTCACATTTGAAGAATTCTTACTCAAAGAATACCAGTGTGGAGATTTCAAACCAAACTTTACCCCTGCAGCACAAGAAATGTTGATTCATGGCCATTGCCATCAAAAAGCCTTTGATGTTGTCACACCAATGCAGACCATTTTAGGGCTTATTCCAAACGCCAACCCACAAATAATCGAAACTTCTTGTTGTGGTATGGCTGGTAATTTTGGTTATGAAGTAGAACATCAAGAAATTTCTATGCAAATGGCTGAATTACAACTATTGCCGGCTATCCGAAAAGCGGCTGATAAATTGATAGTCGCTGATGGGACGAGTTGTCGCCATCAGATATTAGATGGTACTAATCGTCATGCTATACACCTTGCAGTAGTTTTAGAAAAACATCTCCCAACAAAAATTACTACATCCCAATAACAATTACTAAAAACAACCTGGAGACATCATGCAACTTATCAGACTGATCTTTTTATCATTAAGTGTTTTCCTATTTTCTAATACTGCTATCAGTCAAACCTTCCCTGCTCCCAATAAACCAATTCGGCTGATTGTAGGATTTGCCCCTGGCGGAGGAACTGATATCGTTGCACGAGCACTTGCTCCTAAAATTGGTGAGATCCTTGGGCAATCCGTCATCGTCGAAACGCGCTCTGGTGCTGCTGGCACAATTGCTGCAGATATGGTTTCTAAATCTACTCCCGATGGACATACCCTACTCATGGGGCACTCCAACTCGAATGCTATTGCGCCATTTGTTCTAGCTAAAGTGCCGTATAACGCAGCCAATGACTTTACACCGATTACCTATGTGGGCTACGTGCCTAATATCTTGGCAATCAATCCAAATATTCCAGCAAATACGGTTGCAGAACTGGTAAGCCTTGCAAAAAGTAAACCTGGGCAACTTACCTACGGCTCCTCAGGTACGGGCAGTACCCAACATTTAGCGGGAGCTCTGTTTGGGAAAATATCTCAGATCGAAATAAATCATATTCCTTATAAAGGTAGTGGCCAAGCAATCATTGATTTACTTGCCGGTCAAATTACGATGAATTTCGATACGATGCCGCCAGTCCTTGAGCATATTCGTGCTGGAAAGTTAAGAGCATTAGCCATCTCAACACCTAAGCGCTTAGACTTGTTATCTCAAGTCCCAACCTTTAGCGAGGTAGGAATACAGGGTTTTGATGTCACGAACTGGTATGCCATTATTGGTCCTAAAGGAATGGCTCCAGAGGTTGTTGCCAAAATAGACCGTGCCGTGCGAGGCGCTATGTCTGAGCCCGCAATTAAATCCACACTCGACGCTCAGGGTCTTCAAACAAGTGGTCCAAGCACTCCAGAGGCCTTTGGAACTTTTATCAAAGCTGAACTAGATAAATATTCAAAAATGGTTAAAGAGTTAAATATCAAATCTGAATAATTAATCGGTATATCTTAAGCCAAACACACGAATATGGGAAAATAAAGTAGGAGTATTTCTAGATTACTTAGTTATTAAATCGATTGGAGCCAGTGGTCAGATTTCGCTTGGTAAAGAACATGCAGGTCGTTAGGTTTTAGTTGAAATCCCTAAACCAGGTGTTTCTGCTTAGAGGGATCAACCCTGGTGATTCTTCATGCTTTTATAAAAAAATAACAAGTAATTCACAAACAGGACTTGAATTTGGCCAAGGAACGAATCAAAATTTTAAAAAGGAAATAAGATGTCGAAAAAAAATATTGGCTCTAGTTTTGATAAATTTTTGCAAGAAGAATCACTCCTTGAATCCACAACTGCTATTTCTCTAAAAAGGGTTATTACTTGGCAAATTGAACAAGAAATGAAAGCTCAAAAATTGACGAAAACTGCCCTTCCTAAAAGTATGCATTCACGAATTGACTCACATTAAAAGTTACCCGGGCGGAGTCTAAATTACTCCGCTTTAATATTTTTCTCACGAATCACTTTTGCCCACATCTCTTTTTCTTCTCGCATTTGTTGTGCAAATTGATTTGGGTTATTAGCAACAATTTCATTACCACCTTTTAGTGCAAAACTAGCAATATCAGGTGTTGCCATAATCTTGGCGACAACACCGCTTAATTTATTTTGTAAATCAACGGATAATCCGGGTGGGGCTAGCATACCCAACCAAATATAAGCAGCTAATCCATTTAAGCCATGTTCAGCCATCGTCGGGGCATTCGGAGCTGCGCTCGATCGTTTATCAGCAAATACCGCTAAACCCCGCATCTTGCCGGCATTGACCATCTGCTGAGAATTACCTACACTATCGCAAAACATTTGTGTCTCACCGGCAATTAATGCAGCCTGGGCCGGTGCTGCACCTTTATATGGCACATGCACAATACTTGTCCCAGCAGCTCCATTAAAGAGTTCGCAGGCTAAATGCCCCCCACTACCAATTCCAACGCTGGAGTAATTTAATTGCCCAGGACGGGCTTTAACATACTGAATATATTCAGGCAAAGTCTTAACGGGCAAACTTGGATTAACCAACAAATACATCGGATATTTAATCGCCATCGATATCGGAGAAAAATCTTTAACGGATTCATAGGGCGGTGGCGTTTTTAATAAAGGACTTATTAAATGTGCGCTATTTGATGTGAATAATAATGTATACCCATCCGCCGGGGCATTCATGACTAGTAAGGTCCCTGTAGCGCCAGTTCCCCCTACCTTGTTATCAACCACCACCGGTTGCTTCCATTCTTCTTGCATTTTATTGGCAATTAAACGAGCGTAATTGTCAGTCGGCCCACCCGGGGGGAAAGGTACAACCATCTTAATTGCGCGATTTGGATAATTCGGGTCTGCCAAGACCTGTTGGGGGACAATACCCGAAAACAAAGCACCAAAACATAGCGCTACAAAATTAAATCTATTTACTTCAGATACCAGCTTTGAAAATAGTTGTCTTTGGATAACTCTCATGGTCTCACCTCTTATAATTTTTCGACTCTCAAGAAAAACGATCAATATCAATCGCTAGGATCATTCTCACCACACCCAATTGAAACTATTTTTAGTGTTTGGTGGTTGCTCTACATCAGAAATTAGTTTACATTCTAATCATAAAAAATTAAACATCAAGGAGAAACTCCGTGAATACGATGAATCACAACACCAATTCGCAACTTTCTTACATAACAATTATTCTAACTCTGCTTTTTATAAGCCTTTTTTATCCAAATGCGATAGCGCAAAACTACCCAAACAAACCAATAAAAATTATTATTCCATTCCCGGCTGGTGATCCAATCGATGTCATCACTAGGATGATTGCACCTAAATTAACCGAAACTTTAGGTCAATCAATCATCGTCGAAAATATTGCTGGTGGTAGCGGGTCAATTGGAATTTCAGCTCTTACTAAAGCTACTGCAGATGGTTACACCATATCCGCTGTGCAAACGGGTAATCTCATTGTGCTGCCACAAACACTCAAATCAGTTAAATACAATACGCTAAAAGATATCGCTCCAATTGCCCTAGTTCTAAAAAATTATCAAGGCATTGCAGCTACTGCAAACGCGCCTTTTAACAACTTAAAGGAAATGGTTGCCTATGCCAAAGCAAATCCTGGCAAACTTAGCTTAGCAACAAATGGCGAGGGTGGTTACCCACACCTTACCTTTGAAGATTTTCGAATGCGTGCCAACTTTACCTATTTACATATCCCTTATAAAGGGAGCGTTCAACTCAGTACCGATCTCATTGGTGGACAAGTTCAAGTTGGAATCTTAGGTTTCGCCTCTTTTATTCCTCATATCCGAAGCGGTAAACTGAAATTGCTAGGTATTAGTAGTTCAGTAAAAGTCTCTTCTTGGCCCGATGCCCAGCTAACCAGCGAGATTGTGCCAGGCTTTAGCGCTGAAGGATGGTTTGGTTATGGGGCCCCAGGTGGAACTTCTCCTGAAGTGATCAAACTTCTCAATCAGGCAATTAATCAAGCGTTTACCGATAAAGCAATTATTAATAAACTCTCTGAACTCAATTTGATGGTTGAATCACAAAGTCCAGCTTATTTTGAGGAAGTCATCTTGAATGACTTTAGCCGGTATGCCGGGATTGTTAAAGCCTCTGGCCTTCAACCGCAATAAGTTTTTATTAAGCAAGCTTGCCGACCTGCGCTTCTAATAAGCGCCACACTTCGGAACCAAGCTCTGCTTTCCAGCGCTGATAAAAAGTTCCAGCTAAGCGCTGTCTAAATGGCTTCGTATCGACCATATTAAAGACCATCCCCTGACTCTTCAGAGAAGTCGCTAACTCCAAATTCAGATCAATCGTATATTGTCGTTGCCTACCAATATGAGTCCGCACTTGATGCAAAATAATTTCCTGAATATCTACCGGTAAAGCTTCCCAAAAGCCTAGATTACCAATTAAATTAAACCCTGACCACATATGAGAGGTCATACTGACATATTTAGTCACTTCATGTAACTTGAGTGAGTCAATAATGGCTAAGGGATTTTCTTGAGCCTGTAATTTTCCTGTCTTCAACGCATCGTATAGTTCTAGGACAAATAGCGGTACCGGCTTAGCACCAAGGGCACGGAAGGTTTCTTCAAATACTTGCCCCTCAGGAATACGGATTACCAGCCCCTCTAAGTCACTGACGTCTTTAACTGGTTGAGTATTCGTAACAATATGCCTAAAACCATTTTCCATTAAGCCGCCAGGAACAAGATACAAACCTTTTGTGCCAAGCTCACGCCGCAAATATTCGCCTAATAAACCATCCATCGCCCCATATACATCAGTATTATCTCTAAAAGCAAAGGGAAGACTTTGAACATTCATCGTCGGTGTGATCGGTCCGAGAATACTCCCCATCAATGCGTAAAACTGAATATCCCCCTGTATAACTCCGTCAACGATATCTAGGTGCGATTTTTTTAAGCCGCCATTGTCCGCTAAAACTTCCATAACTACTCGACCATCCGTAGCTTTTTCAACATCATTCCATAAGTCCACTAGAAATGGATGTACATGACTTTTCTCTGGCTGATAGTGCAACTGTTTACCGCGCCAAATTTTTTTCTGATTTTCCAAAAAATGCCTTTCAGTTTAACGCGTAATATCTACTCAGCTTTAATTTGAGCATCCTCAATTACCTTGCCCATCTTTTGGTAATCTGCCGCCATGTAAGAACCCATCTGCATTGCGCTCATGGGCATTGGATCAATCCCGTTATCTGCTAATTTCTTAGCCACATCTGATGAATTCACCACTTTAAATAGCTCCGTTGATAATTTACTAACTATTTCATCTGGCGTATTAGGCGGAGCAACTATACCTATCCATGAAGCGTAGTTATATCCTTTAACTCCTGACTCGGCAATAGTTGGAACCTCTGGCAGTGTATTAGTTCTTTGCGCTCCAGCGATGCCGATTGGCTTTAATTTACCTGACTTAATTAAGGGTAAAACTGTACCTATGGCATTGAACATCGCCGCCACTTCACCCCCTGCAGTCCCAACTGCCGCTTGGCTTGCTCCTTTATAGGGCACATGTACAAGTTTGACATTGGCAAGGGACTCAAACATCGCCATCGCAATATGTTGCGGACTGCCAACCCCGCCAGAGGCGTAATTCACTTTTCCTGGATTGGCCTTAATATAGGCAATGAATTCTGGAATCGTATTGACTGGAATATTAGGATGAACTACTAAGACAGTTGGCAAAACAGCAATCATACCTACAGGCTTAAAAAGTTTGGGGTCATAAGAAACTTTGCGCAGTTGTGGCAACACTCCTAAGATCGCATTATTACAACCACAAAATGTATATCCATCAGCCATGGCGCGCATGACTTTTTCTGCGCCAATAGCACCGGATGCGCCAGTCTGATTATCTATTAGTAAAGTCTGCCCTAAGGCAGTCCCCAAGCGCTCCGCAACAATGCGAAGAGCGACGTCAGACGCACTTCCAGTAGCAAGCGGCGTCACTAAATTGATTGGGCGATTAGGCCAAGACTGAGCAATAGCTAGTTGGCTGAAAATCATCGCCATCAAGCCAATAATTGAAAAGTTGATTTGTATAGCTAGTTGATTAAATCTGTATTGGGAATATCTCAATTGCTCCTCCTTCTATGAATTATTTAGAATTACACCTACTTAGGGTACGTATTACGAAGTATAAGTATTCCTGAATCTCAGGGCTCAGCTAAAAATAAAATGCATCCTCGAATAATTTTCCAGCAGAATCTTTAGCATTGACTAATGGCTCAATACTTTTGGGTAGCTGCCAATCAATTTTGAGTGTGGGATCGTTCCAACGAATACATTGCTCACTCTTGGCATGCCAATAATCAGTCGTTTTATATAAAAATTGTGCTTCTTCTGATAAAACCACAAAGCCATGGGCAAAGCCTTCTGGGATCCAAAGCTGTAAATGATTCTCTGCACTTAGCTCGATCCCAGTCCAAATTCCAAAAGTGGGTGATGAGCGCCGAATATCAACCACAACATCATATACACGACCTTGCGTCACACGCACGAGCTTACCCTGCACATGCTCCGTTTGATAATGAAGTCCTCTCAAAACGTATTGCTTGGAATTGGAGTGATTGTCCTGCACAAAGGATTTTGTAACTCCGGTTTTTTCAGTAAACTCTTGCTGATTAAACGATTCATAAAACCAACCACGCTCGTCTCCAAATACTTTTGGATCTATAACAAGCACATCAGGGATCTCTTTAGTAGGAGTTACAGTAATCGGCATCAGAAAACCCTATCAAGCTAACATTTTTAAAAGATATTGCCCGTACGCGTTTTTCTTCAACGAGGCAGCAATTTTTTCTACAGTTTCCTTACCAATCCAGCCAGCATGAAAAGCAATTTCCTCAGGACAGGCAACCATGAGTCCTTGGCGTTTTTGCAGGGTTGCAATAAAACCGGCTGCCTCTAGTAATGAGTCATGAGTGCCAGTATCTAGCCATGCATAGCCTCGCCCCATGATCTCAACATTTAATTGCTGCATATCTAAATACCGTTGATTGATTTCGGTGATTTCTAATTCGCCGCGTTTACTGGGCTTGATTGTTTTAGCAATGTCACAGACTTGTTCATCATAAAAATACAGGCCAGTTACAGCATATGAACTTTTAGGCAAAATAGGCTTTTCTTCAATCGAGACCGCCCGCATCTGCTGATCAAATTCCACCACACCATAGCGCTCTGGATCGTTCACATGATAGGCAAATACGGTCGCGCCCTCATGAGCTATAGCTGTCTTTTGCAATTGTTTGGCAAAATCATGGCCATAAAAAATATTGTCGCCAAGTACCAAGGTACTCGGGTGATTGCCAATAAAATCTCTGCCTAAAATAAAAGCCTGTGCCAAGCCATCCGGACTAGGCTGTACCTGATAATGAATATCAATCCCCCATTGACTTCCATCTCCAAGTAACTGCGCAAATAAGGGGGTATCTTGGGGGGTCGAAATCAGTAAAATTTCTCGTATACCAGCGAGCATCAAAGTGCTTAGCGGGTAATAAATCATCGGCTTATCGTAAATCGGCATGAGTTGCTTAGATACGGCCTGCGTAACTGGATATAAACGCGTTCCAGATCCACCCGCGAGAATAATTCCCTTTCGTCGAAGTGCACTCATCTTATTAACTCATTGAATTGTTTCATATGGGTACTATTCTAAATTATTATTGCGATAGCTTTTGTACATATTCCATGACATATTGCTGAACTTGCTCTTGCCAGGGATGATCAAGGCTATTAGCGCCAATCTTTTTTAAGGTCGTCTTTAATTTTGAGTTATCCATCACTGAGTTTTTGGGCCTTGGGGCAGGTAAAGGGTAATCTTCGGTCGGAATGGGCAAAATATAATCTGACTTCACTAGCACTGGCATACCGGCATTTCTGGCCGTCTCTATTGCAAAACTAGCTAGGCCATGCCAAGTCGTCTGGCCATCTACAACTGAATGATAAAGGCCGGATTCGGCATCAGATAGCGATATTTGCAAAGCGACTCTGGCCAACCAATCACTACAAGTTGGGCAACCATACTGGTCATTAACTACTTTTAACTGTTCTTTTTGCGTTGCCAGTTTTAACATCGTTCGGATAAAGTTATTGCCTTGCCCATAAACCCAACTCGTGCGCAGAATAAAAAACTTCGCAGCTTCTTCTTGAGCTCTGTTATTAAGTCTATGAAACGTCTCTATAATTCCTAATTCACCATCCCGCTTACTAATGCCGTACTGACTCATCGGTCTTGTTTCGTCTATTTCAAAATATGGGCTTGTTTTTAAGCCATCAAATACGTAATCCGTTGAGACGTGGACTAAAACACCACGGGGTATAGGAGCAATATATTCAGCCAAAATTCGCGGAACCTGGCAATTTATTTTTTGAGATAAATCATGCTCTTTCTCCGCCAGATCTACCTGCGTATACGCTGCAGCATTCAAAATAATTTGTGGTTGATATTCCTGTAGATTTTGTAAGATACTCTGTTCTTGACTTAAATCACACTGCTCCCGCCCCAGAAAAATAGCTGATATTTTTAAATGTTGAAACAACTTTTGTAGAGAAATACCTAACTGGCCATCTTTTCCAAAAACTAGGATTTTACGACCTTGTAAATCAGGAATATTGAATTGCGATGAGTTAGTTAGTAGCATTGACTAAAATAATAAAATTTGCAGTGAATGGAGGTGCCTAGCTGCTTTACTAGAAAGAAAATTCATGGATATACGACAACCCGTGATGCTTATTTATCATACTGCTTATTTAGCATATTGTTTATCAATCCAAGCACGATAGGATCCGGACTGAACACCGTCAACCCACGACGTATTTTCTAAATACCACTGTACTGTTTTACGAATGCCTGTCTCAAAAGTCTCACTGGGTCTCCAGCCCAACTCATTCTCAATCTTGCTAGCATCAATGGCATAGCGCCGGTCGTGCCCAGGGCGATCTTTAACAAAAGTAATTTGGTCTACATAACTGCCGCTTGACTTAGGATGCAGTTCATCCAAAATTGCGCAAATTGTTTGCACAACTTCTAAATTCGTCTTTTCGTTTCGACCGCCAATATTGTAGGTCTGGCCTAGTCGACCTTTTTCAAGAACACAGCGTATGGCCGCACAATGATCCCGAACGTATAACCAATCTCGAATTTGCTGCCCATCGCCATAGATAGGTAGCGGCTTACCCGCAATGGCATTCAGAATCACTAAAGGGATCAGTTTTTCTGGAAAATGAAAGGGGCCATAATTATTTGAACAATTGGTCGTTAGAACTGGTAATCCATAGGTATGATGCCATGCCCTTACTAAATGATCTGAAGCCGCCTTAGATGCTGAATAGGGGCTATTGGGTTCATACTGCCTAGTCTCTAAAAAAGCAGGCTCTCTCGGCTCTAGTGAGCCGTATACTTCATCGGTAGAAACATGTAAAAAACGGAAGGTATTTTGCTCTGTACTAGACAAAGTCTCAAAATAAGTTCGCGCAGCCTCAAGTAACTGAAATGTCCCAACTACATTTGTCTCAATAAATTCCATCGGCCCATGGATTGATCGGTCCACATGGGACTCTGCAGCAAAATGAACAATTGCGCTCACTTGATGCTCGCTAAGTAGTGCTGATACTAATTTACGATCGGCTATATCACCCTGCACAAATACATAATTGGGGCTAGCTTCTAATTCTTTCAAATTAGAAGGATTACCCGCATACGTTAACTTATCGAGATTAACAATGCCCGGTTTTTTATTTTGCACTGCAGACTCTTGTGACGATAACGGTGTCTCTAACCCAGTTTTAGGTAAAAGGCTATCTAAAATAAAGTTAGAGCCAATAAACCCTGCACCCCCAGTGACTAAAATCATCAAGAAAACCTTATAAAAAAGATGGCGTAATTATTAGAAGTTACGTTAAGCTATCTCGTGATAGATGCTCTCATTATATATTTATTGAATTATTAATCGTTCTAAAGTATTGATATTGTTTAATTTCTAACTATCTGAGATGATTAGAAGCGATTCACTGATATCACTAGTGGAGTGCATGCCTTTACATCATGCCGTTACATCATAACTCTGCCACCATTCGTATCAATTGTTGTACCGTTTACAAATGAAGCCCCATCAGAAGCCAAATATAACATCGCATAGACATGGTCATCTTCTGTTGCCAAGCGCTTCATGGGGACCTGCAGAGCAATCCGGTCAATATCTTCTTGAGTTCTTAAGGCCTTGACACGGGGCGTTAAAGTGGTCAAAGGAGCGATATTATTGGAGGTAATCCCAAATGGTCCAAGTTCATAGGCTAAGAATTTAGATAATTGAGTCACGCCAGCCTTAGCAGCGCCATAAGCCGGCGAAGAAACGGCATGGACAGTCCGCCCAGATACGGAGGTGACATTAATAATCCGGCCAGCTTTAGACTTCTTTAATCCCGGAATCGCTGCTTGGCAACACAAAAATACACTCCTTAAATTCAGCGCAATGGTTTGATCCCATTCCGCCAAATCCATCTCTTCA
>Ga0114978_10003916_pt1 | contig 12119 bp, 15 predicted proteins | sample S_140212_EF_Meta_FD_87027 | JGI IMG/M metagenome (GOLD analysis project Ga0114978, IMG submission 87027) | Freshwater microbial communities from Lake Simoncouche, Canada to study carbon cycling - S_140212_EF_MetaG | ecosystem: Environmental > Aquatic > Freshwater > Lake | place: Lake...
ATTAAAGGGATTTGAAAAATACTTGTCTTATATCAACGTAATAGATATGGAAACATCCTTGGATGATAGGCATATTACGGGAGATGATCATCAAACTATTGTTTCTTGGTTAAGTGAACGTGGATTTGAAATCCGAGAGATGTCATCTTCATATCAAAATGAAGGATGGGGAGATTCTGTTTTTGTTAGACTAAATAAGAAACATTCCCCATTTAAGAATATTAACTGTGGGGATAAAGTTTGGGGTAAAGGTTATCTGGAAAATCATTGCTCTTTCCAAACTTCTGGGACCCAACAACTTCATTGGCAAAATAATACACCTGGATTTGTGGCACTATGAAAATTGAAGTATCAAATGGCGAGATAGTCGATAAACTTACTATTCTTAAAATTAAATTAAAAAATTCTGATAGTGATTTAAAGACTGAGCAAATTTTAAAAGAAATGGAATATCTTTTACCAATAGTTGATAGTTTAAATGCACCCCAAGAAATGATTGATGAACTTCAATCTGTTAATGAGAAAATTTGGGATACTGAAGATAGTATTCGTTTGTGTGAAAAAAACAAACAGTTTGATGAAAAATTTATTCAGTTAGCCAGAGATGTTTATTATAATAATGACAAAAGGTTTCACGTTAAAACAAAAATTAACAAGCACACCAATAGTCATATAAATGAACAAAAGATACTTCCAAAATACTAATAGTAAAAAATAACTTGTGGCATATTATGGGACAATTAAATCAAGCAATTAAAATTAAAAATGTTATTGATTTTTATGGAATCAATAGTTTTGTTGAAACTGGTACTGGTAATGCTGAAGTTGTTAGAGATGTCTCTTCTATAAAAGATGATCTTGATACTCATACAATTGAAATCATTGAACCTTTATATAATAGAAATATGACAAGTTATGGGTATCTCAAAAATGTCAATTGGCATTTGGGATCTTCAATTAATGTTCTTCCAAAAATTATTCCAGATTTAAAATCAAATACTTTATTTTGGATGGATGCTCATTTTCCTGGAGCAGATTTTGGTTTTGCATCTTATGAAGATGAAAAAGATTATGATAAGAGACTTCCTTTAAAAAAAGAATTAGAAACTATTTTAAAATATAAAGATATTAAAAACGATATCTTTGTTATTGATGATCTTTGGATTTATGAAGAAGGTCCTTATGAGGGTGGAAACTGGGATAAGAGATCTACTTGTGGTGCAGATAATATAGACTTTGTAAATGATCTATTTGAAGACACTCACTATATTATTAAGTCTTATGCTGCTCAAGGATTTATTATTTTGTTTCCTCTTAGTTTTGATATTACCAGTGATGTTCAAAATTTAGTTGTTGGAGAAATATCTTAATGTCTAAAAAAATACTAATATCTACTTGGTGTACGGATGATTATGCTGATTTTTTAGGTATACAAAAACTAGTAAAATCTGTAAAGTATTTTCATCCCAACATAGAGCATGTCATTTTCAATACTGAAATGACAAAAAAAGCTTATGAAGAATATCCTTGGATAAATCCTGTTTGGATGATGCCACCAACATGTATTCCTTTTGCTGAGGATTATGATATGGTCATTCATTTGGACGCCGATTCTATTGTGACTGGACCTTTGGATGAACTTTTTGAAAGCGAATCTGATGTTATAGGTGTTAGAAATAACAATAGCTTTAACAAAGCTGGGTCTCATAATGGAATTACAATTTCTCATTTAGAACCATATGGTGATGGGTCTCCATTACCCGTTCAAGATTTTATTAATGCCGGACTAGTTGGTGTAAACCGAAAAGAGTTTTGGTATGATTGGTTAAACTTAAATAAAGAATCTGAACGTATAAAGAGAGAAGTTAATCCTTATGCACATGGAATTGGTGATGAAAATGATACTTTAAATCAGTTGTTTCATTGGAAAAAGTATAACTCGCAAATAATTGATCCCATAGGATCAAATATTTCATATGGACTCTGTAATATTTGGGGAAATGATCCTAATAATCATTGGGAAAGTTGGAGTCAAATTTATGTAAAGGATGATAGACTTTATATTGATGATCCAGTTACTGGTGATCCGATGTGGATAAAAGTTATGCATAGAGCGGGTGGGGGTCTTGGCAGCGAACTAAATAAAAGATATGGCGGATTTCATAACTGGTTAGAATCCGTTGTTTCAAATGAAACTTTAGAATACATTAAAAAAATAACATTATGACTGACGTTTTAAAATTTGCTGATATTTCTGGAAATATCATAGATCTCTCTTCATCTGAAAATTATAGGCAACATGCATTTGCCGAACACTCTTGTACAATTGCAATAGTGAACCAATTTAACAATGATTTTTATTACTTTCTTCGTGATCAAGAAGAACTTAATATTATTGATTTGGGTGCAAATGTTGGTCTTTTTTCTCTGTATGTTTCTCCCATTGCTGAGAAAATCTTTGCAGTTGAACCAACTCCATCCCATTTTGAATTACTTAATGAGTTGGTTGGTTTAACTCAAAATCAAAATATAGAAACACATCAAGTTGCAATTGGATTGGAAAATGGAGAATCCAATTTTCATATTCATGAGAGAAACTCTACTATGAATTCTTTTGTTCAACACAAAACAGATCCTCATAGTGGAAAAATTGTAAAAGTAAAAACTTTAACTTTAAATAGTTTTATTGATTCACTAAAACTTGACTCAAAAGTTGGTTTTGTTAAAATGGATATTGAAGGATTTGAAAATCAAGTTGTTTTTGAACCTTCATTTGAGGATGCAGTTTCAAAAGTAGATGCAATCTATGTTGAAGTGCATGATTATGAAGATTGTGGTAAAATGGATTATAACTTCAATAAAATTAAAGATCAGTTTAAGTCTTGGGGAAGGACTGTAGAAAAACTTCAATTTGATAGTATGTTAGTTTATTAATGAAAAAACTTTATCGTAGATTACTTGATATTTGTTATAAAAACAAACTCCACCATCTTGGGAGTTATTTTTCTTGTTTAGAAATATTGAATAACATTTATAGTGAAATGAAAGAAGACGATATCTTTATTCTTTCCAATGGACATGCGGTCGTTTCTTTATATGTGATATTAGAAAAGTATTATGGATTAAACGCACAAGAATTATTGAATAAGTATGGCGAACATCCAAAAAGAAACGAGTTGGATAAAATTTATTGTTCAACCGGAAGTCTTGGTATGGGAATTACTGTTTCCGTGGGAAGAGCATTATCTAATCCCAATCGCAATGTGTATTGCATGATTTCTGATGGGGAATGTGCAGAGGGATCTGTTTGGGAAGCACTTAGGTTTTCTTATGAAAATAATCTAGATAACTTAAAAATTTATGTAAATGCAAACGGGTGGTCTGCATATGATTCGATTGATTTGGATTACTTAGAAAAAAGAGTTAAATCATTTAATCCAAAAGTAAATTTTATTAGAACAACAGTAGAATTCTTTGGTCTTTCTGGATTAGATGCCCATTATACTAATTTTACTGAACAACAATATCTGGAGGCTGTTAAATCGTTATGAGAAGAAAGTTTCAGGAACTTCTTACTGAAGAAATGCGAATAAATGATAATATCTTTCTTTTAGTTGGAGATGTTGGATATAAAGTATTTGATCATCTTCGTGAAGAGTTCCCTCAAAGAGTTATTAATCCAGGAGCAGCTGAACAACTTATGATCGGTATGGGAGTTGGTTTTGCTCTTGATGGTAAAATTCCAGTTTGCTATTCTATTACGCCATTCGTCCTTTATCGTCCATTTGAGTTTATTCGCAACTACTTGCATTATGAACAGATACCGGTTAAACTTGTAGGTAGTGGACGTAATGATGATTATGGTGCCTGTGGTTTTAGTCATTATGCATATGAGGATTTGGAAGTTTTGAAAGCACTGCCAAATATTGAAGTTTATCATCCACAGTCTGCCGATGAAGTTGACATTAAAAAGTTTCTCTATTCTGATAAACCATCTTATATTAATCTTAAACGATGAAAATTTTATTTACTGGACATAAAGGAACTCTTGGTAAAGAACTTATACCATACCTTAAGCAAAAACATGATGTTTATTATTATGATATTAACTATTCCAGTGTTGAAAATGTAAATCAATTTTTTCGCAATCGACAAATAGATTTTATCATACATTCTGCTATTCGTGGTGGGCGTCGTGTTCGTGAAGATGTCGCAGAAGATTTATATAATAATGTAATGATGTTTGAGTGCTTAGCGTCTCAAGCAATTCCTATGATTAATTTTTGTAGTGGAGCTTCTTACGGGAGGAAGCTAGATATTGCTAATGTTGATGAGAGAGATTTTGGTAAAATTATTCCAGATGATTATTATGGTCTATCCAAATATCTGATCACACATCGTTGCCGTCAAATGATTAACGTTTATAACCTAAGATTTTTTAATGTCTTTGGTTCAGAATCTCCAAAGGATATGTTTACTTCAGTTAATATAATGAACTATATTAACAAAAAAGAAATTATTATTTTTAAAGATAAACTGATGGATTTCTTTGGAATTGATGATACTAAAAAAGTAGTTGACCTTTATCTTTCTAAGGATAAAAAATTGCCTAAAGAGGTTAATCTGGTGTATAATAAAGGTTATTATCTTTCCGAAATTGCGGAGATGATTAATAATCTATCCGATTATAGAGTACCTATTAATATATTGGAATCTGGATACGATAAATCATATTCTGCTTCGGGATATGAACTTTCTAGATTAAACATAGAGTTAAATGGTATTAATACCTCAATTAAAAAATGTTATCAGTATTATTTAAATCATGCAAAATAAAACTTGTTTAATTTATCAACCAGTTGGACTTGGGGACATTTTATGGATTCATGGACTTGTTGACGTTGTTATTAATGAAGGATTTACTGTTTATTATCCTGTGGGTGATATTTATTATGATCTAGTTGTAAAATATTTAAAAAAAGACAATCTAATTTGGGTTAGGGAATCTGGTGATTTTCCCCTCAAACAATATTATGGGACACCTAACATTCATCAGAATGAGAATGAACTTTATCTGCCAGTTAGTTTTGCTGATAGGTATCTTCCAAAGTGTTCTGTAATGGCAGCAAAGTATTATTTTATTTCTGTCCCTATTTCTGACTATAGAAAATCTTTTGATATTATTAGAAATAATGATAGGGAAAATAAGTTAATTGAAACTTATGGTCTTACTGGCGACTATGTAATTGTTAATCGTGCTTTTGGCACAGATCCTGATGATTCAGATAATTTTACTGTAGAAACTGATAAAAAGGTCCATGTAATGAATTTTAAACAAGATAAATCAAATGGATTCAATGTATTTGATTGGATCAAAGCATTTGAAAATGCGTCAGAAATTCATACAGTTGGAACATGTATTTGTTATCTTATAGATAAATACTGCCAAGATACTGAAATTCATATGTATCAGAGGAGACATCCAAACCAAGAACAGACACATCATAATGAAATAAATCTTGTATATAGAAATCCCAACTGGATTTATGAGAATGAATAGAAAGGAGATTAGTTGTGATTGAAAGAATAAAGTTTAATTTAGTTGATAGTACATTTTCTCATTTGGATGGTGGTAGATTACCAATTCCAAACAAAGGATATTCGGTACACGGAAAAGAATCCAAATATATTAAATGGGTTACTGATGGTAGCGGAGTGGCAAAGTTTTATACAGATCGTAGAATTTTGGAAGCATTTAATGATGACTCTGACGAAATTAAATATGCTTGGTTTTTGGAATCAAAACCAATCGTTCCAGATCTTTTTCAATTTCTGAGAAATAATCTTGATGCTTTTTTAGAAAAGTTTGAATATATCTTTGTTTTTGAAAAAGAACTTTTAAAACTAAGTCCCAAGTTTAAATGGGTTCCTGCTCAGGGATTTTGGATTCGTGAACCAAAAATTTATGAAAAATCTAAAATAATTTCTATGATTACTTCAAACAAAGTTATGTGCGAAGGGCATAAAAAAAGATTAGAGTATGTTGAAAAGTTTAAAGATCAAGTCGATCATTTTGGAAATGGATTTAAGTGGATTGACTGGAAGGAAGAAGGACTCTGTGATTATATGTTTTCGGTAGCAATGGAAAACTGCGAAGTTCCTGGATACTTCACTGAAAAAATTCTAGATTGCTTTGCAACTGGAACAATACCTGTTTATCTAGGAGATCCTACTATTGGAGAACATTTTAATATGGATGGAATCATAACAATATCAGATGAATTTTATATTTCTGATGAGTTGTATTATAGTAAAATGGATGCAATTAAAGATAATCTAGATAGAGCAAAAAAAATGGAAGTTCTTGAAGATTATATTTGGGAAAACTATTTGAAAGAAAAATTTGGAAAATGATATATGTTTTTGATTTAGACCATACTCTTTGTAATACTAAAAAGGATGAGAATGGAAACTGGAAATATTTTGAATCAATTCCTTACCAAGATAGAGTTGAAAAGGTAAATCAACTGTGGGAAGAAGGTCATACTATTATTGTTGAAACTGCAAGAGGTTGTAACTCAAAGATTAATCATTACGAACAAACTTTTAATCAACTTCGTTCTTGGGGATTGAAGTTTCATACTTTAAGAACTGGAGTAAAATATGCAGCACATTATTATGTTGATGATAAAGCAGTAAATAGTGAGGATTTTTTTAATGGGAAGTATTAATAGAATAGTAAAAAAATCTCCTAACTTTATCAAGTGGTCCTATTATAATCTCGTTCCTTTTCACGAAAGATATGGGAAAGTGTATAAAGATACACTTGATTTTTTACTTTATAGTTCTAAGTGGAGTGAGTCTGAGAAAAAGGAATATCAAATAATTGAAATGAAGTTCTTACTTTATCATTGTTATGAGAATGTTCCTTATTATAGAGATATCTTTATCAATAACAAATGGAATCCTCAGGACTTTAAAACTATTGATGATCTTAAAAACTTTCCAGTTCTAACTAAAAAACTCATTATTGAAAATCGAGATAGATTAATTGCAAATAATAAAAAACTTGATAAGGCATATCCGATTACAACAAGTGGGTCTAGTGGCGATAAGTTGCAGTTTTTTGTAACTGACGATACTCTTAAGAAAGAAGCAGCTTTTAATATGAGAGCATATCTTGAACAGGGGGCAAAAATGTATGATACTCCTAGTGTTTGGTTGAGAAGATATGTACCGCAAAATGATGAGTCTCCTTTGTGGTATTATGATTATGAGTTGAAACGTTTATATATGTCTGCGTATCATTTAAACTCCAAAACCATTAAGCAGTATATTGACAAAATTAACTCAGGAAACTATCAAACAATCTGCACATATCCTTCTTCTGCTTATATTCTTTCTTGCCTGTGTGAAGAAAATGATTTGCATCTTAGAAATGTTAAAAAAATCCACGTTACATCTGAAAAGATGTTAAATCAGTGGTATGATAAAGTAATAGAAGTTTTTAATATAATTCCCTGCGGTCATTATGGTCAAATGGAAAAAGTTTCCTTTATGCACCAGAGAGAAGAATCAAGAGACTATAAACAAAATTATGAGTATGGTATTGATGAGTTTTATGATAATGGAGATGATACTTTTGGTTTAATTGCAACAGGGTTTTTGAATCATTATATGCCATTTATTAGATATCAAACGGAGGATACTTTTGTTTTAGAAAATGATAAGATCAAAGAAATTAATGGACGCAGTAGTGATATTTTAGTTTCTTCTAGTGGATCTAGATTGCCTGGAGTAAATTTTTATAGTTGGATTGATAAAAAGATGTTAAATATTAAAATGTTTCAGATTGTTCAGAAAAGTAAAAATGATATTATTTTTAACTATGTTCAGAATCCGTATTGTGTTGATGATATAACTAATGATATAATAGAAGGATTGAAATCTCGTCTTGGAAAAATGAACTATACGATCAATAGAGTTGATGAAATAAAGAGAGATTTAAAAACTAATAAAATTAAAAGCATAATTAATGAGGTTAAAGTATGAATATCAGCTTCGTTGGTCTTGGAAAACTTGGTCTTCCTTTAGCTTGTTGTTTGGCTAGAAGTGGAAATAAGATTTTGGGTATTGATAAAAATGAATATATTTTAGAAAAACTTAATAACAATGAACTCCCCTTTTATGAAACAGGATTATCTCAAATATTTCCTCACGTAAATTTTATTGGGTTTACCGATTCCTACGCCAGAGCTATTCAAGAAACAGATGCTTCTATAATTCTCGTTAATACACAACTTGGAGATAGTGGATATTCTGCAGAGTTTGTTGAGTCTGCTCTAACAGACTTATCTTTAAATCTGAAAAAAAGTGATAAGGATTATCATTTATTTGTGCTATCTTCTACAGTATTACCTGGAACTATTAAAAAACTTATATGTCTTATAGAAAAGATTTCTAGTAGAAAGTATGGTGTTGGGTTTGGGTTTTCTTATGTTCCCGATTTCGTAAAACTTGGAAATGTTATTAAGGATTTTCTAAGTCCAGAATTTTTTCTTATTGGTGCAAACAATATAGAAGATATTGTTTTGACCCAATCTATTTGGTATAGATTTCATAAAAACGATCCTCCCAAAAAAATTCTTACCTTAGAGGAATCTGAAATAGCAAAAGTTGCTCTGAATGCTTTTATTGTAAATAAAATCACGTTTGCAAACTTTTTAGGACAACTTTGCGATGGATTAGAAAACGTAAATGTTCATAATATAACAAGTACTATTAGTTTAGATAAAAGAATCTCTCCATATTTCTTTGGGTATGGGACTCCATATGGAGGAACTTGTTTCCCTCGGGATGTTTCTGCATTTATAAAATTCTCTAAGAATAGGGGAAAAAATGCTAAACACTTGAAGTTTTCTGATGAGGTAAACGAAAGTCTACACGATGATCTTTTCGGGAAGTGTAATGGATATAAAAAGATTGGAATTTTAGGTGTATCCTTTAAACCAAGTTCTCCAGTTGTGATTGGATCTCCATCTGTAAAATTAATTGAAAGGTTGTTGGAGCAGGAATCTACTATTTTTGTTTATGATGAAATTCAAGAGACTTATAATAATCTAAATGGAATACTTGATAGTGTCACCGTATGTAACTCAGATCAAGAATGTGTTGATAAATCTGATGTAATTGTAGTAATGCATCCAAATAAAAAGTTTTCATCTCTTGATTTTTCAAATAAAAAAGTTGTTGATTTCTGGGGGATTATTTCGCAATGATTAATATTAAAAAATCTGTAGAGAATCTTGAGCAATATAATGTTGGAGGAAGATCAAATCTTTCTCCTGACTGGGAATGTTTTGATTGGAATGAATCTGAGTTTCCGCCATCGAATAAAGTTTTTGATGTAATGAAAAATTTTTATAGGTACGAAAGATATCCTGATATTACAGCAGCGAATTTAAAAGAGAATCTATCCTCATATGTTTCTCTTCCACAAAATTTTATTGAAGTCTATAACGGATCTGATGATGCATTAAGAGATATTTTTTCGGTTTTTGTTGATACAGAAACTGAGGTATTATCATATCAACCATCTTATACCCAAATAGACCCTTTTATTACTATTAATACTAAAAATTATAAAAGAGTTCATATCGAAGATCCTCTTGGAGATCATCAATATGATTTTACTCATTGTGAATATGCTAATGTTGTTTATTTGGTAAATCCAAATAATCCTACTGGAAAAATAATAGAGATTGAAAATATTGAAAGAATAGTAAAAACTTTTCCAGATGTTCTATTCATTGTTGATGAAGCATATTATGAATTTGCTAAAAAATCTTGCTGTCATTTAGTAGTCTCTAATAAAAATTTGATCGTTACTAGAACCTTTTCAAAGGCATTCGGATTAGCATCCGTTAGACTTGGATATGTAATCGCTCATCCAGATCTACTTAATAATCTTAATAAAGTGAGAAATGGAAAATCTGTAAATTCTCTTGCCCAACTTTGTGGTATAGCAGCTTTAAATGATTTGGATTATTTAGATTCTCGCATAGATGAAATGAATGATGCAAAAAAATTTTTTATGCACAATCTTTCATCTCGATATTTTGCTGTAGAAAGTTTTGCTAATTTTGTTTTAGTGAAAACTCCAGACGCAAAATCTTTACTGAATAAGATGAAAGAAAATAAGATTCTGATTAGAGATAGAAGTTCTTTTCAAAATTTGCAAAACTGTGTTAGAATAACTATTGGTTCTAAAAAACAAATCATAAAAGTTTTGGATGTGATGAATAAATGATCGGATATAATAGATTAGGTATTAATGGGCGCTTGGCCAATCAAATGTTTCAATATGCATCTTTGCGGGGTATTGCGGCAAAGCATAACTATCATTGGTGCGTTCCCCCAAGGAATAGAGAGACCCATCAAATGGCTGAATATAACTTAATGGATGGATTTAAGTTACCACATTTGAAGGAAGAAAATATTAGATTCGTTCCTGATGAATGGCCAGTTTATAATGAACCCTCTCACGATTTTGACGAAGAATTGTTTCTTAACTGTCCAGATAATATAAATCTGGATGGTTTTAGGCAGTCTGAAAAATATTTCAAGCATATTGAAAAAGAAATCAGAGAAGATTTTGAATTTGTTGATGAGATTTATGAACCATGTAAAGAGTTTATATCTCAGTTTAATGATAATATTATTTTTCTTCACGTAAGAAGAGCAGATGCTACAGGAAGACCTCATCAATATCCAGTTGCAAGTATTGACTGGTATGAAAAAATGCTGAAGGAAAATTTTTCTGACGATATTCCTGTTTTAATATTAACGGATAAGTTGGATTGGGTTCAAGAACAAAAATTATTTGAACAAGATCGATTTTTTATATCCGAGCAGAGGGAATATTCTAATAAAACAGTTTGGAATGGTAGAGGAAAGTTGGAGTATAGTTTATCTCCTTGGGTTGATTTGTGTTTGATGACATTGTGTAATGGAGCAATATTTCCCAATAGTACATTTGGTTGGTGGGGATCTTGGTTACAAAAGAACAAAAAATATCCAATCGTTTATCAACATCCTTTCTTCGGTCCATTTTTTACAAGTCAGCACGATTGTTATAGAGATTTAAAAGATTTCTATCCAGATAGATGGATTAGAGGACATTTGCCCGATGTGTATATTGACACTCAATATACACCAACAGAAAATGAAATATCGTGATGGATTTAACTTTTTTAATTCCTACTCGAATTGAAACCGAAGATCGTTTAAGGAATATTATTTCTTCTGTTTCTTATCTTCTTAAGCATATTCCTGCAAAGGTAATTGTTAAAGAAGTATCTAACCATCCTACTTTTCAATTTAGAGCAATTCCAGAAATTAGAAAGTATGTTGATACATCTAATTTAACTTATTTGTATGAAGAAAGTTCGGAACCTTGGTTTTGTAAAAGTAAAGTATTGAATGATTTGATATCCACATCAAATACAAAAGTTGTGGCAAATTATGATGCAGATTGTATTTTGCCGCTACCATCATATTATCAAGCGTATGATGCAATTAATAATGATCATGCTGATGTTGTGTATCCTTATGGATGTGGAATTTATCAGTGGAAAGCAGAATATGACTTGCAAATTTATGAAGAGTTTGTAAACACCCTGGACACATCTACCTTAGATAAGAGAAAGTCTTTGTCTAATTCTACAATTGGATGGACACAATTTATAAACCGTCAAGTTTATATTGATTCCTTTATGATGAATGAAAACTTTATTTCATGGGGATGTGAGGATGATGAATTTTATTATCGTATGAGTGTGCTTGGTAATCGTATTGCAAGAATTGATAATTATGTCTATCATTTAGAGCATTCAAGAACCAATAACTCTTGGTTTAGCAATCCAAATTTTAATAATAATTATCAGTTGTGGAATCAAATCAAAACATTTGACAAAAATCAATTGATACAGTATTATGAAAATCATGATTACCTAAAAAAAATCAGACAAGAATTAGTATGATAGGATTTAATGCTCTTGGCAGAATGGGGCGTCTGGCAAATCAGATGTTTCAGTATGCATCTCTCAAAGGTATTGCTA
>Ga0114978_10003918_pt1 | contig 12118 bp, 8 predicted proteins | sample S_140212_EF_Meta_FD_87027 | JGI IMG/M metagenome (GOLD analysis project Ga0114978, IMG submission 87027) | Freshwater microbial communities from Lake Simoncouche, Canada to study carbon cycling - S_140212_EF_MetaG | ecosystem: Environmental > Aquatic > Freshwater > Lake | place: Lake...
ATCCCGTGGTAAAGAGAGCGAAATCGCCAAGTCCGGAAATAATGCGAAGCGTCTGCCTCCCAAGCAATTTCAACATTTTAGGGATTGATGGCACGGAGGAAATGTTTGTGCAATGCCCTGGTTGTTCCGGGGCGATAAATTATCAGGGGCGTTCGCTCGGGACGATCACCGGCTTTTGAGCGTCCGCCGGGTTCCGGAAAAATTCCGGGGGCTGTTGATGAGTGGGGGCGAGACGGGTGGCTTCCGCAAAACAGGCGTCTGCCTCCGGCTTTCGACCCGCCGCACGCAAGGCGGTCCCCAGCGCCCGGTGAGCTTCCGCGTTCAACGGTTTGATTTTCACCGCGCTCTCAAAGTGAGAAATTGCCTCCGTGGTCTTCTGTTGCAAAAGCAAGGCCAGCCCCCAATTGATCTGCGCATCTGCGGAGGAGGGGTTCAGGCGCAAGGCTTCCTGGAAATGGGCGATCCCCGCATCCAAAAAACCGATTTTAGCCAGATTGGAGCCCAGGCTACCGTGCGTTTCGGCGGAGTTCGGATCAAGGCGCAAGGCGGCTTCAAAGCAAGTGATCGCCTCGGCGGTATTGCCTTCGCGTTCACAAATGCCACCCAGGTTTTTCCAGGCCCGGGGGTTTTCCGGCCGGCTGGAAACCGTCGCCCGCCAGATGCTCATCTCGCTTTGGTAATCAGAGTTTCTTTGCATGGTCATCGCGGCAAACACCACCGAGACCAGGGCAAAGATCACAAGGCTTTTTCTTCCCAGGCTGCGCTCCATTGCAAAAACAATCACAACAAGAACCCCGGCCAGGGGGAGATACATCCGATGCTCGGCCATCGTCTGGCTGGCCACGGGGATGAGGCTGGATGTCGGGGCCAGGATGGCGAAAAACCAGAGGAGAGGAAACGCCACGCCCTGTTTTCGCCGGAAGGCAACCAGCGCAGCCGTGATCAAAATCATCAGGAGGACGATTTGTAGCCAGACTCCCGACCAGTGCGGAGCGAGATAAGTTCCGTAGTCGAAAGTTAACGGGTATGGCAGAACCGTCAGGGACAGATAATGAATGACCGCTTCGCACTGGGTCCGGCCATAAGCCCACCAGGGCGTGTTGCGGACCAGACCGGCGGTGCCTCCGCGGTTTCCGGTTTGCCAGACCAGAACCCCCAGCAGGATCCAGGATGAAGCGAGGGCCAGATAATAGCGCCAGCGCAGCCGCCATGCGGCCCGGAATTCCTGCGCGACAAAAGTCCGGTCATAAAGCAACACCATCAGCGGCGCGGAAATCATGATCTCTTTGCTGGCCATTCCCAAAAAACCGCAGGCGACGGAAAGGCCCAACCAGATTCGGGACGCCGGTTCCTCGGTTCCGCGGATAAAGCCATAGAGGGTCAGGAGATAAAACAATCCCACCAGCGCTTCCGCGCGCTGGACGATGTAGGTCACGGACTCCGTTTGGAGCGGATGGACTCCCCACAGAACGGCGACCGCCGCCGCCAAAAACGTCGCTTTGGCGCCGAACTGCGGCCGCAGCACCTTTTGTAATAACGTGCGGCGGACAACGCCAAAGAGCGCCAGTGTCGCGGCGGTGTGCAGCAGGAGATTGAAGAGATGATAGCTCCAAACCCGGTCTCCGCTGATGGCGTGATTGAGCGCGAAAGTGAAATTCAGGACCGGGCGTCCGCTCACCGTGATGCCGCTGTTGGCCGGTGGAAAAAAGGCCGTCCCAAAGCTTCGGATCGTCGGGTTTTCGCCGATGGAGTGAACGTCGTCGAAAATGAAGGGGCCGGAAAAACTGCGGGAATAGGCGGCCAGAAGAATGAGCGCGATGGCAAACGCCCAAAGCGCAAGCTTCGTGCCGCTGGCGGGCACGTCCTTCGGGGATGTTGTCGTCACGCTAAGGCGCGGAGAGATGCTCGAAAATCAGGTGTCCGCCCTTCGCCTCGGCGGTGATGTGGTCGCCTTCGTGGAATTTGCCGTCGAGGATTTCCAGCGAAAGAGGATCGAGGATTTCGCGCTGGATCACGCGCTTGAGCGGCCTGGCGCCGTAGGCGGGGTCGTACCCCTCCTGGCCAAGGAGTTTCTTGGCGGCGGCGGTCAGGGTGAGCGTGATGTTTTGTTTTTGCAGACGCTCGAGCAGACGCTGGAGCTGGATGTCCACGATCCTGGTGATCTGCCCTTCGTCGAGCCGGTCAAAGATGATGATCTCGTCAATGCGGTTGAGAAACTCGGGACGGAAGTGACCACGCAAGGCTTCCTGCACGCGCCGGTTGCGCTCCTCTTTCGGCAAATCCTCCATGATGTGTTGGCTGCCGATGTTGCTGGTGAGGATGATGACGGCGTTTTTGAAATTGACCGTGCGGCCTTGTCCGTCGGTGATGCGTCCGTCGTCGAGGACTTGGAGCAAAACATTGAAGACATCGGGATGAGCCTTCTCGATTTCGTCGAACAGCACGACGGCATAGGGCTTGCGGCGCACGGCCTCGCTGAGTTGTCCGCCTTCCTCGTAGCCCACATAGCCCGGAGGCGCACCGATGAGACGGGCCACGGTGTGTTTCTCCATGTATTCGCTCATGTCCAGGCGGATGATGGCGTGTTCGTCATCGAAGAGAAACTGGGCCAGCGCCTTGGAAAGCTCGGTTTTGCCCACGCCGGTCGGACCGAGAAAAAGGAAGGAACCGATGGGGCGGTTTTCGTCCTGCAGGCCCGCGCGGGCGCGGCGGACGGCGTTCGACACCGCCTTGATGGCTTGCCCCTGCCCGATGACGCGTTCCATCAGGCGTTCCTCCATCTTGACCAGCTTTTGACGTTCGCCTTCTTGCAGATTGGAAACAGGAACCCCGGTCCAGGCTGACACGACTTTGGCGATGTCCTCCTCGGTGACTTCCTCTTGCAGGAGCGCGTTGGCGCTGCCGGACTGTTTGGCGGCGGCCTCTTCAAGGTGCTGTTGAAGCTCGGGGAGTTTGCCGTATTGAATCTCGGAGGCGCGCTTGAGATCGCCTTTGCGCTGGGCTTGTTCGAGTTCGGTTTTGAGCTGCTCGATCTGTTCGGCGACTTTTTGCGATTTGCCGATTTCCTGTTTTTCCTTCTGCCATTGCGCCTTGAGGTGGCCGGCCTTCTCCTTGAGGTCGGCGAGTTCCTTTTCCAGCTTGTGCAGGCGCTCTTTGCTGGCGGCGTCCTTCTCTTTTTTGAGCGCCTGTTTTTCCATTTCGAGCTGCATGACCTGGCGTTCGAGCTGGTCAATCTCGGTGGGCATGGAATCGAGTTCCATCTTGAGGCGGGAGGCCGCTTCATCAATGAGGTCCACCGCTTTGTCAGGCAGGAAACGGTCGCTGATGTAGCGGTCGGAAAGCGTGGCGGCGGCGATGATGGCGGCATCCTGGATGCGCACGCCGTGGTGGACTTCGTAGCGTTCCTTGAGTCCGCGCAGGATGGCGATGGTGTCCTCGACGCTGGGTTCGTTCACCTGGACCGGCTGGAAGCGGCGCTCGAGCGCGGCATCCTTCTCGATGTATTTGCGGTATTCGTCGAGGGTGGTCGCGCCGATGGTGCGGAGTTCGCCGCGGGCCAGTTGCGGCTTGAGCATATTCGAGGCGTCGGCGGAACCCTCGGCCGCGCCTGCGCCCACGATGGTGTGGAGCTCGTCAATGAAGAGGATGATCTCGCCTTCGCTCGAGGTGACCTCCTTGAGAAAGGCTTTGAGCCGGTCCTCGAATTCGCCCCGGAATTTCGCGCCGGCAATCATGGCGCCGAGGTCCATCGCGATAATGCGTTTGTTTTTGAGGGACTCCGGCACGTCGCCGCTGACGATCCGGCGGGCCAGGCCCTCGACGATGGCTGTCTTGCCCACGCCGGGTTCGCCGATGAGGACGGGGTTGTTTTTTGTGCGGCGGGAAAGCACCTGCATAGTGCGGCGGATTTCGTCGTCGCGGCCGATGACGGGGTCGATCTTGCCCTTGCGGGCAAGTTCGGTGAGATCGCGGCCGTATTTTTCGAGGGTCTGGTATTTGCCCTCGGGATCCTGGTCGGTCACGCGCTGGTTGCCACGCAGTCCGGCGAGGGCCTGCATGAGTTTGGCCCGGTCAATGCCCGCTTCCTTGAGGAGCTTGGAGGCGGGCGTATTCGAGTCGGCGAGGGCAATAAGGAAATGCTCGGCACTGAGGTATTCGTCCTTGAGTTTCGCCATCTCTCCTTCGGCGGCATCAAGGGTCTTGCGCAGATCAGGGCCGAGCTGGGGGGAGGCCCCGCCGTGGACGCTGGAACGGCGGGAAAGCTCAGCCCCGAGGTGTTGTTCAAGCGTGGCGGGGACGACGCCAAGTTTTTCCAGCAAAGGCGGGACCAGTCCGTCGGATTGTTGGAGCAGGGCGAGAAGGAAATGTTCGGGGGAGATCTCCGAATGATTTTTTTTCGAGGCAAGATCAACGGAGGCGTTCAGAGCCTCCTGCATTTTCGCGGTGAATTTTTCGGGGCGCATAAAGAAAGACCTATCAGATAATCTGGAATTTTCAGAAGAAGAAATATTCCGGGCTTGGCGGATGAAGCAGGGTTGGGCACAACCGGCAGGGCCCATGAATAACCTGCATCTCGCGGTTCATTTTTTTATTCAACTTGCGGTCATCCTGACCTTCTGCCGCATCGTCGGGGCAATTGCCGCCCGCTTCGGCCAGCCGCAGGTCGTGGCGGAAATGATTGCCGGGGTGTTGCTCGGGCCGTCTCTCTTCGGACTGGTGCTGCCCGAATGGCAGCACTGGCTTTTCCCTTGGGACAAGACGCAGGCGGTGCGCGATACCCAGAGCTATTTATTTCCCGTCTCGCAGCTTGGCCTGGCGCTCTACATGTTCGTGGTGGGGATGGAGTTTCGCATGGATATCTTGCGGCGGAGGCTGGCCAGCTCCGTAGCGGTTTCGATTGCGGGGATGGTGGCCCCCTTCGCGCTGGGCGGAGGGCTGGCTTGGATTTTCTTCAAATACACCAGCTTTTTTCCGGCAAGGACCTCGCTTTTCGAGGCGGTGATTTTTCTTGGTGCCTCCATGTGTATCACGGCCTTCCCCATGCTGGCGCGCATCATTCATTTCAAAAAACTCACGGGCACGACCCTGGGAACGGTGGCTTTGGGCGCGGGGGCGATTGACGATGCCACGGCCTGGTGTTTGCTCGCCGTGGTGCTGGCGAGCTTCGATAACAATTTGAGCCACGCGCTGGTCAATATCGGAGCCGGAGTCGGCTATGTCGCCTTCACCTTACTGCTGGTGCGTCCGCTGCTGGCGCGCTGGCAGGGATGGCTGGTGAGGGAGGATGGGCTGACCGAGGCCGGGCTTGTCGTTGGGCTGGCCATGATGGCGCTGGGGGCATGGTTTACGGATTTGATCGGTCTGCACGCCGTTTTTGGAGCCTTTGTCATGGGCGCGGCGATGCCGCGCGGGGTGGTTTCCCGGGACTTGATCGGGCGGATTCAGCCCCTGACTGTTGCGTTGCTGCTGCCGCTTTTCTTCACGTATTCCGGTCTCAACACCAAAATCGCCTTGCTGAATTCCGGATTTCTTTGGCTGATGTGCGGTGCGGTGTTGGTTGCGGCGGTTCTGGGCAAGGGAGTGGCCTGCTGGCTGGCGGCACGGGCGACAGGCATCTCGAATCGCGAGGCGCTTGGCATTGGGACCTTGATGAATGCGCGCGGCCTGATGGAACTCATCATCATCAATATCGGCCTGCAGCGCGGGGTTATTTCCGAGGAGCTTTTTTCCGTTCTGGTCATCATGGCGCTTTTGACCACCCTGATGGCGTCGCCGATCTTCGATCGCCTGGCGAGAGCGGGAACCTTTTTACCCGTCGAAGATCTGAATGAAAATGGAGAGACAGCTTCCGGCCGCGAGGGGGTTTATCCGCGCTCGTAACGCATCGCTTTATCCTCAATCGGAAAATCGAACTGTCGAAAAACGGGTGGCTGGCTGGAAACTGACCGCCCGCGCCGGGCTGACCCCTCCCTTGGGACCCCTCCTTTCAAGACAGTTGCCGACCCCTTCCGTATGTCAAAACTGTCACTAAACGTGCCTTGCTATTTTTTCCGCCGGTGCTTGCCTGCGAACCACTATGATTCTGTTGGCCACCGCGTTCACCGACCCGACGTTTGTCACCTATATTTTCCTCGTCCTGGCGATCCTTCTGGCACTGAGCTTCGAGTTCGTTAACGGTTTTCATGATACGGCAAATGCCGTCGCGACCGTCATCTACACGAACACCCTGAAAGCGACACCGGCCGTCGTCTGGTCAGGCATCTGGAACCTGATCGGGGTTCTCACGTCATCGGGACTGGTCGCGTTCGGCATTGTCGCGCTGCTGCCCGTCGAACTGGTTCTGAACATCGGCTCGGCGGCGGGATTCGCGATGGTTTTCTCCCTCTTGATCTCGGCCATCGTCTGGAACCTGGGCACGTGGTATTTCGGCCTTCCCTCGTCAAGTTCCCACACCCTGATCGGCTCCATCCTCGGCGTTGGACTTGCCAACTCTCTTATGGGCCCGACGCATTCAATGACGGACGGCGTGAATTGGGCCAAGGCCCAGGATGTTGGGCTTGGGCTGTTGATCTCTCCGGTTATCGGATTTTGCGCGGCCGGTCTTCTCCTGCTTCTGTGCAAGGCGCTGATCAAGAATCCGGATCTCTACAAGGCCCCCGTAGGCAAAACTCCGCCACCCTTCTGGATTCGGGGAATTCTCATGCTCACCTGCACGGGAGTCAGTTTTGCGCATGGATCAAACGACGGCCAGAAAGGCATGGGGCTGATCGTGCTCATCCTCGTGGGCATCCTTCCCGGAACCTATGCCCTCAAGATGAGCGCGGACCAGTCTACGGTGGCCAATGTGGCCGAGACGGCAAAAAGCCTCGGTCAGGTTTTTGAAAAATCCGGCGAAAACATCGACCTGGACGATAAAGAAGCGGATGAAACTCTCACAGATTATATCAAGGCGTCCGGCACGCTCTCTCCGAAAGTTTACGCCGCCCTCGCGAGTCAATGCGAAGATTTGTCGAGCAGGCTTGGCTCAAGCAAAACCCTCGAAGACCTTCCCGAAAAGGACCGTGGCGACGTTCGGTCCGACCTCTACCTCCTTTCAAAGACCATCGCAAAGTTCAAGAAAGTCGGCAGCGCGTTAACGGCCCCGGATTTGGCCAAAGCCGCAGAACTCCAGAAAAACGGCGAGCAACTCACGAATTTCATTCCGGATTGGGTCAAATACGCCGTGGCCCTGGCCCTGGGTCTCGGGACCATGATCGGATACCGACGCATCGTTGTCACGGTGGGGGAAAAAATCGGCAAAGACCACCTGACCTACGCGCAGGGCGGATCCGCCGAGTTGGTCGCGATGTGCACGATCCTCGCTGCCGACCATTTTGGACTTCCAGTCAGCACCACGCACGTTCTGTCCTCGGGTGTGGCGGGAACCATGGCGGCGAATAAATCCGGCCTCCAGATGGCCACCTTGCGAAACATCTTCATGGCGTGGATTCTCACGCTGCCCGTCTGCATTTTCCTGGGAGCCCTCCTATTTGCTCTCGGACTCAATGCCTTGGCGCTCTTGGGTCTTCAATAGGATTTGCAACTCCGGCAGTTCAGAAGGGAGGGGTCGGGGAGAACGACGGTGCGGCCGCCTCCGGTTTGGTTCCGGCCCCGACAGGGCGCTGGCAACCCACCGGGGCTTCAATCCTCACGAAACAGCGGCGGCAAGCGGTAAAGCTCCAACCGGGGATTCAGCACGATGACGGGCCCCCAGCCTCCTTTCCAGACCAACTCTCCCGTGGTTTTGAGATCCCTGTAAAATGCCGCCTGCTGCTTATCGCCTCCCTTGCTCTTCTCCCCGGCATCAATCGCGACATAGCGCACTCCACGTTCCCGCAGTTCCTGGATGGAGCCGAAATCCGCGGCGTCCTTCTTGGAAAGCACGGTCTGAGCGGGGGTGAACGCCCTGTCGCTGTTTTCTTTACCCGATGAGCCCACGAGTTGAACCCGCCGGTCCTGGACAATGACGGCATCCGGGGCGGCGTGTTCCTCGAGCCAGCGGGCCAGTTCGCGCCGGCTGTCGCTGGAAAATCCCCGCAGCGTTCCCAGAATTTCCGGGGTGCTCACTGCGCAGGTCACCGCGACACAAGCCACGGTCAGGAGGCGTTTTTTCCAACCCTCCCACTTCCAAAAAGCGGCCACCCGCGTGCTGAAATCCGCGATTCCCAGGCCGGCCAGATAACAAATCGTGACACCCGCCGGGAGAAAGTAGCGCTCGGCCGTTTTCGGAGTCAGGGACAACATCAGTCCAAAGGCGAAGGGAAACCCCGCCAGCAAAAATTCCGGCAACGTGCGGTCGCGCCGGGTCCGCCACATTTGCAAAAACAGCCACCCTGTAAAAAACAGGATCAACCCGTTGCACTGTTCCTGAACCACGCTGAGATATTTTCCCGTCAGCAGTCCCCGACCCCCTCCGGCATCAAGCAGCACAACCTCCCGTCCGACCCCTCCCGCCATCGTGCCCAAACCGCGCACCAACTGGTAATTCACCCCGCCTGCCACCACAAAAAACGCGAGGGCAAAAAGCGCAAGCGCGCCCAGGCGATTCAGCCGCGCCTTCCCCAGGGGCACCCGGAAAATCACGATCAGCGCCAGCACCGCCGCAACGATGCCGATGTATTTTCCCGAAAACGCCAGCGCATTTGCGCCGCCGAGCAACAGAGTGGTTTGCCACGAGGGACGCTGCCAGAAATGCGCCATGGCCAGAAACGAAAGAGCCAGTCCCATCAGCAGAGCCGGGTCTTCCTTGTAGTAGTGGGTCACCTCGATCAGCAGCGGATGAACCGCCACCAGCACACCCGCCGCCAAGGCCGCCCCAAGCCCTCCGTAGTGAAAGGCCAGCCAGGCAAACGCCACCACCGCGATGGCCCCGAAAACCGCCAGGCACCAGCGCCCTGTTTCCACCAGAGGTTGCGGTGTCCGTGCAACGTGCAAAATCCGGGTCGCGAGATCGGTGACGTTTCCCATCAAAAGCGGATGATGGAAATTCGTCTCATTCTCCAACACCAGAAGCACCTCCAACGGCTCATCAATATGGTAATAATACGGGAAGGAATTTTTCCAGGTGAAGAGCGAGAGGCTGAAAAAAAACAGCACGACCGAAAGCGCCCCCATCGGGACGAGGCGGCGCCGGGGCCCCGCCATTCGGCTCAGACCAGAAGTCAGCGGATTGCTCAAGGCTTCTCCGGCGCTGTGCGGAGGGCAATGCGGCAGGGAATACGGCGGCGGAACAGCCAGACCAGACCGGCCATGTCCACCAAGGGCCTCCACAAAAACGCCATCAGCCCGTACTTCGACACCCCGCGCGTTCTCGGACGGTGCGCCACCTCAATCTGCTGAATGCGAAACCCCCCGTTCACCGCCATCGCCGCCATGAACGAATACATCGTGCGGATCGGGATGAAGGAAGCCACCACCTCCCGACGGAAGGCCTTGAGCGAGCAGCCGGTGTCGCGCACACCATCGCCCAGAATTTTCGAGCGCACACCATTGGCCAGCCGCGACATGGCCAGCCGCAAGGCGGAATCCTTCCGCCGGGCGCGGATCCCCGCCGCCATGTCGCAATCCGTCAGCGCCGCCAGCAGGCGGGGAATGTCGGCGGGATCGTTCTGTCCGTCGCCGTCGAGCGTCACCAAAACATCCCCCGTGGCGCGCTGGAGACCAAAAAACAACGCCGCCGCTTGTCCGTGATTGGCCGCAAAATGAAAAATCCGCGCCTGCGGCCATTTTTCCGCCTCCGCGTCCAACCCCGCCCCGGTGGCGTCCGTGCTGCCGTCGTTGACCAGGACCGCTTCATACGTCCGGCCCAACCTCTCGCAGACACCGCGCACCTCACCGAGCAGCACGGAAACATTTTCCTGCTCGTTGTAGAAGGGAATGATGATGGAAACTTCCATGCTGCCGCACAACGCCCGCGAGCCTTTCAGCTCAGCGCGACCACAGATTCACTTTCCACATCGAACCCCGGGAGCTGCGCCCCCACGGTCGCGCGGGCCGGTTTCGATTCGCCAAAATACCACGCGCATGCCCCGTTCATCGCCTGAAAATCCTCCGCGGTAAACGCGCCGGATACACACGGAAACTCCCCTCCGCCACCAGGCCGGGCGAATACAGACCAAGCGCGGGCGGCGGACCCGCAAAGGGAAGAGCAGGCGATTTCATAATTTATGTGAACCACTAACGCTCACGAAAGGACACTAAAAAATTGCCTGAGGCACCCCGGTTCTGAGCCGCGCCGCTCAGGGGCGAGCCGTGGATTTTTTCTTCGGTTTGGCCGTCCCGGCCAGAAGCGCGACTTCCCGGGCCTTGAGCAGCCGCCACTGGCCCGGCTTGAGCGGCCCCATTTCCATCCCCCCGATGCGGATGCGCATCAACCGTTTCACCTCATACCCGAATGCGTAAAACATCAGCCGGATCTGCCGCTTGATCCCCTGGCGCAAAACAACCTTCACCAGCGGAGGCGCCACCACGTGCATGCGCTCGACCTTTGCCTTGCCCCCTTCAATAAAAAATCCCCGCAAAAACTTCGGCGTTTCCTCCGCCGCGAACGGCTTATCAAGGAGCACCTCGTATTCCTTCTCCACCTCATGCGCCGGATGCGTCAGCCGTTCGGCCAGCGCCCCGTCGTTTGTCAGCAAAATCAGCCCCTCGCTCTCCTTGTCCAGCCGCCCCACGTGAAACAACCGTCCGAAATGGGCCGGCACCAGATCAAAGACCGTCTTGCGCCCCCGCTCATCCGAGCGCGTGCAGAGAAATCCCCTCGGCTTGTGCAAAAGCAGATAGACATGCGCCGCAGGTTTGGCGCTTCGTCCCGTCACGCGCACTTCGTCGTCCGGCGCGACCGTGGTGGCCAGATCGCGAATAAAATGCCCGTTGATGGCCACCTTGCCATCGGTGATCAGCGCTTCGCAGGCGCGCCTCGAACCGAAGCCCGCAGCGGCCAGAAAGCGATTTAACCGCATGGGCGGCTATTCTTCGGGCTTCGTCTTGGGCAGACCGATCACGCTCTGACCGGCTTTGTATTGACCACGCTTTTTCAGCAGTTCCACGCGTTCAAAGCGTTTCAGAACGCTGCGCTTGGCTTGGATTGTGCCTTTGCCCTTCAGGCTGGGATGTTGACTCATAGGGGCGGAAAATCTGGACGAAACTCCGGGAATTGCAACCCAAATCCCCAACCATCTTGGAGTTCGCTCAGAGCGCGCAGCGGCGGCCGCAGCCGCAGGCCCAATCCACCCTACGGAAAGCGGCTTCCGCCAGCAGCCAAAAATTAGCCGAAGCGGGGAACGACAGACTTCATCCGTGGAAGCGCTCAAGGCGCAGATTCAAAAGGATGCCAACCCCGGCAGCGGCACCGGCGCCCCACTTCCCGAATAAACGAGGGATTGCCTCTCAATCCCCGTGTTGCATAGTCTCGCCCGTGAAAAACTCGGCGTCTCGCTTCTCCTCCGGGCCACCCGCTCAGAGGACCGAAATCAATTTCCGACCGACCATGCAAAAAAGACTTTTCCTCAATCGCGTTTCTCAGGGCCTTCCTGCTCCCCTCTGCGCGGCTTTCGCCGCCCTGCTTTTCGTGGGGGTTTCGCCGGCCGATCTCCGCGCCGACACGACCCTCAACAGCGGCACGACGACGGTCAGCACCGCCACGAATTTTGGCGCTAATCTCTACGTCGCTACAACTGGTACCGCCACCATGAACGTGGTTGCCGGCGGGTATGCGACCAATACGTTTTGCTATATGGGCCAAAACGCCGGTAGCAACGGCACGGCCACGGTGTCGAGCGGTACGTGGGCTAATAGCGGCAACTTGTACGCAGGCATCAGTGGCACCGCCACGCTCTACGTGACTGGCGGCCGTGTCAGCAACTCGGACGGCATTCTCGGCAGTAGCAATGGCGGCGTCGGTACGGCCACAGTGTCGAGTGGCACGTGGGCCAGCGGCAGCCTCATCGTCGGCAACAGCGGCACCGGTACGCTCAACGTGACTGGCGGTAGCGTCACCAACTCAACTGGCTACATCGGCAACAACGCCGGCAGCAACGGCACGGCCACGGTGTCGAGCGGTACGTGGGCCAATGGCGGC
>Ga0114978_10003919_pt1 | contig 12116 bp, 13 predicted proteins | sample S_140212_EF_Meta_FD_87027 | JGI IMG/M metagenome (GOLD analysis project Ga0114978, IMG submission 87027) | Freshwater microbial communities from Lake Simoncouche, Canada to study carbon cycling - S_140212_EF_MetaG | ecosystem: Environmental > Aquatic > Freshwater > Lake | place: Lake...
AGTTTCATCGCTCTTGCATTGATAATTGGCTTTTGAACAGATCAGTTCGTTGCCCGACGTGCCGATTTGACATACGGGAAACAGGTAGGGCTTCGAGTACAGTTCGTAGTCCGCTTCTTGCTCCAGCAACGACTACACCAGGTTCTACGGGTCCTGTATTCTCACTGGGTTCTACTGGACCGGCTACATCTGGACCAGGGGCTGCAGGGCCTGCAGGGCCTGCAGGATCAGTTGTAGCTCCACGTACTAACCCACAGCTTCGAAGCGACCTTGCTGCCTGGGATATTCCTTCTACGTTTACTCCTTCTCAGACATCGACACATTCTCCTGCGTCGACGACCCCTCGCTAGGTGCTAGTGTTGTTTTAAGTTTCTCCAGATATAAGATCGCATCCATCAATTCCTCCTGCATATGCTGAATCCAATCAGCAGTGTTCAGATCCTTACGATCCAAGGTAACACCATACTTTTTTTGTCCAAACTCAGATCGCTGTAAAAATCTCTGGACCACAGTATTTACAATACTGTCTCCTGAAACTCTAGATGTCTCCATAAAATACATCTAAAGAATACCTTTAGTTAGCCAGTATATGCCCTACGTTGCTCCTAATCACTCGTATACTTCATTAGAAGTTGCACTGCTCAAGCAGCTCGAATTTCCTAAGATCGAAGACTACACTTTTTTGAAGGATTTTGATGTACTTAATTTTATTGGTATTACGATTGAAGATGCAAAACAATATGTTGACTTTATTGTGAAAGAATTTCCTGAGTTTGTAGAAAAAATGGCGAACCGAACGTATAGTGATGCGCTCCTAAAGTTTTGCAGTATTGGAAAGCCTTCTCTTTTTTATTCGAAGGCGCTCAAGTCAGTTCTATCTGCTCACGCTGCTCGTTATATCTATCACGCACTTCTTGCAATTAAGCAGATTCAGACAAAGTTTCCTGGAAAGAAGGTAAATATACTTGAGATTGGCGCTGGATTTGGTGGTGAGTGCTTCTGGATTCAGACAATCGCACCTGAAGTTGTGCAGAGCTACACAATTGTAGATCTACCTTTAGTTTGCAAGTTCCAAGAGAAGATCTTAGCACACCTAAATGTCCCGTGCAAGTTCTCTACAATTCCTGATCGCTTTTCAATTGATGAAGCTCCTCTTTTTGTTATTAGCTCTTACTCCTTCTCATCATTGAATACGTATTACCAGGATCTTTACAACAAGTTTTACTTGTCTAGATCTGCAGGAGGATTTATGGTCTGGAATAACTGGACAGGATACTATCCTTTTGAATTTCAGTACACGACTGAGAGTGCAAGACCCAATCTGAATAAAAATACATTTCTCAAATGGTAATTGAAGATAAATAAATAAAACAAAATCGGCATTCAAAAATGTGGATTTTGTTTTTTACTTGATAAAGATTACTTTAATGTCTTGTCAAATTCTTTCTTAGCTTCCTCTAGACTCTTTTTATCCTTGTTAGCTTGCTCAAACTCATTACAGTCATAGTTAATATACAGAGTAGGACCCTTAGGATAGTACAATGTTATGCGTGAGTTGGATAAATGATCAGGTCCAAGCCAAATACCCTGAAGGCCTGAGAGTTCAATCATTTTTTTTCCGATACGAACCAAACGCGACATTCTATTAAAAAATAATATTTTAACAGTCTCAATTTTATCGCAGAGTTTTACGCCAGACTAATCTTGCTCAGATCCTGCGGTAGTGTCTCAACCTCAATCTTGTATAAATCCTGAATCTCCTTCAGCGCCCGCGCATCATCACCTGAGATCAGATTAATCGCCGTTCCCTTACGACCATAACGACCGGAGCGACCGATACGGTGAATGTAGTTCTCAATCTGCTGCGGCATCTCATAGTTAATAACGAGACTTACCTGCTGTACATCAATACCGCGAGCAAGAAGATCTGTGCTGATCATAACGCGAGTATCGCCCTTACGGAAAGAAGTCATCCGATCCATACGATCACGGACCTCCATATCGCCGTGAATGCATGTTATGGGGAAACCAGCGGTCGTCATCTTATCAGCAAGCCACTCTGCCTTCTGGCGCTTGTTGCAGTAGATGAGCGCCTGAGTGATGTTCAAATGCTTGTAGAGATCAAGCAGAACCTCAAACTTCCAGTCCTCACGATCGAGATCTACACGGTACTGCTTGATACCCTCGAGCTTGACCTTCTCAGGAGGGATCAGAATACGTACGGGCTTATCAAGCAACTTCTCCGCAAACTCAATAACATCATCACACATTGTTGCACTGAACAGAGCACAGCGAGCAGTGGAAGGGAATCCGAGTGCTAAGATACACTGGAGCTGCTCACGAAACCGATTCTCAAGCATCTGATCAGCCTCATCTACGATGATCACCTTGATATGATCGGTTATAAGATACTTACGATTCATCAGATCATAAATACGACCAGGGGTTCCGACAAGGAACTGGCAGCCGCGCTGGAGTGCACGCATATCCTCACGCAGAGGTGTCTTTCCCATCGCAGCGTACGAAGTAATTCCCATTGCACTTCCAATCTGAGAGGCTACAATCTGAATCTGCTGAGCTAATTCACGAGTAGGTACAAGACAAAGAATCTGGACCTGCTTAATTGAGGTATCTACACGCGACAAGCTGCCGATCGTAAATGTACCGGTCTTACCGGTTCCCGACTGTGCCTGTGCAATTAGGTCAGTTCCAGATGCAATCGGCATAATTCCCTTCTGCTGAATTTCGGAAGGCTTCTCAAAACCGTAGGCATAAATGCCACGAAGAAGATCCTGTGAAAGATTCATGTCGTCGAACGACTTGTATTCTTTTACCAAAGTGGGAGTAAATAACTCAGAGGTAGCCATACCTTATACTATTTGAAATCGTATTCAAGTTTAGGCCCTAGTTGGTTTACCTAAAAAATGAATGCTTCGTACAATTAGAATACTAGTATGGCAGATAATGATGAAGGCAATGGCGCTGATATGGTAGAGTTTGAGGAAGACTTTGAGATCGATGAGGGTGCACTTGAGCAGTCTGGCAAGCGCCAGCAAGAGAAGAAAGATCTTGGCAATGAACTTTTAAAGTTTCATCCTGAGGCGAGAATTGATACCGTCGAGAGTACTGCAATGGATACTCTTCTGAAGAATGTACCACCTACATTTGCCAATGCAGATGGTCAAGTGGATACCAAGCACAGAAGTGTTCCTTATCTGACACAGTATGAACGCACAAAGATTCTTGGAATGCGCACGAACCAGCTAAGCCAGGGTGCGCGTCCGTATATTGCTGTTCCCAAGCATATAACAATTCTACGGGATATTGCTCGTCTGGAGCTAGAGGCTCGTCGTCTTCCTATTATTGTTAAGCGTCCGATGCCTGATGGTACATTTGAAAAGTGGAAGCTCTCAGATCTGCTGCTGTTGTAGACCAGGTAGAGGAGGTAGAGGAGGTAGGGGAGGTAGGGGAGGTAAAGGAGGTAAAGGACCTGAAGTAGACCCTGCTGATGCAGGAATAGAAATTAAACTAGAAGCATCATAATGAATGGGCGGTAAAGTACAAGGAACAGTTTCAGAAATATATTCAGCATAATCAACTGCACTCATTGCATAATGAATCAATTTAGCATATTCCCAAGAAACACTAAGTGTCATTGATCCTCCATCAACAAATGTCTTTGCTGTGTCATTACAGTATGCAGTATAATAAAAAAAGGCTCCGAAGTTCAGACGACCCAAGCACTTCCACGTATCGGTTCCAGGATTACCCTGTTCAATCCATAGGAACTCTTGAATATTGGCTGGAAATCCTGTTGGATATTCACCTACCGTAATAAGCGATTGATTAGGCAAAGGAACATATATATCTTTATTTGCGTAGCCAAATTGAGGCTGGCAGAACATAAAAGGAAATTGCATATGCATAGGCTCTATTGTTTCTGATCTGCGAAGTTCACTATTTCGTGAATCAGGAACACTCATTCTTCTTGTACTATGTTGGAAAACTTTAACTAGAAAAACTCTAGCAAGTTTTTAGCCGACAGCTACGCTGTCTAAAAAAACTTCAGACGGCTAGCTGGAGGTCTGTATAACTTATCTGATGTTTGAATATCAAATACATCAAAAAAATCCTGAAATTGGCTTACAATTGCATCAACACGATCTTCAGATGGAGCGTGTACACTTGTCTGAATCGTATAAATCATCTGCTCCTTTCGCGTTATTGCACGCCAAGAAACCGCATAAGCTATAAAGAAATTCCGAAGTGCTTCCATTTTCTGTTTACACGTAGCGTCAGATTTGTGTAGATGGACTTTGAGGGCATTGAGAGCAATTGTTAATCCTCCTAGATCTGCCCAGTTTTCACTCAGAGTGCGTTGCCCGTCTAGATGAAGATCATAATGCTGAATCTTTGAGAAGACTTTGGATACTTTGCGAGTCCGCTTCTTGAATTGATTTCTATTTTTACGAGTCCACCACTCTTTATGGACTGCATTCGGATTATACTGGCTACCTTCAAGATCAAATGCGTGTGTCATCTCGTGTCCAAGGGTTGCGCCGATTCCTCCGTAATTCCATCCAAGAGGTGCATCCTCACAATAAAATGGCCACTGTAAGATGCCCCAAGGGATAACAATGTGATTGGATTCACTAAAATACGATGCATTTGCATCATAACACGCATACACTTCTTTTTGGTCGCTAAATGCTGGTTTTCCTAGTAGAAAGTATAATCGTTTCGAGTTTGCCTCTTGAATTTTAAAGTTTGCATCCAAGAAACTCTCGGTTCCAAATCGAATAGTAGGTAGCGGAAAAGTAGCAGTTGATCCTAATTCAAATTTCATTCTGTAAATTTTTTCCTTGACTGCGCGAGCTGTTTGTTTTCTAAAAAGAGTAGTGTGATCAATGATATTTATTGCAGAGTTTTTAATATCCTGTACGAGATGTTTGAGATCATCAAGAGATCGTTTCTTTTCTTGAGACTTTGCATATAAAACACTTAGAGACTCTGGAACCAATTCCTTAATTACATTCAAACATTGTGTTTCTTTTGAAGGAAGTTCTTTTGAGCCTTTTAGAACCGTAAAGAAAAGGCGTTGGTATGCATCTCGTATTTTATGTGATAGATAGGGCGCCGCTGTCACAAGTAAATGAAAAGAAAGAAGTGCAGTCGGCAACTCAGGTTTTGCGGTTGCGTACCATTGCAGCAGTTTTTGCGTCTTTTCAAGTGAATCAATCAGCCAAAAGCGTGTTGTCCATTTGGAATCAAAGCCCCATCCTTCCATAAATGGATCCCACGCAAATTCAGAAATAATAGAATGAAGTTTGTTTCCTTTGACTCTCTTTAGAAATGTATTTGACTGATACAGCAACACTTTTGCAACTTCGGTTTCAGCCTCTATTGCATTCAAAAGAAGTGGTGAATCGAGTTCTAGAGCGCAGAGTTCAATAAACCTAACATAGGATAACCATACATCAGAATTATGAAGTGTGGAATCCAAATAATAAGATAATGGCAAAGCAAGACCACCTGATACGATAGATGCACGGACTTGATACGGTGGCTGAGTCTCTTCCTGACCAAAAATAGATAAGATGGTCGAAATGCGCATTCTGCAGAATTGACCAAGCATTTTTGCCTGATCTTCTCTTGAATACGCCAGTAGCAATTCCCTCAAATAGATATGAATAAACTCTTCTTCGGTTTTGGGTTTACTGTGAGACCAAAGATAATGAATAGTTTGAATAAAGTCTTCAGGTTTTTTGACTACATCCGATGTAGGTGGTTTATTGGGAATCGAGTGGATGACTTTGGAAAGTTCTTTATCCGTTAGATCCTCAATTTCATCACTGACACTGTATTGACTACGCCAAGGTGAAAGACTTGTTTCTTTTAACCACTGATGATTGACATACGTGTAAAACCCGTCTCCTGGTCGCTTGGTGGCAGATACTGGAGGTACGGACAGGTTCGTAGGGCATTTGTCTAAATGTTGTCGGGTATACTGTTTTAATTTCATTTGGGTAAGAATCCCTCTGATTGAGCGACATAGATTTTGGTAGATTAGAAAATGTTTTGTTATATCTGATATGTGGGACTTTTGTTGCGATTGTACGCTCAAGAAGACTTGATCGGGTAATCGGTAAACTACATAACAACCTTCGACTTGGGTTCATTGAACCGCCTATCTACTGAGAAGAAATATCTGTTTTTGTTTCTTCTGATTTATCCTCTGATTTAGGAGGATTCAAAAACCCCTCTACCTGTTCAGTCATTAACTGCACAAATGGGTGAGCCATTGATGGGTCAGTCCAAGAACAGCAGGAATACATATCTGCGCCGGTGTACTGGTACATGTAGAATCCGCTGTTTACACAGAGAAGACGGTATCCACACGTCTGCAGATGACCCGCAGCTTCACAGTGCACCTGGCTCTCATCAGGTGATTCAGACCAGCGAATATAAATAATGGAAGGGCGGTACTTGGAGCTTAGAAGGCTTGAGATCACTTCGTGCTCGTTGGGAATTTCAATGCGGCAGACTGCAAAGTAAGGTTCATCTGACTTCATCGGCCCCTTGAGAGTATTGCCCTGTGCAATAACATCAGACCAAGAAATCATAGGAACAGACTCACCCTTATCATTCAAGCAGGTACCTGTCTTAGAATCGGGCATCTGTGTTATAGGTAAGACCCACTTGGGATTGATGTAGAAGTTTGCTACGTTCTGAGACTTCATATATGCGAGCCATTCGAGAAGCTTGACTCCCTTGATCTTAATTGCCTCGCAAAATTCGAGAGACTCATTGTTCGGATTGCAGATAACAAAAGGCATTGAGTAGCTTTCAAAAATAGGGAGATCGCTCTTCCAATTGGGAAAACCAATACAGATACCAACCGCCTTCAGAATATTCTTACTGAAATATGTGTACGAATCCTTGAAGACATAGTGAGAATTTTCGATTGAATCGTACTTCTTGAGATCAGGGATCGCTTCTGCCATTTTTCTAGTAGTTGATACACGAAGTTCTTTATGTGAATTTGACGCAGGCTACTGTTTCCAGGGAACCTGTTGGCAGATAACTTCGTTTACTGCTTCGATCTCCGTAGGAGATCTGTAATGGTAAACCCGAAGGGTTTACTGTTTCCATTGCTTGCCACAGTTCATACAGTTGATAAAGATCGTCATCGGCTCATCCGCCGACCTTGTCTGCATCTCATAATACGTTGTCATCTTCTTCTGGCAGCGCGAGCAGCGGAAGCGATCCGTCGCCATCGCCACGTTGCCCTCCAGAATCCTCTGCTCTCGCCGGAACTGCTGGTCCTTCAGCCCCTTCCAAAAGGTCGGATGCAATTCATAGGATGACCAATGACCGATCTCCTGAAGAGTAAACTCACCCTCTCGCCATCGCTCAATCAAATGAGAATTGCGAACATAAGAATTCGGCTGGAAATTGCTAATAACGCGCTTAGAAATCATACTGTAGATCCAGCGAAAGGTCTCGTGATCCCACGTCAGAGGGACAAGACGCCGCTTTGCCTCCTCAAGAGATGCATTGTAGATTCCCATTTCCAACTCTAGCTGCTCATCATCTGTGCAGATATCTGAGCAGAAATTTTTGAGTACAGAAAGAGTTAGTTTGCGACTTGAGATTGCCTCAACAACGTCAGAATCAATGTCAGCCTGAGGCTTCAAACTAGACACATACTGAAACTGAATCTGCTGCTGATCTACCTTCACAGCCTTTCGACTGGCACGTGCAACAGGTAGAATATCTTCAACGGCCTCTTCCTCAGCAGGATGTGCAACTGTCTCTTCTTCCTCCTCGTCATTCACTGATTCAGCCTCCTCTTCTTCTTCCTCTTCAGCTATCTCAGGCTCAGCCTCGGCCTCTTCCTCTTCATCATCTCCTGCTTCTGCATCCTCTTCCTCAGGTTCTAGCTCACCCGAGCACGCCTTCTCAAAGAAGACCTCATAATCAGACGGTGCAAAGGTCTCAATTGCGCTGTCCCACGGCTGCTTCAAGGCGTGAGCAATAAGGATAATATTTCCATAAATCTCAACCTCTCCTGCTTCAAACGGTGGAGGTAGCTGATGCTGTGATATCTCATCATCCTTGCCTTTCGTATATCCGAAGATACTCAGACGCTTCTGACCGTATGCATACGATGTCAGAAGTGCAGGCGCCGCTTTCTTCTTGAGATAGACCTGCATATCCTTGAGTGTAGGCTTTGCGCCTGCTGCCTTTACACGACCAAAGGCGATATCTCCATCTTGCTTCAATTCAAGAATTGGAAATGTCGATGGCATTCTAGTTGTCTATAGGCCTAATGCTTAAATCGTAGCGACTCAAATTTAGTAGATGGTTGTCTACCGCAGATGGCACCCCCTAGAAAATAAATCAATAATTGATACTGGAGTCTATATTGATAAATGGGATTCGGGCGACAAGCTTATTGAAAGGTGGCCAGATGGAACTGAATTTCATTGGCTTCTTGTGCATATGGAAGTACTTGAAAACGGAATAGTTGAAGAAATTCTTGAACCTCTTGAGCAATGGGATACACCAAAGGGGGTCGTTTGGACTGAACGAATTCCTCTTCTAAATGGAATCTTTACAGACTATGAAATTCCTGGATGGAGGATTGTCCAAGAAATGCCTCCGACAGCAACAGCGATCAATCGGCCCAGAAAACACAATAGGTCAAAATAAGCGTATTTTTTTCCTGTTTATGCCTCAGATGTCATTCCGTGTAGTGATGTTGCTTGTTCTTTTGGCTGTTCTCAGTATTGTCCTCTTTTTCTTACCGAGAGATGGATTTACAAATCTGGATACATCAGCCCCTGCTCCTATCATCGACTCACCGCCGCGTTTGTACCCAGCGCGCAACATTGCCGTTTCTGGCCCTGCTTCGCCTGCTCAAGCTGCACCCCCCGAAGAAATGCGATTGGCTAGTCCCGAGACAGCCTATGATAAGTTTGCCCCCAATGAAGAGAGTGCTGCGATCCCTGAACGTATGCGCTATCCTGAGCGGATGTTTCAGCCGGCGCCCTCAAATTCGACACGTGAGATTGCTGAAGCTGCGGGCATCGCATCTGCCAGCTCTAGCCAAGCCGCTCACTCAATGCAAGCGTTTGCTCCTGAAATCGCGTCAAATGGCGGCGAGTTTATGAACGGTATTTTTGCAAATGACAGTTCTGAGCCTGGAGCCTATTCAGCCTTCTAGACTAAATCGCCTAGGGTCTAAACATTGTCTGCATACTCTAGTATAGAATGTCCCATCATAAATCAATTCGCACCTCAAAACTCCAGCAGGAAGGTATACGTTTTTTGAATCCCAATCCAAATGAACGCAACTGGGTGCAACGAATCCCTGAAGTGTTTCCTGATGTGCTTCGAGCAGCCGCAGTCCCCTACCGCTCAGATCGAGATGATGCTCGTCTTCGATCTAATCGGTATGTAGTTTTTGCCAGACCCTACAGAGGCCATCAGGGCTATCTGATTATCGGTCCCGAGCAGCGACCTCTCGTTATCAATGAGAGTCAGCCAAATCGATCTCAGGTTTTGCCGATGCGCCTCGATCGTGAGCTAATAACAGCATCCTGGGTCTTTGGTATTTCTATTTATCAGAGCGAGGGGCTTATTCTGCTAGAGGACTGTATTGTTGCAAATGGCGAGCAGCTTCGCTCATCTTTACCGTATAGCCAACGTTTGGCACAACTCCATAAGTTTGCTACACACACGTGGTTTGCAGATAAGCGATTTCAGCTCGAGTGGGAGATTCGTGTTGCACCTATTTATTCATTGGCTGAGATTGAAACTGTGGTCCAGGAAGCAGGAATCAGTGGAAATGTATGTTTAATGCCTGAGCTACCGACGTTGCGTCTTATCAAGGTGATTCAGCAGCAGGCTAAGCCGCAGCCTGGAACGGTGGCCAGTAAGAATCTGAAGGAAGGCCAGCAGTGTTTAATTTGCTCACCGGTAATCGGCAAACCTGATGTCTACGAACTCAAGGCAAACGACGGTTCAAATAGAGATCTGGGACGTGCATCAGTTCAGACATTAGCCCTCAGCAAACTCCTGGCTGAGAAGTCATCAACCGATAAGTCTTGGCTAACTATGGCCGAATGGAATGAGGACTTTGAAGCCTTTACGATTACTTCCATTCTCTAGATAGAATGTCGTTGATTATCGGCAAACCAGTGTCTGCCAGTGAATTAATTGAAAAAAATAGAAATAGGACTTTGTACGCTAATTATCTTATGCAGAAGACTGCAGTGCAGTACGGTCTTCAGAAGTGGGTGAAGACTGAGGGTGGCAGCGCAGGAACTAATTCAGAGTCAAGTACTTATTATACAGATGTAGGTGTTCTTTTTGTTTCTCTGAGCGAGCAAGACCTGTTCATTAGGAATGTGACATTTCAACTTGATCCAGATGGAGATGGAAATGTATTTCCTGATTTTGATCTTCCTACTTCCGGCACTGATATACTCAGCTACCTACGAGGATTTATTGCAGAAGGCCCGCCTATCTCAAGTCCTGGTTTTGGTGGAACTCTAACTATCGGTGGGTTCTCCTTTGGATCCTTTGATTATATGTATACACGAACGCAAACTGTATCAAACTTCATTACGAGCAACTGGTTTACCACAGATGCAGATAACTCATCGGCCTTTATCATTGTTGATGGTGATTTAACAATCAATTCAGGGCAAACATTTGCACCGTCTGTTCGTAAGCTGTTTACAGTTTTATACGTCACAGGCAACTTAACTGTAAATGGAGCCATCTCAATGTCGGCATTGGGTGCGAACTCAACACTAGTTACATCGAATGATATCGCGATTGCATCTGGAACCTATAACGTTGTAGGAGGAGGTACCATAACAGGCCCTAAAGTTCCTGGAACAGGAGGTGCGGGTGCAGCCTCTAGAACAACGGCTGGTCAGACATCAGGAACATCTGGATCTGCTGGAGGTACAGGAGGTGGTGGAGGCGGTACTTTTGCTGCAGCGGCATCAGGTACAGTAGGTACTGGATCGACTGGTACAGCCTTTTCAGGAGGCTCCGGATCAGGTGCTCTCATTGGAACTGGCTCTACATCAAATGCGGGTGCTAATGGCGGTGCTGGATCTGCTGGATTTTCTGCAGGTGTATCTGCTCCTGGAGGCGCAGGTAATCCTGGTGGAAGTGCAGTACCGGCTAATGCGTCATTTAATGGAGGTAATGGTACAGGTGGAACACTCATCATCATTTGCGAGGGTACACTGTCTGGATCTGGAACGATCTCGGCTAATGGCGTTGCTGGAGGAACAAATAGTACTAATATTGGCGGTGGCTCAGGAGGTGGTTCTGTCACTATCTTTGCGGGTGGTGATTCTAGCTCGATTTCACCGACAGCCAACGGAGGTGGCAATGGAGGTGCAGGTACGGCGCGTAAATTACTTCTCTAAATATTTTTATACAACTAAATTCTTGGATACAAATTCTTGAATTTACTTGTTCAAAATGAATCTTCAGGGTCTAGGGTAGAATGTCTGACTCAATGCCAGCGGAACCACCTATTGAGCCTATTGATGTGCCTACAGAACCGGTTGAACCAGTTGAACCAGTTGAACCAGTTGAACCGGTTGAAGCTCCTGCTGAGCCAGCGGTTGAAGCTCCTGCTGAGCCAGCAGTTGAACCTCCTGCTGAGCCGCCAGTTGAATCTCCTGCTGAGCCAGCAGTTGAGCCACCAGTTGAACCTGTTGTAGATCAAGCTGCTATTGATGCTAAGGCTGCGGAGGAGGCTCGTATTGCTGAGGAGGCTCGTATTGCCGAAGAGGCTCGCGTTGTTGAGGAGGCTCGCGTTGTTGAGGAGGCTCGCGTTGCTGCTGAAGCTAAGGCAGCTGAAGATGCTCGTATTGCTGAGGAGGCTCGTGTTGCTGAGGAAGCTCGTATTGCTGCTGAAGCCAAGGCCGCTGAAGATGCTCGTATTGCTGAGGAGGCTCGTGTTGCTGAGGAGGCTCGCGTTGCTGCTGAAGCTAAGGCAGCTGAAGATGCTCGTATTGCTGAGGAAGCTCGTATTGCTGCTGAAGCCAAGGCTGCTGAAGATGCTCGTATTGCTGAGGAGG
>Ga0114978_10003920_pt1 | contig 12116 bp, 12 predicted proteins | sample S_140212_EF_Meta_FD_87027 | JGI IMG/M metagenome (GOLD analysis project Ga0114978, IMG submission 87027) | Freshwater microbial communities from Lake Simoncouche, Canada to study carbon cycling - S_140212_EF_MetaG | ecosystem: Environmental > Aquatic > Freshwater > Lake | place: Lake...
ATGGGTAAGCGAAAACGCGCCTCGGGTCGTTTTGAGTGGTGGATTGAACACGCACAACGTGGGCGAGGCGATTACACGTCTACATCCTTGCGCAGTTGACGTCAGTAGTGGCGTAGAAAGCAGCAGGGGTGTTAAAGATCCTGCGCTCATGGCTGAATTTGTAAAAGCAGTGCGCGCGGCAGATGCCAAAGCATCATCCCAATAATTTGCTGTAGATAAATCAAAAGAGGTAACTATGTACGACAAGCCAGATGCAAGAGGACACTTCGGTCCTTACGGCGGCGTGTTTGTTTCTGAGACGTTGATGTATGCATTAGATGAGCTCAAAGCAGCCTATGCAAAATATCAACATGATCCAGAGTTTGTTGAAGAGTTTCATTACGAACTCAAACACTTTGTTGGTAGGCCTTCACCGGTATATCACGCTAAACGTTGGAGCGAAATGCTCGGTGGTGCGCAGATCTATCTCAAGCGTGAAGACTTAAACCATACAGGCGCACATAAGATTAACAATGTGATTGGTCAGGCGATGCTGGCTAAGCGTATGAGCAAGCCACGCATTATTGCTGAGACAGGGGCAGGGCAGCACGGTGTTGCTACCGCAACGATCTGCGCGCGCTTTGGTCTGGACTGCACTGTCTATCAAGGTTCTGTAGATGTAGCCCGCCAGGCACAAAATGTCTTCCGTATGAAATTGCTCGGGGCCAAAGTGGTTCCGGTGGAGTCTGGTACTAAAACCTTAAAAGATGCCCTCAATGAAGCAATGCGTGATTGGGTTACCAATGTAGATAACACGTTCTACATTATCGGTACTGTTGCAGGTCCGCACCCCTACCCAATGATGGTGCGCGATTTTCAAAGTGTGATTGGTGAAGAGTGCAAAGTACAAATGCCAGAGATGACGGGTCGTCAACCTGATTTCGTATTGGCATGTGTTGGTGGCGGATCAAATGCCATGGGCATCTTCTATCCCTACATTGATTTTCCGGAAGTGAAATTAGTTGGCGTAGAAGCTGCCGGTCATGGCCTAGGTAGTGGTTTGCATTCAGCTGCACTGTGCGTTGGTAAGCCAGGGGTATTGCATGGCAATCGTACTTACTTATTACAAGATGAGAATGGGCAGATCTCAGAGACCCATTCTGTTTCTGCGGGCATGGATTATCCCGGCGTGGGTCCTGAGCACGCCTGGTTAAAGGATTCTGGTCGCGCAGAATATGTCGCTATCACTGATGAAGAAGCACTTAAAGCCTTCCATGATTGCTGTCAAATCGAAGGCATTATTCCTGCGCTTGAATCGGCTCATGCGATTGCTTATGCCTGTAAGCTTGCCAAGACTTTACCTAAAGATAAGACTATCTTAGTAAATCTTTCTGGTCGTGGCGATAAAGATATGCATACCGTTGCCCAAGCAACGGGATCTGAAGGCTAAAGACTAAAAAGAAAAATAAGCATAAAAGAATAAGAAACATGTCAAAAATTAATGCGCTCTTTCAAGAGTTAAAAGCAACAGGAAAAAAAGGGTTGATTCCTTTTATTACCGCCGGAGATCCCAATCCAGGAATGACCGTTGAGTTAATGCATGCATTGGTTCGTGGGGGTTCTAGTGTGATTGAGTTGGGCGTGCCATTTTCTGATCCGATGGCCGATGGACCAGTGATTCAGAGATCTTCCGAGCGCGCATTAGCGCAAGGGGTCACTTTGCATTCTTGTCTAGAAATGGTCAAAGAGTTTCGCAAAAAAGATGCACTCACTCCAGTAGTGCTGATGGGTTATGCCAATCCTATTGAGCAAATGGGTGCAGAGCGCTTTGCAACGGAAGCTAAAGCAGCAGGTGTTGATGGTATCTTGGTGGTGGATTACCCACCAGAGGAGTGTGTCGATTTTGCTGCGCGGATGCGCGTTGCTGGGATTGACCCCATTTTTCTCTTAGCGCCAACCTCATCGCATGAGCGCATTAAAGAAGCTGCCAAAATTGCGTCTGGTTATATCTATTACGTATCGATGCGCGGGGTTACTGGAGCATCGCACCTCAATACCCAAGATGTGGCTAGCGTGATGCCTAAAATCCGCGAGGAGACTGATATTCCGATTGCAGTAGGCTTTGGTATTAGTGATGCGGCTAGCGCTAAGGCGGTATCAGCTAGCGCTGATGCGGTGGTGATCGGCAGCAGAATTATTCGCCTTTTAGAAGATGCGCCCCCAGGCCAAGCAGTACAATCGCTGGAAACCTTCATTCGTGAGATTCGAGACGCACTGGATAGTCAAAACTAATGAGCTGGATAGATAAATTACTCCCTCCCCAAATACAACATACCGATCCTGCAAATCGCAAATCGGTACCTGAAGGGTTGTGGGTTAAATGCCCTAGTTGCGAAACCGTTCTCTATAGCACTGACATTGAAGCTAATCTTTCTGTTTGCCCAAAATGCAGCCATCACATGCGCATTGGTGCCCGTCAGCGTTTGGATAATTTACTGGATCCTAAAAGCCGATATGAAATTGGCGCAGATATTTATCCAACCGATCCACTGAAGTTTAAAGATTCTAAAAAATATCCAGATCGCATTAAAGAAGCTAATGATGCTTCTGGCGAAACTGAAGCCCTGATTGTGATGGGTGGAAAAATTGAAACGATTCCTGTAGTGGCTGCATGCTTTGAGTTCCAGTACATGGGGGGCTCTATGGGCTCTGTAGTCGGTGAGCGCTTTGCACGCGGTGTCCAAGATGCCATTGATAAAAAATGTGCATTTATTTGTGTTACTGCTACTGGCGGTGCGCGGATGCAAGAGAGCTTGTTATCTTTGTTTCAGATGGCGAAGACCAATTCAATGTTGACCTTGTTGTCTAAAAAAGGCTTGCCTTATATCAGCGTTTTGACGGATCCAACCATGGGCGGTATCTCTGCCAGCTTTGCTTTTATGGGTGATGTCGTGATGGCTGAGCCAAAAGCCTTGATCGGTTTTGCCGGCCCACGCGTGATTGAGCAAACCGTCCGTGAAAAATTACCCGAAGGTTTCCAGCGTTCAGAGTTCTTGATGCAAAAAGGCGGGATTGACATGATTGTGGATCGTCGTCAAATGCGTGGAGAGATTGCCCGCTTGCTAGCCTTACTGCAAAAACTTCCTGAGCCTGCGATCGCGGGTAGCTCGGCCGTTTAAGCGCTTGAGCACTGCACACCAAACCCCAATTCTTTTTACTAGCCTCGAGGCTTGGCTTAGCCACCTTGAAACTGCCCACCCAGTCGGAATCGACATGGGGCTTAACCGTATTAATCGGGTCAAAGCCGCACTAGACCTGCATTTTATTTGCCCGGTGATTACCGTCGCAGGGACTAATGGTAAAGGCTCAACTTGTGCTTATCTAGAAAGTATCTTGTTGGCTTCTGGCTACCGAGTAGGGTGTCACACTTCACCGCATTTACTGAGTTTTAATGAGCGGGCTCGAGTCAATGGTGAGGACGTGAAGGATGCTCTATTGCTAGAGCACTTCGCTGCAGTAGAAAATGCCCGTGTGAGTTTGGTAGATGCACCAACCCTGACCTATTTTGAGTTCACGACTTTGGCGATCATGCATTTGTTTGCTAAATCTAATTTAGACGCTGTCGTATTGGAAGTAGGGATGGGCGGTCGTTTGGATGCTGTCAATATTGTGGATGCGGATTGCGCCATCGTAACGAGTATCGATATTGATCATGCCGATTTTTTGGGTGATACACGCGAGAAAATTGGTTTTGAAAAAGCGGGCATCTTCCGTCCCGGGCAGATTGCGGTCTGCGGTGACCCAATGCCGCCACAGACTTTAATTGATTACGCAGAAAAATTAGGTTGTGATCTCTGGTTACAGGGTCGTGATTACAACTTTCAGGGCGATAAACAACAGTGGGGTTGGGCAGGTCGCAAAAAGCGCTTTAGTGGTCTGGGCTATCCAGCGCTGCGTGGTGCCAATCAAATTCTGAATGCCTCAGCCGTGATTGCAGCTTTGATGGCCTTGCACCAACGCTTGCCAGTGAGTGCACAAGATATCCGCAATGGCTTTGCTTTAGTGGAGCTACCTGGGCGTTTTCAGGTTTTGCCAGGCCAACCCACGGTAGTGCTAGACGTAGCTCATAACCCCCATGCAGCAGCTACCTTGGGTCAAGGCTTAGACAAAATGGGCTACCACCCCTATACGTATGCGATTTTTGGGGCGATGGCTGATAAAGATATCGAAGGGGTGATTAAACCCTTGTTAGAGATCGTTGATTTCTGGTTTTGTACTGATTTACCAACCCCGCGGGCAGCTCCAGCAAAAGCGCTGCTACAAAAGCTTGAATCCATGGGGGTAAAGCCAAAAAATGGGGCTGACGGCGGTATTGAAATCTTCGAAAATCCCGCTGCAGCGTATCAAAAAGCGCTTTCTCAGGCCGGTGAGGGTGATAGAATTGTCACCTTCGGATCCTTCTATACCGTTGCAGGCGTAATGGCTTATCGAAACCACCAGGCGCATTGATCCATGATTCGTTTACCGAGCTTTTTTAAGCGAAAAACACAGACTGATGACCTTAAATTAGGTTCAGTAGGGCGTCGCTCCGCTCAACGTGCTGCTCCCCGAAGTTTCCAACGTGCTGCTGAAGCTGAAGAGCTTGCACTCACCGAAGATCCAGAACAACAACGCGCACGTCATCGTTTAATTGGCGCCGCTGTACTAGTCTTATTTGCAGTAGTAGGATTACCGCGGATATTAGATAGCAGACCAAAGACTGCCCCCAACGATATTGCAGTCAATATTGTGACGAGTTTGCCAATGCCTGGCTCCGATAACAAACCAGATGTCAAAGCAGAAGAAAAACCCAAAATAGAATTACCAGTAGAGACGCCTAAGATTGCTGCACCTGTGTCGACGCCTGAGGTAAAACCAGAAACAAAGCCAGCTACTCCTGCACCAAGCAAAGCGCCTGGCTTAGGCTTGGCTGCCGGTGAAGAAGTTGTTGCAGCCTCTAGTTCTAGAGCTAAAGCCGATGATGCGAGTAAAGCGAATGCAAGTGTCGATGGCGCAAGTGGGTCAGGCAAGTACGTGATTCAAATTGGCGCTTTTGCTTCTGAAGACAATGTCAAAGCATTGGTTGCAAGACTCAAAAATCAAAAGATACCTAGTTTTGTTTTGAATAAAACGGGTACCGATGGGGGCAAGATTTTTCTTGTCCGTGCTGGACCATACGCAGATAAAGATGCTGCTGAGGTAGCTGAAAAGAAAATCAAGGCGATGGGTCTCTCACCAAGAGTCGTCGAGACTGGTAAACAGTAATGGAATACTTATCCACCTTAAAGCTAACATCGGTGGATTACTTCACCCTCGTTGTGCTCTTGGTATCGGCCTTAGTAGGAATCTCTCGAGGTTTATTTAAAGAAGTACTCGCGCTGGCATCCTGGTTTGTCGCAGCTTGGCTTGCTTATCACTACAGCAGCTATCTCTCAACTGAATGGCTTTCCACTTTCCATCTAGATGAATTACTAAGCCTTGGCTTAAGTTTCTTGATTTTGTTTGTATTAACCCTGATCATTTGTGGATTGTTTGGGGGCTTAGTGCAAAAAATTATTTTGTCGGCAGGCTTAAGTTTGACGGATCGATTTTTGGGTTTGGTATTTGGTTTATTACGGGGTGGCTTGATTGTGGTGGTGCTTGCCACCTTGGCTGTCTTAACACCCTTGCCACAAACCACAGCATGGAAAAATGCGATTACTAGGCCAGCCATTGATATGGCTACTGGATTAATCAAAGGTTGGTTACCAGCCGATTGGGCAAAGCAGTTGAGTGATGCAATGCCTAAAATTACCCCAACCATTACTCCTACATTAACAATAGGAATCTAGAGATATGTGCGGCGTCGTCGGAACTGTTTCTCACTCACCAGTCAATCAACTTCTCTATGATGCGTTGCTGCTGCTGCAACATCGTGGCCAGGATGCAGCGGGTATTGCGACGATGAACGGTAATTCGTTCACGATGCATAAAGCCAATGGCTTGGTACGAGATGTCTTTAGAACTCGCAATATGCGTAGCTTAGTGGGTAATGCCGGTATTGGCCAAGTTCGTTATCCCACAGCGGGTTCAGCAAGTAGTGAAGAAGAAGCGCAGCCTTTTTATGTCAGTGCTCCTTATGGCATTATCTTGGCTCACAACGGCAACCTGACCAATGCACCAAGTCTGCGGGTCGAGATGGCATATCGTGATCGTCGCCACATCAACACTAGTTCAGACACTGAAGTATTACTCAATGTTCTGGCGGATGAGCTCCAAAAAGAAACTAATAGCGCCGCCTTAGATGAGGGTGCGATGTTTAATGCTGTCACTGGAGTGACTAGTCGCGTTAAAGGATCTTACGCAGTTGTCTCTTTGATTGCTGGTTATGGCTTATTGGCATTCCGCGATCCGTTTGGTATTCGTCCTCTCTGTATTGGCCGGATTGATACACCGCAGGGTCCTGAGTGGATGCTGGCCTCAGAGTCTGTGGCGCTTGAAGGGCTTGGCTTTACCTTTGTCCGCGATGTCAATCCTGGCGAAGCAATCTACATTGATTTGGATGGTAATTTCTATGCACGTCAATGTGTGCCTAATGCCATTTTGGCTCCTTGCATCTTTGAATACGTCTATATGGCTCGGCCAGACTCCACGATCGATGGTGTGACGGTTTACAACGTACGCATGCGTATGGGTGATTACTTGGCGGAAAAGATTCGCAAAGAGACCAATGTCGATGAGATTGATGTGGTCATGCCAATTCCCGATTCTAGCCGGCCTGCCGCGATGCAAGTAGCAAAGCGTTTGGGTGTTGATTATCGCGAAGGCTTTTTTAAGAACCGCTACATTGGTCGTACCTTCATCATGCCAGGTCAAGCTGTACGTAAGAAGTCTGTACGTCAGAAGCTCAATGCAATGCGGATTGAATTTAAAGATAAGACGGTTTTGATCGTTGATGACTCGATCGTGCGCGGCACCACCTCATTTGAGATTGTGCAAATGGCCCGTGAGTCTGGTGCCAAGAAGGTGATCTTTGCCTCTGCTGCGCCACCTGTCCGCTTTCCAAACGTCTACGGAATTGATATGCCAACGCGTAGTGAGTTGGTAGCTTATGGCCGCACCGACGAAGAGATTAATAAGATGATTGGTGCAGACCAATTGATTTATCAAAATGTTGAAGATATGAAGCAAGCAGTGAGGGACATTAATCCCAATATCCAGAATTTTGAAGCCTCTTGTTTTGATGGCAACTACATCACTGGTGATATCACTGAGTCATATTTAGATGCTTTGGAGGCGCAACGAAATTCTTCAGCAGCGCAGGCAGATCGTCAGCGTGATTCTGGCGACTTTGCTCGTTCCCAGCTCCACCTGCATTTGGCTACTGAAGACTAAAAAGCGACAAGAATTTGCCTCACGCGAGGCAAATTAGCAATTCGGTGTCAAAATAGCAGAATGACCAGTAAAACACCCCGTAAAAAACCTGATTTTTCTAAGCTAGCGTTAGAGACCTTAGCGGTTCGTGCTGGCACTCGTCGCACTGCTGAATACCAAGAGCATTCCGAGGCGATGTTTTTGACCTCTAGCTTCTGTTTCGATACTGCCGAATTAGCTGCTGATGGTTTTGCGCATGCAGATCAGGGATTTATCTATTCGCGCTTCACCAATCCAACCGTGAGTATGTTCCAAGATCGCTTAGCTGCTCTTGAGGGTGGTGAAGCTTGTATCGCTACTGCTTCTGGGATGTCGGCCATTCTGACCATGGCTATGGCGCATTTACAAGCGGGTGATCATGTCGTGTGTTCTCGCTCAGTATTTGGTGCAACGATTCAGTTGTTCACCAATATCCTTGGTCGTTTTGGAATTACTACCACTTATGTTGATTTGGCAGATACCAAGTCATGGCAAGCTGCGGTCCAACCCAATACCAAACTGTTTTATTTAGAAACACCATCAAATCCTTTGACCGAGATTGCAGACATCAAAGCAATCTCCAAGATTGCAAAAAAAGCAAAAGCCTTATTTGCGGTGGATAACTGCTTTTGTACACCAGCCTTACAAAAGCCATTAGCTTTGGGTGCTGATGTGGTGATTCATTCAGCAACGAAGTATTTAGATGGTCAGGGTAGAGTAGTTGGCGGTGCGATTGTGGGCAGTAAAGACTTTGTCATGGGCAAAGTATTCCCTTACGTGCGTACTGCAGGCCCAACACTTTCTGCATTTAATGCTTGGGTCTTCTTAAAAGGCCTTGAGACTCTCGAGCTGCGGATGAAGCAACAGAGCCAGAATGCGCTTGCATTGGCTCAGTGGTTAGAGAAGCAGACTGGTGTGGAGCGCGTTTACCACCCAGGTCTTAAATCACACCCTCAACATGCCTTGGCAATGCGCCAGCAAAAAGAGGGTGGAGCGATTGTTTCCTTCGTACTCAAAGGCGGGAAAAAATCCGCCTTTAAATTAATCAATCAAACCAAGCTTTGCTCGATCACTGCAAACTTGGGCGACACTCGTACAACCATTACCCATCCAGCGACAACAACCCACTGTCGCGTCAGTCCTGAAGCAAGAAAAACGGCAGGTATCACGGATGGCTTAGTGCGCATTGCAGTTGGCTTAGAGAATATTAATGATTTGAAGGCTGATCTGGTTGGCGGACTCAAGAAATAATCAAGTCCATCAAGATAGGCCCATGGGCTTTGCTGATGCAACCCAGTTCTGGAATGAACGCTTTAATAAGGAAGAGTTCATTTTTGGTAAAGAGCCCAATCAATATCTTCTAGAAAAGGCAAGTCAGTATTTAAAGCCCAATCAAAGAGTTCTATCCATTGCCGATGGTGAAGGACGCAACGGAGTTTGGCTGGCTAAACAGGGAATGCAAGTCGTTGCCTTTGACGCGTCTGATGTAGCATTAGCTAAAGCAAAGCAGTTTGCTACAGATAATCAAGTAGCAGTGGAATACACATTCTCAGATACTGATAGCTTTACATGGCATACAAATACTTATGATGCTGTCATCGGCATCTTTATTCAATTTGCTGATCCAGCGATGCGTAAAAGAATATTCCAAAAAACCTACCAAGCGCTTAAGCCAGGCGGCATCTTTATTCTTCAAGGCTATACACCCAAGCAGTTAGAGTACAAAACGGGTGGTCCATCTCTCATCGAACATCTCTATACCGAAGAACTGATTCGTGATTTGGCAAAAGACTTTAATATTCTGGAACTTCAAAGTTATGAACGAGAACTATCAGAAGGACCTAGACATAAAGGCATGTCTGCTTTATTGGGTTTAGTGGCACAAAAGCCTAATGACTAAAGCGTCTTGGATCGTTGATGGGGCGTAGCGGCATGATGTGAATTTTATTGCCATCAATCTCAATATAAGATTTCTTGCCAGCATCTAAAGATAAGCGCTTCACCTCGGCAGCCGAAGCCTCCCAGGTAATGACATGATTGCCTTCGCTTGTGCGTAATTGAATCACCGCAATCTGACCTAATGCACTAATTTGCTCTACCTTAGCTTCAATCCCAGTTTCGCTAGGCGCCGCTTGTAGACTCAGACCCTCTGCAGGGATAACCCAAGCAACGGGCGTGTTTGGTGGGATCTTACCTTTATCAATTACTTCGAATACCCGATCGCAATCATCCCAAGTCAGCTTGCCAGCATTAAATACTCCGGTAAATTTATTATTGATGCCAACGAGTTCTGCAACCCGAGAGTTTCTGGGTCTTTCAAACAGCACTTGGGGCGGAGCTGTTTGCAATCCAACACCCTGATCAATGACAGTGATGCGGTCTGCTAGTAAATCGGCTTCGCGAAGGTCATGGGTCACCAATAGAATGGGGATATTGAGATCTTTACGAAGTTCAGCCAGGGTTTTGTAGAGGCCTTGACGGGTTGGCGCATCGACTGCAGAAAAAGGCTCATCCAATAATAAGATCTTGGGTGATCTTGCCAGAGCTCTTGCTAATGCAACACGCTGCTGCTGACCGCCAGAGAGTTGATGAGGTAGGCGATTGGTTAACTCACCAATGCCCATACGATCCAGCCATTGCTGAGCTTGGGTTTTGCGTTCAGCTAGTCCAGTCACCGAGTTATAGAGTGGAATGCACACATTCTCAAGGGCAGATAGATGTGGGAAGAGGGCATATTGCTGGAATAAAAACCCGCAAGAGCGTTTAGCGGGACTGAGTGCGCTCGTAACGCCATGGATTTCATTTGCTTCAAACCAAAGCTCGCCATCACATTCAATTTTTCCTGTTTGGGCATTATTCAGTCCAGCAATCGTTCGCAAGGCAGTTGTCTTACCACTACCGGATGGCCCCACTAAGGCGTGAAGTTCGCCGGAGATACATTCAAGACTGAGCTGCAAGGGATTGGGAGTAGTTTGCGAGAGCTTTAATTTAAGCATTTACCCCTCCTCGATTACGTGAGGGTTGGCGTCCAAAGACGCCATAGGAAATGGCAATCGCCACCAGCGAAGTCGCTAATAAGATCAAGGATAGTGCCCCAGCACCCGCAGTATCAAAGCTTTGCACTTTGTCATAGATGGCAATCGATACTGTTTTCGTTTCACCAGGAATGGCGCCCCCAACCATGAGGATCACACCAAATTCGCCAAGGGTATGAGCGAAGGTCAATACTGCAGCGCTAGTGATGCCACGCCAAGCCAAAGGTAGTTCAATCAGACGAAAGATTTGCCAATTGGAAAGGCCGCTGACTTGGGCGGCTTCTATGATTTCAGGGTTAATAGATTCAAAAGCGCGCTGGATGGGCTGAATGGCAAAAGGTAAATTGACAATCAAAGAGGCTATCAAAATCCCTGTAAAGGAAAATACTAGTGGAATTCCAAGGAATGATTTTCCGCTCAAGCCTACTAGTAGGTAATAGCCCAATACGGTAGGAGGGAGGACTAATGGTAGCGCTAAGCCAGCCTCAATCCATGAGCGACTTTTCCCCATGCTTTGCAGAGAATGCGCAACCCAGATCCCGAAGGGCAAGATGAGGACCAAAGTCCAAATAGCCAGCTTTAAGGAGAGAATCAGGGCTTCCATATCCATGAATTGATTGTATCGTCAGTAGCCATCAGGGTATGTCTCTATATAAAGCTCCCTGTTATGCAGGTTAAATATGCATTTATACGCATATATTCATATAAAAGACTGCATGAAAGCTAGAGTCCAAAAGGCAACAAAAAACTTATCTCCTAAACAGATGGAGAAAGTGTTTTCTCAGGTCGCAGCCTATTTCACTGTTTTATCAGAGCCTGCGCGCCTACGCATCATGTACGCCGTTTGTACTGGCGAGAAATCCGTTACTGAAGTTGTCGATATGTGTGGCTCTAGTCAGGCTAATGTTTCAAGACATTTGTTGGCTTTACACAAGGCTGGAATATTGCTCAGACGCAAAGAAGGCGTCACGGTTTATTACTCGATTGCTGATAATGCGACCGTAGAGATGTGTCAGACAGTCTGCGCAAAGATTGCTGAAAGCATTCATTAATTTTTAAACAAAGATTCTATGACAAACAAGCAAATTGAACTGAGTGCTAAGGATGTCTCTGTAGTTGAGAAGCCTACTCATAGATCTCGTCTAGTGAAGGCCCCAGAGCATTTCATCTCCCAAGAGTTGATTGCTAATATCAATGCTAATGGACTAGATGAAAGCCGTCGTGGCTTTCTACGGAAGGGCTTCCTATCCGCTGTGGGTGGGGCAGCAGCTGGACTAGCAGCGCCAATGGCATTTGCTGCTGGTGAAGGTGATCCTGCCATCTTAGAAAAGCAGGAGTGGCAAACCACTTTAGGAAAAAACGTTGCCACCATGCCTTATGGCGTGCCATCGATTTATGAAGCCAATTTAATCCGTCGTGAATCACCGGGCTTGACGCGTGTCTCTGCTGCTTCTGTTGCCTTTACCCCTTTGCAGGGTTTATTCGGAACGATTACTCCAAACGGTCTCCATTTTGAGCGGCATCATCAAGGCTGGTACAACTTAAATCCAGAAACCCATCGCTTGATGGTCAATGGCATGGTAAAGAATGCTCGTGTGTTCACGATGAATGACTTAATGAGACTGCCATCCATCTCACGTACTCACTTCATTGAGTGTGGCGCGAATACTG
>Ga0114978_10003921_pt1 | contig 12115 bp, 9 predicted proteins | sample S_140212_EF_Meta_FD_87027 | JGI IMG/M metagenome (GOLD analysis project Ga0114978, IMG submission 87027) | Freshwater microbial communities from Lake Simoncouche, Canada to study carbon cycling - S_140212_EF_MetaG | ecosystem: Environmental > Aquatic > Freshwater > Lake | place: Lake...
CGGCACGGCCCCCGCCCGCCGCCCCACGGCCCCCCAGGCGCGCGTCCTCGCCGCTGCCGCCACCCCCACGACGGCAGCCGAGCTCGCCCGTGTGGCGGAGTGTGGCCGCTCGGTGATCAGCCGGCTCGTCGAAACCGGTCTCCTTGTCGACGCCGGGACACGGCAGCGCGAGCCGGGGCGGGCCGCAACGCGGGCGCCCCTCCCGCATCATCGCCCCAGTGAGCTCTCCCCCGCCCAGCAGGGCGGGCTCGACGCGATTCTCGCGCCGCTGCGGGAGCGCCGCCACGAGACGATTCTTCTCTTCGGGGTGACGGGGAGCGGGAAGACGGAGGTCTATCTGCGGGCGGTCGAGGAGACCCTCGCCCAGGGGCGTCAGGCGATCATCCTCGTCCCCGAAATCAGCCTCACCCCCCAGACCTGCGACCGCTTCCGGAGCCGCTTCGGCACCGTGGCGGTCCTCCACAGCCATCTCACCGCCGTCGAGCGGCATGCGGAGTGGCGCGAGATCGCCTCGGGACGGGTCGGCGTCGTCGTCGGCGCCCGCAGTGCCGTTTTCGCCCCCACGCCCCGGCTCGGCCTGATCGTCATCGACGAGGAACACGAGACGTCGTTCAAACAGGCCACCGCCCCCCGTTACCACGCCCGCGACGTCGCCGAATGGATCGCCCGCTCAGCCGGGATCCCGCTCGTCCTCGGCTCCGCGACGCCGTCGCTCGAAACCTTCGCCCGCTGTCTCGACGGCTCGTGGCGGATGTGCCGGCTCCCAGACCGCGTCGGTGGCTCCCAGCTTCCGGCGGTGATCACCGTCGATCTGCGTGATGCGCAGAGCCGGGCGCGCGGGGCCTTGAGCCCCCGGCTCGCCGCGGGAATCAAGTGGGCGCTCGCCTCGGGGGGGCAAGTGATGCTCCTGCTGAACCGGCGCGGCTTCGCCACCCATGTCCAGTGCCGGGCCTGTGGCCACAGCGCCCGCTGCAGCCAGTGCGACCTCGCCCTCACGCTCCACCAGCCGGGCAACCGGGGGATCTGCCACGGCTGCGGACTGATCACCCGCCTCCCCGCTGACTGCCCCGAATGCAGGGCGCCGCAGCTCTCCCAGCGCGGCACCGGCACCCAGAAGCTTGAGGAGCAGGTGCGGGCACTCTTCCCCGGCGTCCGCGTCGCGCGGATGGACACCGACACGATGCGCACCCGCGGCAGCCACGAGCGGACCCTCGACGCCTTCCGCGCCCGCGAGCTCGACATCCTCGTCGGCACCCAGATGATCGCCAAGGGGCTCGACTTCCCCGATGTCATGCTCGTCGGCGTCGTCAATGCCGACGCGGCCCTCCACCTCGCCGACTTCCGCGCCGCCGAGCGGACCTGCCAGCTCGTCACCCAGGTCGCAGGCCGGTCCGGGCGGGGGGCCCTCGGAGGACGGGTCGTCGTCCAGACATCGACCCCCGAACACCCGGCGATCCGTTCCGCGGGGCGCCACGATTACGAGGCCTTCGTCCGTCACGAACTGCCGATCCGCGAGGCCCTCCTCTATCCCCCCTACGGCAGCGTGGTCCGGTTCGTCGTCCGCAGCCACCGAGAGGAGGCAGCGGCGGCCTGGGCCGGCACGCTCGCCGACCGGCTCCGCGCCGCCGTCGCGGCGGGCGGGGAGGGGATACGCGTCCTCGGGCCGGCGCCGGCCCCGATCGCCCGCCTCCGCGACCGCTTCCGCTGGCACCTCCAGGTCCACGGCCCCGACGGCGAACGGCTCCGCGCCCTCGTTCTCGAGGCCACCGCGGGGCTCCGCACCCCCGACGACGTCGCCTGGATCATCGACGTCGATCCGGTGGAGATGCTGTGACGGCCGTCAACGTCGCTTCCGCGCTGATAGCCCGTGGAAAAAGTCATCCCTGACCTTTTTCCACTCGAGACATCCGCCGCATCCGGCGGCGGGAGCTTTATCCACGGCCGGCCGGCGGGGTACGATTCAGGCGGAGACGTCGCCTGCCATGTCCTACCGTTCCTTCACCGACATCCTGGGGGAGACGAGCCTCGAGCGGAAGTGCCGCTTCCTGTTCGGCTTCTGCCTCCTCGTGCTGATCACGGGCAGCTTCTGGTGGTATGGGAGCCTCACCGAGCAGCTCGTCTACGCGACGACCCGGAGCACCGGGCGCCACCTCGTCGACGCGATCATGGTCCAGTCGCACTGGAACACCTGGGAGACCAATCCCCAGTTCTCCGGGATGATCGAATCGGTGGGGCGCGACTTCCAAAGCGAGCCCTACGATTGGCAGGTGCTCGATCCGCGGGCCGGGCCCGAGGAGCGCCACGCAGAGGGCTATTCGCGGCTCGACGAGGCAGTCCTCGATTACTTCGAGGATCATCCGCCTTCCGGAGATGTCGCCGCCGCCACGGCCGGCGAATACCGCGAGTTCCGCCTGCCTGACCAGGGGAAATATTACTACTACCAGACGGTGCGGGCGAAGGAGTCGTGCCTCCGTTGCCATGACGTGCGCCCCGCTCCCGGCGTGCCGACCGAGGGGGTGCCGCCGGTCGGCGTGGCCGTCGGTGACCTGATGGCGGTCGTTCGCGTCGTCATGCCCGACGGCTTGACGAAGAAGGCGATCAATTGGAACCGGGCGATCCTCCTAGCGACGGCGATCATGACGGTGTTCCTCGCCATGCTCGCCGCCTACCTCATCGTCCGCTACGTGATCGTCAAGCCGCTCGAGCATCTCCGCGACGTCAGCGACGAGGTCCGCCGCGGCAACGTCCAGGCCCGGGCCGAGATCCACACCGCCGACGAGTTCGAGGAGCTCGGCGTCGCCTTCAATCGCATGCTCCGCGGCCTCGTCGACACTCAGGAGGAGCTCCAGAAGGTCAATGAGAGCCTCGACGGCAAGGTGGACGAGCTCGCCCGCGCTAATCTCCACCTCTACGAGATGAATCGGATGAAGAGCGACTTCCTGGCGACGATGAGCCACGAGTTGCGCACACCACTCAACAGCATCATCGGCTTCTCGGACGTGCTCGGGTCGATCCAGTCGCTCGACGACAAGCAACGCCGCTACGTGCAGAACATCCGCACCTCGGGGAGGATGCTCCTCGACATGATCAACGACATCCTTGACCTGGCCAAGATCGAGGCCGGGAAGACGGAGATCCGCCCAGTGACGTTCGATGTCGAGTCGGTCGTCTCGGCGCAGTGCGACATGGCCCGGCCGATGGCCGAGAAGAAGGCGATCGACGTCACCTTCGAGATCGGCCCGGGCCTCGAGGCGGTCGAGCAGGATCAGGCGAAGGTCCAGCAGATCCTCGCCAATCTCCTCTCCAACGCCGTGAAGTTCACCCCCGGCGGGGGCCGGGTCGAGGTCACTGCCCATCTCGACGACACCACCGATCCGACCCGGTCGGAGATCGTCATGGACGTCATCGACTCAGGCGTCGGCATCGCCGCCGAGGAGCAGCAGGCGATCTTCGAGAAGTTCCGCCAAGGGAAGGTGTTCCAGAAGGGGGACGATGCGATGACGCGTGAGATCTCCGGCACCGGCCTGGGCCTGTCGATCGTCCGCGAGCTGTGCCGACTTCTGGGGGGCGACGTCACGCTCGAGAGCCAGCTGGGGCGCGGAAGCCGGTTCACGATCCGCCTCCCGGCGCGGCTCCAGCCGGTCAAGCCCTCCGCGGGGGCGACGCTGGCGCTGGCCGACTGACAGCCCAGAAATCGCCGCTAGACTGGCTTCTGGTTCGATGGAGCGTGAGGAGGCGGCGATGGCAGACGATGCGGTCGAAGTGGTGTTGTTCACGGATGGCGCCTGCAGCGGCAATCCCGGCCCCGGCGGCTGGGCCTACATCCTCCGTCATCCCGGCAGCGGGAAAGAGTCGCGCGATTCCGGCAATGAGCCAGTGTCGACGAACAACCGGATGGAGCTGACCGCCGCCGTCCGCGGCCTTTCCAAGCTCAAGCGGCCGACGCGCGTCGAGCTCGTCACCGACAGCGTCTACGTCGGCACCGGGATTTCCGACTGGCTCCCGAAGTGGAAGCAGCAAGGCTGGAAGCGGAAGGATGGCGGCAAACTCGTGCCGATCAAGAACGAAGACCTGTGGCGGGAGCTCGACCGGCTCGTCACCGAGCACTCCATCCGCTTCACTCACGTCGCCGGCCACGCCGGCCATGCGGAAAACGAGGCCTGCGACAAGATGGCCGTGGCGGCCTATCAGCCACTGCTGAAAAAGGGATGACAACGGAGGGTGTGGGGAGGCGCCCGCGCGCCCGGCAGAGGAGCCGATAAACTCCCCTCATGCCCACCTCCGACAACCCCGCCGCTGATCCCTCCCCCGCCGCCCCGACGCCGTCGGCGACAGCCGGCACGGCCCGCCCTTCGCCGCCGGCAGGGAGGCCGCGCAGCCTCGCGACGCCGCTCGAGCGGCTGCCCGGCGTCGGCACACTGCGGGCCGACAAGCTGCGGAAGCTCGGCCTCGTTACGGCAGCCGACGCGCTCATGCATTTCCCCCGCGACTACCGCGACTTCTCCGGGGCCCATGCCGTCAAGGCGATTGTCGCCGGCGAGCATGCTTCGCTCGTGGGCGAGGTCATCGAGGCGACGTCGCGGACAACCGGCTCCGGCCGGCAGATGCTCGTCATCCGCCTCGCCTGTCCCGACGGCATCATTCGCGCGGTGTGGTTCAATATGCCCTTCATGGCGAAGCGATTCGCCGTCGGCCAACGCGTCGTCATCGCCGGGGCGCCGAAGCGAGCATCCGGGCCGTGGGAGTTTCCCCATCCGGAGGTCCGCTGGCTCCAAGCTGGCGAGCGGGCCGATGCCTCGGAATGGCTCGCCGTCTATCCGCTCGCCGAAGGAGTGCTCCAGTCGCATGTTCGCGTGGCGGTCCTCGCGGCGCTCGACCATGCCGCTGATCTCCCCCCGGAAGCCCTGCCGGCCGATCTCCTCGCCGCCAAGGGGCTCCTTCCGATCGACACGGCCCTCCGCGAGATCCATTGCCCGTCGAGCAAGGAGATGATCGACACCGCTCGGCGGCGCTTCGTCTACGAGGAGCTTTTCATGCTCCAGCTGGCGCTGCGAATGCACCGCGGCCGGCAGCAGCAGCGCCGCGCTGCCCCGTCGATCCCCCTCGACGCCCGCATCGATGGCCGGATCCGGGCCCGCTTTCCCTACGACTTCACCGCGGCCCAGTCGCGCGTCTGCGCCGAGATTACCGCCGACATGGCTCGCCCGGAGCCGATGAACCGGCTCCTCCAGGGGGATGTCGGCAGCGGCAAGACGGCCGTGGCGCTCTATTGCATCCTCGCCGCGGTCGCCGCCCGGATTCCGGGTGCCCCGGCGGGGCCCGACGGCCGGGCGACCGGCTATCAGGCGGCGCTGATGGCCCCGACAGAGCTCTTGGCCCGCCAGCACTTCGCCACGCTCGAGCGGCTCCTTGGCGATCAGGAAGGACGAGTCCGTGCCAGTGGCGTCCGCGTCGAGCTCCTGCTGGGGGGCCAGACGGCGAAGCGCCGCGCGGCGGCCCTCGAGCGGATCGGTTCGGGGGAAGCGCAGATCGTCGTCGGCACGCAGGCGCTTGTGTGTAGCGAGGCCAGGTTTCGCAATCTGGCGCTTGTGGTCATCGACGAGCAGCACCGCTTCGGCGTCGTCCAGCGCGGCCTCCTCCAGCAGGGGCACACCGATCCCCACACCCTTTTGATGACGGCAACGCCGATCCCGCGGACCGTCGCCCATGCCGTCTACGGCGATCTCGACGTCTCGACGATCGACGAACAGCCGCCGGGGCGGCAGCCGGTGGCGACCTACCGGGTCGGCCCGGAGCAGGCCGACTCGTGGTGGGAGTTTTTCCGCCGCAAGCTCCGCGAGGGGCGGCAAGGGTATGTCGTCGTTCCGGCCGTCGAGGAATCGAAGCGCGGCCTGGAGAGCATCTCGAGCGCCCATGAGCATCTGGCCAACGGACCGCTCGAGGCATTTCGATTGGGGCTTATCCACGGCCGGATGCCGACGAAGAAAAAACAAGAAGTGATGGAGAAGTTTCGTGCCGCGGAGATCGATGTCCTTGTGGCGACGAGTGTCATCGAGGTGGGGATCGATGTTCCCAATGCCACCTTGATGACGATCCTCGACGCCGATTCCTTCGGGCTCGCCCAGCTCCATCAGCTCCGTGGCCGCGTCGCCCGCGGTGCCCACCGCGGCCTCTGCGGCGCCGTGACGGGCGAGGCGGAGGGAGCCTGCCCGCGGATCGATGCCTTTGTCGCCACGACCGACGGCTTCGAGCTGGCCGAGCAGGATTTACTCCTTCGCGGCCCCGGCGATCTTGTCGGCTCGAGGCAGAGCGGCGCCCCACCGATGTATCTGGCTGATCTTCTCCGCGACGCGTCGGTCGTCGCCGAAGCCCGTTGCGACGCGCTTGCCTTGTTCGAGCGCGATCCGCTCCTCGCCGACCCGCAACTGGCGCGCCTCCGGCAGCTGATCCAGAAGCGCTGGGGAGAAACGCTGGGGCTCGCGCAGATCGGGTGAACGGGAGGGATTTCATCGCCTTTTTCATGCTGCCGAGGGGCGATCCTCCGCTCCTTTCGGGGAAAAAAAGGACGGGCGTATACTTTTCATGGCCCCTTGAACGTGTCGGGGGTTCCTGTGCGTATGCTGACGTTGGTTTGAACAGTCGTGACGGAGATCAGCCATGGCAACAATTCAACTCACGCTCCCAGACGACCTTGCCAAGAAGGCGACGGAGGCAGGGCTTTTGTCCGCCGATGCCATCCAGGAAATGCTCCGGGAGCAACTTCTGCGACGCGCCGGTGAATCGCTTCGAGAGATCCGCAGCCGTGTGCCACGTGAGGACATGACACCGGAAATCGAGGAGGAAATCGCCGAGGCGGTGCAAGCGTATCGCGTTGAGCGTCGCGCGCGACGGGTCGGCTGATGCCTGCGATGGCGGCTCGGCCGCTGGTCGCAGTGCTCGACACCAACGTGGTGATCGCGGCACTCCTGTGGAACGGTCCCCCATCTTCGCTGCTGACGAGGGCTACCGAGCGGCAAGACCTTGTCCTTGTGACAAGCCCGACGCTGTTGGCCGAACTCACCGACATTCTCGCCCTGCCGAAGTTTTGGAACCGGCTCGCTGACGCCGCAACATCTGTCGAGGAGTTGGTCGCGGCCTACCGCGATGCGACAGTACTGGTGACGCCTCGCGAAGTGCCTCGAGTCGTGGCCGATGATGTTGACGACGACCACGTCATCGCTGCGGCAGTCGCTGCTCGGGCGCAATGCATCGTGACCGGTGACCGCACGCACCTGCTCCCCCTTGGTGCGCACGGCGCCATCGCGATCATCTCGCCGCGGCAGTGCCTCGATCTCCTTGGGCCCTGAAGGCTCACATGGAATTCCGCGTCGCCTGCGGCGCCACCCGCGGCACCTGCGGCGCCGTGACGGCTGAGGCCGAAGGGGCCTGCCCGCGGATCGATGCCTTCGTGGCCACGACCGACGGGTTTGAACTGGCAGAACAAGATTTATTGTTGCGCTTCCCCGGCGATCTTGTCGGCTCGAGGCAGAGCGGCGCCCCGCCGATGTATCTCGCCGATCTGCTCCGCGACGCGTCGGTCGTCGCCGAAGCCCGCCGCGACGCGCTTGCCTTGTTCGAGCGCGATCCGCTCCTCGCCGACCCGCAGCTGGCCCGCCTCCGGCAATTGATCCAGAAGCGCTGGGGAGAAACGCTGGGCCTGGCGCAGATCGGGTGAGTCGCGTCGGTGACACGCGGAGCGAGCAATCCCCGCTGCGATCGCGTTGTTCTGCCGGTTTTGTCCCTCGCTCGGACCGGTTCGTCCCTTTGTTAGGGCGATTGACGCGAGCTCGCTTTGGCCGAGACTGACGCTAGACTGCGGCCGTCTGACCATAGTCGTTTCCCCCTCTCGGCCTGCAGAGAGATGCTTCGATGCAAAACAGATCGACGAAACCGACTTCTTCCCAAGCCCTCAAGCTCTCACTCGTCACCATTGCCGGCGCAACTGGCGGCACGGGCAGCGACGCCAGCGCTGGGATCGTGACGGTGGCCCTCAACGAAACAACATCCGCCTGGATCGACACCGGTAGCTACCACAGCACCACTTCCATCTACTTCAGCTACTCGGCGGGGACGATCGGGACACAGAGCGGCGGCATCTCGGCCGATATACATGGGAAAAGTGTCGAATCTTTGCAAGGCTTGGATTATCGCCTGTACGGCGCTAACTCCGGTATCGCCGCGGGCCCTCTCGCAGTCAACTCTTTGATTGGTCCCAGCTCAGACTGGCGGGTCAACTATAATGCGGGTTCTGGCTACTTTGGGGCCAGATTTTCGGCTGGCGGTTCGGATTACAACTACGGCTGGGTGCAGGTGACAACGTCAACCACGTCGAACAGCATAACCTTCGGCTTGGCATCCGTGGAAACAACCCTTAATACGCCCATCCTGGCCGGCGCAGTTGCGTCTGGTGTCCCCGAAATCGATCCGGCCTCCGCCGGCAGCGCCGCGTCGCTCGTCGCCGGTGTGCTTGCGATCGTCGAGCAGCGCCGTCGGCGCCGCGTCGTGCCCGCGGGCAGCGTTGTCGCCTGATCCGGCGTCTCCGGCCTCGATGTCTGGTTTTGGCGGAGCCCGCAGGGATTCCCTGCGGGCTCCGTTTTTTGGCTGCCCGCTCTCCGGAGGCACTCCATGGCTCCCGATCCGCATCTGCTCGCCCTCGGCTACCCGAAGTGCGGGAATGTCTGGCTCCGCGCGCTGCTTGCCGATCTGCTCCGCGCGGCGGGCGTCGACTTCCGCCAGATCATGGAGCGCCATCCGATCGCGCCGGTCCTGGAAAGCATGGACCTCGGGATCCGTGATCAGGCCCGCCAGGATCAGGTGCGGTTCGAGGCGCTCCGCGCCTATCAAGACATCCCCATGGTCTTCACCTGGGCGATCCCCGACATCCACGCCTACGCCGCGGCCACGAGCATGGCCCACTCTCACTCCCCCTGGAGGCCGGCGATCGATCCGCTCGTCCGGGCCTTCAGCCATCGGGTGCTGATCGTGCGCGACCCCCGCGACGTGGCCGTCTCCTGGTCGCGGTGGATCTTCACCCCCTTCAACCGGCTCCATCGCCCCACGCTCCACGATTCCCCCGACGCGCTGCTCCGCAGCGATCTGCCGACGAGGGTGCAGGAGTGGAACGGTCATCAGCGCAGCTGGCTCGAGGAGGCCCCGGCCGATCCCGCCCTCCATCTGGTTTTCTACGAGCAGCTCGTCGCCGACACGCCGCACGAGCTCGGCCGGATCGCCCGGCATCTCGGGCTCGATGTCGCGCCACAGGCCCTCGATCGCGTGGCTGCGAGTCACGCCCTCGGGGAGATGCGAAAGAAGCAGCCCCATCATGTTTTCCGCGGACACTGGGGAGGATGGCGCGAGCATCTCGACGACCGGCAGGCGCTGCAGGCCCAACAGATCTGTGGCCGGATGATGAAGGCCCTCGGCTACCCGCTCACGCGGAGCGACTGCGACGGCTGGACCCCTGCCGCCCTCCATCCGCCAGCCCGGCCTGCATCGGGCCCAGCGACCGCCACCACCGCAGCAGCAACGCCATGAAAACCCTGTTCCTCGCCCTCGAGGGGCTTTCGGCCCCCGCCTTCCGCGCCGCGCTCGAACGCGGCGCCCTGCCGGCGCTCGACCGCGTCGTGGCCGGCGGAGCCCTCGCCGAGCTCCATTTCCCGATCGCCGATGCCCGGCTTGCGATGGTCGTGTCTGCGATGACCGGCACGTGGCCGGACGAGCATGCAATTCTTCTCGGCGAAACCGGGGATCCGGTCGCCCGCACGCTTCGTCCTGTCACCGCCGCCGACCGGGCCCGCCCGGCACTCTGGGAAGTCCTCGATGCCGATGGCATCGGCTCGATCGCCGTCGGCTGGCCGATGGCGATCACGGGGCAGACGGAGCACGCGGGAATCGTCGCCGCGGGGTTTGGGAGTTCACCGGCTCCCGGACAGCCAGCTGAAGTTGGCCCGTGGATCCACCCTGCGTCGCTTGCCGACACGCTCGTCGACTGCGTGCTGCGGCCCGAGGATGTCGGCATCGCCGCCTTGAGCGCGCTATCGCCGCAGTGGCGGTCGGTCGATCCGACGATCGACGCCCGGCCGGCATTTCTCGGCGAGGCGGTGGCGGAAAACTTTTCCCGTCTGACGGCCTTTCTCGAGCTCCTCGACAGCGAGGCCTTTCGAGACGCGCGTCTGGCCTCGCTCCTCCTCAGCCTCCCGGGAGAACTTGCCAGCCTCGAACGGGCCAGCGAGCCGATGGCCGACGGATTGTTGGACGGCCTCTCCCATCGGGGCCTCGAACTCCTCGACTCCTTCCTCGTCGCGATCCTCGGGAAAATCCCGGCCGACGCGAATCTCGTGATCGCGGCGATCCCCCACGTCGAAACGCCGGCGGAAGGAGGCATGCTGCTGATCTCGGGGCCAGCCTTCGAGCCGACGGCCCTGCCGCCATCCGTCGGCATTCCGGAGATCGCCCCCTTGGTGTGGGGCGCCTGCGGATTCCGGCCGATCGGGATGCCGGCCTGCCGGCTGACGTCGGTGCTGCGGCGAGAGCTTCCGCTTCTTGATCCAACCTCCGCGTCGCCGCCGCGGCTCGATCGAGCCGCGGCGGCCGTGGAAAACCTGCTGGCGGTGGAGTCGCTGTCGGAGATATCCCCCGGTGTCCCACTGCCGGCGGGTGATCGCTGGCATTTGAACGCGCTTTCGTTCCTCTCCCGGTCGCTCGTGGCCAAGGGGGACGACCGCGCGGCGCTGCCGGTGCTCGAGGCTCAGGCCCGCCTCCTGCCGCACGTCCAGCGGGCCCACCTCCTCCTTTCGGACTGTCGGAGACGGCTCGGGCTCTTGGAAGAAGCGCTCGACTCAGCCTATGCCGCCATCGATCCACGCCACGGCACCGACCCGGTCGCGCTCCTCCAAGCGGCAGAACTGGAAGTCGTCCTCGGCCGGCCAGAGAAGGCGAGAGCTCTCCTCGACCAGGCGGCGCCGCAGGTCGCGGCCCATCCACACCACCGCCGCCAGCAGGCCAACGTGCTCATCTTTCTCCGCGACTGGCCCGCGGCCGAGGGGATGTTTGAAACGCTTGCCGCCGAGGCGCCGCACGATCCCTGGATCCTCTATCGCCTCGCCCGCTGTCATGTCGCCAGAGGCAACTGGCAGCGGGGCCATGACCTCGCCGCCGCGTCGATCAGACTCGATCCGCAGCGGGCGCTCGTCCACGAGCTGCTGGGAGTCGCCCTTCACGGCCTGGGGCTCGTGGCGCAAGCCCGCTCGGCGCTCGAAAATGCCGCGAGGCTCGATCCTCGCTTTGAGCGACCGCAGCAAACGCTCGACGAGCTCGTTCTGGCCATGAAAAGCCCGCAGCACGAGATCGAAGATCTGGCTGCCTCCACCTGGCAGCGGCTGGCGCCCCCTGCGGGGAAGCCCTGGGCGCCTTGATCAGCCCGCTGACCCCGCGTCACGCTCGCTCCAAGCGTCCGGCCTCTCGTTCCCGCAAGAGCCACATGCCGGGGGTCATGATTGCAAGACCATAGAATCGGTCGCCAAGAAGGCAGCTGAAATCAGCGCGATCGAGCGTCAGAAGAACATCAGCCGATGCCAAGGCGCTGAAGAGAATAGGTCGGTCCTTCTCCACCGGAAATACGGCGGGCTTGTCGATTGTCAAAACGTCGTCGACGACGACGACGAGGGCACTCCGGAGCCTCAGCCACGCTGTGGTGACAGATGCCGGGAAGGCCGCGAGATTACGGACCGTTTCCGCGACGGCATAGGGGGTGGTCACCAAGAGCCAATCATGCGTTCCTGCCAGGAGGAACACTGACCGGGATGCCCCTTCGGCCGATGCGGCGCCGGCAATCATGACGCTTGAATCCAGAAACAGCCTCAAGGCTGCTCCCGCAGGCGGCGCATATCGGCCTCATCTTCCGCGATCCAGCGCGCCATTTCGTCTGCCGAGAACGCCCGGGGCTCAGGGAGCTTCGCACCCTCCGCCCTGAGCCGAGACGCCAGAAACAGCATCAACTCCTGCTTCTCGGCGGGCGAGAGCGAAACAGCTGCGGCCTCGATTTCGGCAAGTGTGACCATACGCACAAGCGTACACC
>Ga0114978_10003923_pt1 | contig 12111 bp, 10 predicted proteins | sample S_140212_EF_Meta_FD_87027 | JGI IMG/M metagenome (GOLD analysis project Ga0114978, IMG submission 87027) | Freshwater microbial communities from Lake Simoncouche, Canada to study carbon cycling - S_140212_EF_MetaG | ecosystem: Environmental > Aquatic > Freshwater > Lake | place: Lake...
AAACGAACGGGGATGCATTGAGGGAGAGTTTTCAGTTTTCAGTTTTCAGTTTTCAGTGAGCAGTGAGCAGTGAGCAGTGAGCAGTGAGCAGTGCAACTCTTCCTCTTACTGAACACTGAAAACTGAAAACTGAAAACTTCCCCCTCACCTCGCCGGCTGGATGTGCTGCGTGCTCACCGCACAATCCCGCTGATCAAACAAGTTCAGGTAACACGCCGTTACATCGGCTGGAATTGCGGCCGAGATCCGCTGCGCTGCGGCGTCGATCGTCGCGGGTAATTGCTCCCATTTTCGGTCCTGCCAGCGTCCTGTTTCTCGCGTGAAGTTCAACTCCCCTTTCGCAATCGGGACCTCCGAGCGATAGCTTGCCCACATCTCACCCCCCGCGACACCTTGATCGGCGAACCGCGGAAGTGGCTTTTCTTCCATGAGAATCGAATTGGCAAAGACGTGAATCTCCTCGGGATTCTCACCTGCTGGACCATGGCCATGCGGCATCCGCACCCGCAGACACAGGTCACGAGAACCGGTCGACAAACGATACGATTTTTGCCAGGAATCCATCGGGTAGGCAAAATCATTGGTGCCGTTGACCCACAACAGTGGCATTTTCGCCTGCGGCAGGTATGCCGACGGATCCCACTGCCGCAACCACAGACCCGACTGATCAGGACCCATTTTCTCAAACGCGAGGAGCCAAGCCGAATTTTCACCCAGAAACCCACAACCATAGACCGGTGCGGCGAGCTGAAACCGTGAGTCGACCCCGGCCACCACACACGTCAAATACCCCCCCCACGAAATCCCTGTCACACCAATCCGGTCCGCATCGACTTCCGGATACGATCGCAGCAGGGAATGCGCCAGCATCACCGCACTGGTCGCCTGATACGTCCATTGATCTTGAGCAGGATCCCCTAACTGACCAAAGCTGGCGTCCCAACCCATCGGCCCACCCTGCTCGTGGCGTTTCCAGTTTCCATACGTTCCGACCGGGACACAGCCACACAGATCCATCGCAATCGCTGCATACCCACGCGAATTCCACACCTTCACCCAGCGATCAAAAGCACTCCCGCCACCACCATGAATCAAGACCATCGCCGGGACTTTTTTCCCGCTCTCACCATCCTTCCGAGGTGGAAACCCGGCATACGCAAACACGCGAGTCGGTTTTCCCCGATAGGTCGGTCCCGCATAAAAAAACGCCTTGACCCCTTCAGCCTGAAGTTCCGGAGCGTCAAACACCTCAGGCGTTTTCGACAGTGCTTCAAGATCAAATCGAGCCCCTGCCGACGACACCGCCTCATCGGCACCCCATAAAACCGAACCCTGAATCAAACCGTTCAAGCCGAGACAACAGGCCAACAGGAAAACACAAACGCGATTGCTTCTCATCACAGGATGTCCCCAAAAAACGCCCAAACACCAAACCATAGTCGAGTGGCTTGAATTCCGCTGATGAATTTCTGATCTCTCGCCCCGCATGACGAGGGAACCCGAACAACTCGCCGGTGTTCTTTATCCAAGACACTACGCAATAATCGACTTGACCACATCGCCATACACATCCGTCAGACGGAAATCCCGCCCAGCGAATCGGTAGGTCAGCAGTTCATGATCCAACCCCAGCAAGTGCAGGATGGTGGCGTGCAGATCATGCACGTGGACCGGGTTCTCGACCGCATCCCAACCATATTCGTCGGTCGCTCCGTACGCCATCCCCCCTTTGACCCCACCCCCTGCCATCCACATCGTAAAACCGAACGGATGATGGTCCCGGCCATTGGCGGCCCCCTCGCGGGCGGGTGTCCGGCCAAACTCGCCACCCCAGATCACCAGCGTCTCGTCCAGTAGTCCCCGTTGCTTCAGATCCTGCAGCAATCCCGCGATCGGCAAGTCGGTCGCCAAGGCGTTTTTTTCGTGTCCCCCTTTAAGATCACTATGCTGATCCCAAGGCTGAAAACCACCCGTCGTATGATACAACTGCACAAACCGGACACCTCGCTCCACCAGCCTACGAGCGAGCAGACATTGCTTCCCAAAGATTTCGGTCTGAGGTTGGTCGACGCCATACAACTTGCCCGTTTCAGCCGTTTCTCCCGCCAGACTGAAGGCCTCGGGAGCCGTCGTCTGCATGCGATAGGCGAGTTCGAACGAATCGATTCGGGCACTCAGACGACTGTCATCCGCGCGGCCGACGCGGTGCAATTCATTGAGTTGCGACAACGCATTCAATTCCTGTCGCTGCCGATCACGCGCCACCGTTCCACTCAAGTTTTTCAGCGGCTGATCAGGATTCGAGACGAATGTCCCCTGGTAAGTCGCAGGCAGAAAACTGGCTCCGTACTGCCGTGCCCCTTCGATGATCGGCCCCGGACCAATCGCCACAAAACCGGGAAGATTGCGATTCTCGCTCCCCAACCCATAGTTCACCCAGGCCCCAAGACTCGGACGAGACGACACCCGCTCACCCGTATGCATCAGCAAACATCCCCCAGGGTGATTGGGATCGTCGGTCACCATCGAGCGAATCACGCACAGATCGTCGACACGCTGCGCCACATGCGGAAACAGCTCGCTCACATCCAGCCCGGATTCCCCATAGCGCTGGAATTTCCAGGGGGAGGCCAACAGATTCCGCTGTTGACCCAAATAAAGCTTCGGCGCAGGCTTGCCGTCGTCCCTCGTCAACTGCGGTTTGGGATCAAACGTATCAACCTGTGATGGCCCTCCCGGCATAAACAAAAAAATCACCCGCTTGGCCCGTGGGGTCAAATGAGGCCGTTTGGTCGACATCGGCGCGGGAACGGGTGCAGCCCCAGCCGTCAATCCGGCCTCGTTCGCTGCCGCTGATTCGCCAGCCAATAACGCAGCCAGAGCCAATCCCCCAAATCCGCCCCCCGTACGCTGCAACAACTGTCGTCGCGTCATCGGGTGGCTCGCCATCGGGTGGCTCGCCATCGGGTGGCTCATCAGCGGGTGACCCATCAGCGGGTGACCCATCTTCGGATGACCCAGTGAGGCGATCCGGGGTGCAGAAAACGGCGGGATTTCCATGACATATCCAGTAGGATCGAGGTTCAATCCACAAACATAAACTCGTTTGTACACAGCATCAGGCGGCAATAACCGGCCCAGGCATTCGGCTGGTTCGGATCGGATAACAGCGATAAACCAATCTCGACTTCCGCCGCCGTCGGCAAACGCCCCAGCCCAATCTCGTACAACCGGCGAATCCGTGGCAGGTCATTTTCGGTCGCTCCCACCTCCCGCGTCACCCGGTCACCCAAGGCCGCAGACAACTCGGTCACCAGCGGGTCATTCAATAAAAACAACGCTTGCGGTGCCACAATCGATCCGTTGCGACGCTCGACAATCGCACTGCAATCCGGAGCGTCAAACAACGGCCCGAACTCAGCCGCCTTCGCTCCCGTTCGAGTCGCCATCAAGTAGACGCTGCGGCGAGGATGAGCCACATCCTGAAAGCCGGGCCCACCGGACGTCAAATCCAATCGCCCCGCAATCGCAAACAGGCTATCCCGAAAGGCCTCGACCTCGAGTCGGCGGCGGTTCGAGCGCCATAACCCGTGGTTTTCAGGATCGAGCTCCATCCCGGCTGCATGGGTCGCAGAGCTCTGCTGATACGTATTCGAGAGCATCATCAATCGATGCAGCGACTTGACCGACCAGCCCGACGCGACAAACCGTTCGGCGAGAAAATCCAGCAATTCCGGATGCGTCGGACGATCCCCCATCGCGCCAAAGTTGGCCGAGGTTTGCACCAGTCCCGCCCCAAAGTGGTGCTGCCAGACCCGATTCACCATCACGCGCGCCGTCAGCGGGTTATCCGCATCAGCGAGCCATTGAGCCAGTTCCCGTCGACCACTCCCCGCTTGAATGACAGGAGGCCGAGCCCCGGCAATCACCTTGGGAACCCCACGTGGCACAATTTTTCCCGGTCGAGTGTGATTCCCTCGCAAATAAACCGGAGCATCCTGAAACCCAGCATGGGGCGTTTCCGGCGGTCCCCCCTCCTGAATGACCACCCCCCGCGGAATCTCGACGGCCGGCCTCTTTTGCAATTGTTCCAGCTCCTCTCGCAACCCCGCCGATCGCTGGCGAAAATCCGCTGGCAACGCCCGATCGCGAGCCTCCCCTTCGAGTCGAAAGGGACTCGAACCCGAGATCAATTCTTCGTAGAAGCTCGAAACCGTTTCGACCAACGGCGATTCGATCTGCGTCGCGTCGACGATCGTCGCGTCGACCTGCGGTGCAAACCAGTATTGGGTCAGTTCCGCTTCAATACGAGCACGAGCCTCATCCGCGAGCGGAGCATCAAAAACCCGTAGCTCTGCAAGCTCTCCCTGAAAACGGGGGCTGGAACCCGAACCCGCTCCACCGATCATCAGTGCCGTAATCGCAGGATCCGACGAAACCGAGTCGATCCCCTTGTTGCTGCCGACCGGCTGGCCATCCCGATAAACACTGACCCCCTGCGGCCCCCAAACAATGGTGATCAGTTGAAAACCCGAACTCTCGGGCCTTGGGCTCGGCGCAGGAATCATCACATCACCACTGGCCCCCTGTCGTCGCAGGATCGCATGAATGGACCCGGTGCCATCAACCATCATCCCCAGTCCATGCTGTCCAACCGCCGCATCTTCCCACCCGACCAGCCGCTGCCCCGAGGGACCGGCGGGATCTGAGCGAAACAGGACCATCAGCGTCCCCACAGCGGGAATCGTTCCCATCGCACGAAGCTGATTTTGCCCCCGGAATTGCAGCACCGTTCGAGCCCGTCCCTGAATCATCACCGTGGCGACTGCAGGGCCCGTCAGATCGGTCACGGGTGTGGCCGCTTCAGGGCGACGACTGCGGTTTGGCCACGAAGTCACGTGACGAGCCTCATTCAGCGTCAGTCGTCGATCATCCCCCCGCAACGTTAAACAAGCCGACTCGCCCAGCGTCTTGAAGACCGCATCCTGCGTTAAGCGATCCCGGCGATCCTGAGCAACTTTGACAATTTTCGCCGCCAGCTCCTGAGTCAATCGCGCGGCCGTCCCCGGATCCGCTGCGGTCCGTATTTCGGCAAGAACGGTCTCCGTCGACGCCCCTTCCAGTAGACTATGCCACCGCTGGAGTGTGGTGAGATCCAACTGATTTATGCGAGCAAACTCAGACCAGTCCGCAGGTCCCTTGGGACCGGACCGATGAGCAAACTCAAAGCACGCCAGCAAGTACCCCCGGGTATCGGTTTCCGCCCGCTGCTCAAGCAACGCCTGGTACTCCCGTTCGCCAAACTGAGAAACCTCGCGGGACAACTCGCTGATCCGTGCTTTATCGCGAGCCTGCCCCGCTTCGATCGCGGCAATCTCGGGAGGGGCCAGCAGCGGCACCCGAACCAGCGGCGTATTCCCTTTGACCGGGCCAGGAATCAGGCGTGAGCTAAAAAAGATCCCGGCCATAGCATAATAATCCTCGGTCGAAATCGGATCAAACTTGTGATCATGACACCGGGCACAGGCCAGAGTCAGCCCCAGAATCGCTCGCCCCACCACATCAATCTGATCATTCACATAGTCCGCAATCATCTGCTGCTTATCGACATCCCCCGGCACAAAATCGGCGATCGCCAGCATGCCGGTTGCCACGAGAGCATCGGCATCAATCTGGTTAGGATCCGCCGGCTGCAGTAGATCGCCAGCGACTTGCTGCCGCACAAACTGATCATAGGGAAGGTCCTGGTTGAACGAATTGATGACCCAGTCGCGATAACGCCACGCCTCACGAAAATCGCTTTCGGGAGGCAATTGGATCAGGTCCCGAGCATCCGCATAACGAACAATATCCAGCCAATGTCGTCCCCAACGTTCACCATACCGGGGTGATTCGAGCAGTCGATCAACAACCTTGGCAAAGGCCTCAGGGGATTCGTCGGCGAGAAAGGCATCCAGTTCGGCGGGGGTCGGGGGAAGTCCGACCAGATCAAACGTCGCACGCCGCAACAACGTACGCCGGTCTGCTGCAGGTGACGGGGCCAGACCTCGGTCGACCAATTGCTGGATAATAAACGAATCCACCGGCGACTGGGTCGGAAACGCGACAATGGGAACAGTCACACGTTGGACCGGTTGAAAAGACCAGAATACCGGTTCCTCATCCATCGCATAAGCGATCGACAGAAACAGACAAATCGTCGCGCAAGTGGCGACGAGTCGAACGTGGGAGCGATGTTGTGGGTGTCGTTTCATGCTAAAAAGTGTACCGCATCCGTACCGGTTGTTGCGAGTAAAACAAGGATTGATCATCGGTTTCATTTGATTCGAGCCCTACCGAGGCTGCAATTCCAACAACTCACTGGCAATCGTCAAACATTCCACAGAGATATTCACTGCGATACCCGAGCCAACGACCTGCGAAACACCTCCAGGAATCCCAGCATCCGGCCCAAATTCCAGGCCATTAGGTTTCCCGCCAGTACCCCCTGCAGCAGGGCCGACTGGAACAGTGACGAACCCCTCGCAGACATCGTCAGACGAAATGCCCTGAGACACTCGGCCTTTGTCAGGGGGCGCGAGGCCACCAGCTGGCTGTAATGGCAATGGCTGCGGCCATAAGTGAACGTTTTCCAATAGTACGTCATCAACGAGCTCATTTCGGCATGAACAGTGCGCATGCTCGGCACGTAAGCGACGACTTGAAACCCCTCCCCATCGACGACTCGGCGCAGGAAAATCGTATCCGAACCCCGTTCTCGTTCGAGGAAGGGACCGTACTGATCAAGTGTCCGCCTCCGCACGGCCATGTTGTTGGTGAACGCATAGTAAGCCTGGACTTCGATCGAGCCGATGATCGCCGCTACCTTGTTGTCTTCGTAGTCGGAAATCAGTCCAATTAAGCCGATGTCGGGGCGGGGGCGACGGCTCCCCAGCTGTATCTCGATTTGTGCATCCTCAAAACCCGTTTCGATAGACCGCAGCCAGTTTCGCGAGGGAATGCAGTCCGAGTCGGTGAACGCAAGGATCTTCCCTCGGGCCACACTCACCCCTCGGTTCCTCGCCGCATACGAACCCTGCTTCGTCTCCGTCAAAACAACAACCCCCTCCGCTTGCTCCAGGATGCGCCGGGAATCATCCTGCGAGTTGTTGTCGACCATGATGATCTCATACTGATCGGCAGGGTAATCCTGACTCTTCAGCGCCGCGATACATTCCGGGAGGAATTTTGCCGTGTTGTAGACAGGAACCACAATCGAAAAGTGCATGGAAAACTTCGCATAAAGCTTGTGTTTAAGGGGCAATTCCGGAGTCGGTGCGCCGGATCATTGTATAGGCAAGTCGCGCCCAATAGAGGCCGAGGAAACCGCGATAACGAAGAGTCCGACCCGTGAACGTTTCGTCCTGCAGCCTTCCTCCCAGCCTGACACGGCTCGCACGGAGTGGAAGGGCGACCACGGATAAGCGACCGCAACGGAGCGCGTACATCAACAATTCCTCGGCCTCAAGTGGTTGGCGCGTCCGTCGGCAATAGTTATCGAGCAGCATACCACGATGGGCGTAAAGCGGCGCTGCGGCCCGTCCGCAGATCGCAAACCGGTCATTGCATCCATACCACCATTGCCAGCCGGGTAAAGCACAGACCTTGGGGTGGTGGAATGCATAACGGATGACGTCCATCTCGATCGGGTCATGATATTGGAGGTCGGAACGGGTATACACGACGACATCCGGATCTGCTGACATGGCAAGAGCCCCTACCTCAGCCAGCGAATGGAGTTGCAGCAGCAGATTACGGATCGACTTCCCGCCGTCGCCATAGCGGTCCCCCCGCTGCTGTAAGGCGTTGTACATCGGGGTATTAGTGACATCCGGCGGTGATTCGAGACGCCCCTCGTAATTCCGGACGAAATCGTAGTTGGCGGGATCAAGCTCGCCGAACTCGCCGGAGCGAGGGTTGTCGATCCGCTGCTGAAGAAAGAGATGATAATAAACCCTCACTTCAGCCCATTCTCGGAGCGGTGCGATGATCTGCGTTTCGATGGAGGGAGTAGCAACAGCGGAGCAACGTGGAAGCCCATACAAAGCAACGGCAACTTTCGGACGACGATTCATGTCAGGACCGCCTTGGGACCAATCAAGCCAATTTCAATGCCGCGCGCCGACACGTCGAACACCCGGAAGCCCGCCGAACGCAACCGCTGCAAAGCGTCTCGTGTCAGCTGAACCGCGTCCCTGGTACCCGGCATACGGTGGTGAAATTCGACAAGCAGTTGGTCGATCCGATCGGACAGCGAGACCAGCTCGTCGATGACATCGTATTCTGAGCCTTCAATATCGATCTTGAGCAGCGTCAGACGGTCATGACCTCGCTCCCGCAGCAGCGACTCCAGCCGGCGGATCTGTCCGGTACACGACTGCTTCGGTGGTTCCCGCAGCATGCCATTTCGGCAAGTGAATGACACCCCGTGGTGGCGCGGAAGCTCGAACAACACTTCGGTATCCTGGGCTCCCAGACCGACAGGATGAAAATGGAAAGCCGCGGGGAGCGTTTGCGTGGCCAGCCAATCCATCGAGATCGGAGTCGGATCGAAGGCATGCAAGTCGACCCCAAATCGGCGAATCATTTCCAGGTCAAACCCGATGTCCTTCCCCACGCCGAATGAGTAGACCACACCCCCAGTTCGGATCGCCGCCGGTGCGATCGTCCACCTTCCGTCGCCGCGGCCGAGACGAAGTCGATGGGGGCGGACATCCCGCTGGACCCATGGTTCGCTCCCTGCAAACCGGCGTAAGTCGCGCAACAGCAGGTCGCGTATGTCGATGAGATATTGACGGGAATCAGCAAGGATTGAGTACAGGCCGTCGATGAACAGAGACATAAACGATTCCCGACTTCTCTGCGACAAAGCGACTGGTAGGTGTTGGGGAAAGCCAATCGGTATGAATGCAAACCGCGCCATTTTCGGATTGAGTATAGCAGGGGGCGTTTTACTCGGTCGAGTCAATTCCCATATTGGATTCGCCTTAGCCGTAACACGTCGACCGATCAATTCATCAAAGGCCAATCCAACCCTCGTTTTTAATCGAGACCAGTGTCTAGTCATCCCTGAGTATCTGTAGAGTTGATCACGACGTTCCTCATCAGCGACTCTGACATCGTGATGGCGTTTGAGCGTCAGTCCAACGTGAACATCACGGCTACCGTCGGTGTTCATCACCCGATCCGCAGCCAGTATGCCTACTCCAATATCGCGAAACTGCGGTGGTCCTGACAGAGTTTTCGCCCAATCAGTCGGTATCAGCCCCGAGTATGTCAGCAGCAACCGAGAGGATTCTTCGTTCAGCTTGACTTCTTCGGGGCGCGGAAAAGTATCCAGCGGTCAGGCGGACCTGCTTCCTGCTCCGTCTCCAGATATGCCAACTCCCCAGCGAGACACGAGAGGATTGACGGCAAGCCAAACCCGACTGCAATTGCGAGTGCCTCATCGAGCGGCAGCATTTTACGGTCGATTTCGTTGCTCAGGGAAATTGCGTAACAAGAATTCTTTGCTCCCCGATCCATGAGTTCTCGACGAATCTCGGCTCGATTCGAGTTTGGGGTCGGGAATTCGATGACGAAGCGGGGATCAAGGTATTCAAGAGCCTGATGGGAGAACCGGCCCAGAAAATCCCCTCGACGCTTCCGAAGCTCAAACGAAAGACGCTCACGATAGTCCTTCTTGACAAAAGATTTCACGAAAGCCTCTTCGTGAATTGCCACATCGGTATTGGTGTTGGACATCGAATCCCTCTCTTCCTCTCAAGCGACTGGGCCTGAACCCTACCATTGGCCGTCCGCAATCGCGATACGGTCATTACCACAATTCCGGTTGCCCTGCTCTTCTCCAGTCCCCTATTCACCTCTTCCCAGCGCCAAAGGCTGCAAAACAGCGATTCTTGTGCAAGACCTCGACCTGTGTGAACCCGACTTGTCGCAAAAGTTTCAGCTGAAAAACGATGTCCCCTTGGCTTGAGCGACCAGCGCCATGGCGAGTGGCGCATCGACCGTGGCCGACTGGCCAGTTTCGAGATTGGAAAACCGCTCGACGTCAGCATCGAATCGCTGACGAATTTCATCCACCGTCGATTTCATGGCTCACTCTTGTAATTCCCAGCGTGTGGAGGGGCCTTGTCAGTCAATTCCTCCAGTGACAGCGGTTCATCAACCAGCCATGGCTCCTCGCACAACAACAGTTCCGGCATGGTGGCGGGGTCTCAGTTGGCCTCCCTGTCCTCCTCTCTTCGCTGTAAACGGTTATCCTAGGCAGGTACCTCGGCAAGTATTGATGTCTTCAACAAACCCGCTGACTCACGCGCGCACCAATGAGGTGACGCTTCCGCATATCCCGCCAGTTCGCGGGTGATGCTTCCACGTAACGGCCCCGGCAGACGGGATCGCTTCGCGAAATCCTTGGCCAGCCGGGCCAGTCCTGCCCACAAATCCCTAAACTCCTTTGATTGAAGGACATGGGATTGGCCAGGCGGCTGGCCACGGGTTGGCCAATTGGCCAGCCCGTGGCCAATCCCTCCAAGATTTCTCTTGAACAACAGACCGATTGAGGAAGAACGGGGACTGGCTCCGTCTGCGGTGCCTGTCCTCGTTCTTCCGACGCCCGATCCACCAGGTCGATTGTACGGTCGACTCCAGGATTTGGATTTGATGAGTTAAATTGGCCCGAGGCGTTCCTGAACAATTCACCACCACCAGAATGGCGACCTTCGCTGCGGCCCCCATCCTGACGAGTCGCCGCAGCGTCGCAGCGGAGGAAGAACAAAAACTGGCTCCGTCTGCGGTGCCTGTCCTCGTTCTTCCGACGTGGAACTCTGCCGCATCGAATCGGTCGTCAATCCGCTTCAAGGGATCAATGATCATTAATCGCAAGGGGGATCCCGTCCCCTTGCGCCGCTCCACTCCCCGGGGACTGGCTCATTTTTCCCGCGACAATGTGAAGACCCGCCAAATCGCTCAAACCATTCGACGTTCGTTTTGCCGGGAAAATTGTGCCTGCCCCTCTCTGTTCGCTCATCAGCAACGCCACAGCCCTCCGTTGATCCTCACGATTGAGTGATTTTACAAACAATCGACCGTAGCGTGAGACCAAACATCCAAACGTTTGGAAAGAACTTTCAAAACTGTCGCACCCAGAACCGGCGGAGAAATCAAAGGATTCAGGAATCGCCACCGGCGGTCAATCGAAAACGTCACTCGACGACAGCAAATCCTCATTTATTGGTCTTTTCTCTTTTATTTTATCGATCTCGCGTCGCCAGAGGATACCTAAAAGACGAAGACCACTGCTTGCCCGCCTTGGGGCAAGCAGTGCCGCGGTAAATCAAAGGATTCAAATTGGGCGATGCGATCCCAAGCGTTGTTTACAGATGTCCAGCGAGATTGTCGTGCCGCAGTGCAACGTGACGCCAGTGTAGGGACACCAGGTCAGACAAGAGGGAAAAAATGAAGAGCATTGCTTCTCAGAGGACTCCGAAGCAATGGCACCCCGCGAATTCCTGCTTATCCCGAGTCCCTAATGCGTATCCCCAGTCCCAAAGGGACGTTAGTCAATAGCCAGGGTGCGTAAGCCCCTGGAAACCGTCAAGACAACGTTTCAGAACCCCAACGGGGTGATCGTCGCGTGGATTCGCAATCAACCCCAGACGAGAGTCAAATGGGGATCTCCGGAATTCCACTTTCGCCGCGCTCCGGCTACGGTGGGTGAGATGGGCGAGTTCCAGGGGTTTACATCCCTGGCTATTCACTCACGTCCCGGTGGGACTAAGACGGGGAAACATCCAAGACGGGGTGATCATGGGGTGATACGTGCGACAAAAGTCTTCGAGCGTGCGACCAAACAATTGGTCATTCCCGAGAGTTTTTGATCCAGTCGAACTCAAACAGCAAGGAGGCCGGCTTTGGGTTTCGAAGCTGTCTGTCGCAGTTCGATCAATGAGACGAACGGACGAAAAAAGGCCGATTTCGGCCCCCGGCACAGGACTTTGGCCGCTCGGAGAACATTCCACCCGGCGACTTTGAGCGGAATGCTCATGAAGACCCCCTTCCGTCCCCGAACTC
>Ga0114978_10003926_pt1 | contig 12108 bp, 8 predicted proteins | sample S_140212_EF_Meta_FD_87027 | JGI IMG/M metagenome (GOLD analysis project Ga0114978, IMG submission 87027) | Freshwater microbial communities from Lake Simoncouche, Canada to study carbon cycling - S_140212_EF_MetaG | ecosystem: Environmental > Aquatic > Freshwater > Lake | place: Lake...
ACTGGGCAAGGAGATGGCCGGACTTTACCGGCGCCCCGCCAGCGAGGTCCTCGCCGCGGTCAGCGCACAGGCGCGCAGCCTGGTCATCCGACAATATGAGTTGCTGAACAAGCAAATACTTCCGGCGCTTGCCGGCAAGGGCATACGCTTCCTGCCCGAAGAAGATTGGACACGCGAGCAGCGCGCCTGGTTGAACGGCTATTTCGTTCATGACATGATGCCCCTGTTGACGCCCATCGGACTGGATCCCTCGCATCCGTTCCCGCGCGTGCTCAACAAGTCACTCAATTTTGTCGTGCAACTGGATGGACGGGACGCCTTCGGGCGCAACTCAGGCATCGCCATCGTGCAGGCACCACGCCTGCTGCCGCGCGTGATCGAGTTGCCGGCGAAACTGGCCGGCGGCCGTTACGGCTTCGTGCTGCTGACCTCGATTTTGCAGGCCTTTGTCGCGGCGCTGTTTGAGGGCATGACCGTGCTCGGCTCCTATTCTTTTCGCGTCACGCGCAACAGCGACCTTTTTGTCGAGGAAGAGGAAATAAAGGATTTGCGCGCCGCGCTTCAGGGTGAGTTGCCGCAACGCCACTTTGGCGACGCCGTCCGCCTCGAAATAACCGAAGGCTGTCCGCCCGCACTGGAGAACCTGCTGCAACAGGAGTTCGCCCTGGCCGATGACGATATCTACCGCGTCAACGGCCCGGTTAATCTGGTGCGGCTGATGCAGGTACCCGACCTGGTTGATCGCCCGGAATTGAAATTCCCCAGCTTCTATCCGGGCGTGCCCAAAGCCGTGGAAAAACGCGCCGATTTTTTCAAAAGCATACGCAAAAACGACATTCTGCTGCACCACCCCTACCAGTCGTTCAATCCGGTCATCCAGTTCCTTGAGCAAGCGGCCGACGATCCGGACGTGGTGGCCATCAAGCAAACCGTGTATCGCACCGGCACCGACTCGGTGCTGATGCAATACCTCATCGAAGCGGCGCGACGCGGCAAGGAAGTCACGGTGGTTGTCGAACTGCTCGCGCGCTTCGACGAAGAAACCAACCTGAACTGGGCGGCAAAACTCGAGGAGGTCGGCGCCCACGTGGTCTACGGCGTTGTCGGCTACAAGACCCACGCAAAAATGCTGCTACTGGTACGCCGGGAAGAAGGCAAACTGCGTCGCTACGCGCACCTGTCGACCGGCAATTACCACCCACGCACCGCCAAGCTCTACACAGACTTCGGCCTGTTCACCGCCAACGAGCAAATCTGCACGGACGTGAACGAGGTGTTCAAGCAACTGACCGGCCTTGGCAAAGGCAGCAAGCTCAACCACCTGTGGACCTCGCCTTTCAGCCTGCACGCCAACATCATGCAGGCCATCCACCACGAAATAAAACTGGCCAAGGCGGGCAAACCGGCGCAAATCATTGCCAAGATGAACTCGCTGGTCGAGCCCCTGGTGGTGGAGGCGCTCTATGCCGCCTCGCAGGCCGGAGTCAAAATCGACTTGATTGTGCGCGGCATGTGCACGCTACGTCCGGGCGTGCCTGGCATGTCGGAGAACATCCGCGTGCGCTCCATAATAGGGCGCCTGCTCGAACATCACCGGATTTTTTATTTCCGCAACGACGGCCAGGAAGATGTTTTCCTTTCCAGCGCGGACTGGATGGAACGTAATTTTTTCCGGCGCATCGAAACCTGCATTCCCATCCTGGACAAGCGACTCAAGGCGCGCGTGATCAAGGAAGGACTTCGCACTTACCTCGCCGACAACGTCCAGTCCTGGGAAATGAATGCCGACGGCGAATACCAGCGCAAAACCAGCCGCGGCGGCATTCGTCGTTCCGCACAAGCGCAATTAATCGAGCTTCTGGCAAATCCGGCAAAACCCGCCTGAGCGGCGCCGGACGCAGGTCGCAATCCGGATCGCACCAGCCTGGGCGCCCGCTATGTCAATCGCTCGGTAACACGGCTCACCGAATCAAGCAGCCAGCTCTTCTGCGTTGGCGGGCGAAACCGAATCATCCCGCAGCGCTTCAGCCTCGCCCATGCTGTCGCTCCAGTGCACCAATTCCAGCCGCCCGTCTTGATGCTCGACAATAGCCGTGCAACTATCGACCCAATCGCCGCAGTTGATATACATCACGCCGTCCATATCCTTGATCACAGCGCTGTGGATATGGCCGCAAACAACGCCGTCCAGACCCATCTTCCGAACATGATGCGCCACCGAGTCTTCGTAGCCATAAATGAAATCGAGCGCACCCTTTACCTTGCGCTTGGCAAAACCGGCAAGCGACCAATAACCTGATCGGTGCAGTTTTCGCCGCATCCAGGACAACAGCGCATTGATCCTGAGCAGCAACGAATAGGCGATATCACCGAGCAGGGCAACCCAGCGGTGGTGGCGCGTGACCTGATCGAATTCATCGCCATGCATCAGCAACAGGCGTTTGCCGTCCGCCGTCGTGTGAACCACCTCCCGCGCCACTTCAATGTCGCCAAAACGGGTTCCGATGTATGCGCGTAATGCCTCATCGTGATTGCCCGGAACAAATACGACCTTCGTTCCGTGCCGTGCTCGCTTGAGCATTTTCTGGATGAATGTATTGTGTTCCGCAGGCCAATAAATCGTGCGTCCTAATGACCAGAAATCGATGATGTCACCCAACAGATACACATACTCGGCATCGTAGTTGCGCAAAAAGGAAAGCAATTGCCCGGCCTGACAGGCGCGCGTGCCCAGATGAATATCCGAAAGAAATAGGGTCCGGACCTGGGGCATGCCTAGCTCTGGCGCTTTCTGCCAATGAAGAGGTAATACGGCGCGCGCAGACCCGCCAAGAACGGTATCCGCCCCATGCGCTCATCACACCAAACTGCGTCAGTTTCCTCGCAGAGATGCTCCAAGTGCAGCGCATTGAGATGCACCCCGTCATGCGCGAACCAGCGCGGCCACAGGGCGCGGGCCAGCGCGCCATGGTGCGCACGACCCTCAAGCGGCGTCTTTCCGGAAACATAAAAATCAACCACGCCGATGAGGCCACCCGGGCGCAACATCGCAATGGCATTGCTCAGCACCGCCCGCCAATCGGGCATCATCGTCAGCGCATAGGACAGGATCACGCGGTCCGCGCTCTGCGACGGGCGGTAGAGCGCCGCATCCGCCTCGACCGTATGCGCAACATCCGGCCAGCGGGCACAGCGCAGCTTTGCCTGCTCGAGCAAGGCCGGGCATAAATCGACGACTTCGAAGCGTGATAATGAAAACATGCGCGATCCGAGAAATTCAAGGTTGCTCCCGGTTCCCCCGCCCAGCTCGATAACCGTGCTCCCCGGCGGTGGCGCCAGCCTTTCGACCAACTCTCGCCTGCCATGCAGCAGGCGGTCGCGGAACCCGTCGTAGTGCGCCGCCTGGGGGCGGTAAAATCGCTCCAGGCGCTCGGCGTGCGTTCCGCCCCCGGACTGCCCGCGGAGAAACTGCCAGAGAATGCGCGCATCGCGCGCCAGCGCGCTCATGCCCGCACATCCGCGATGTGAAACCCGGCGTAGGTATGCACCCGGTCTAGAGGCTGCAGCGCGCGCGCCAGGCCATCGCGAAAATCGAGCACGTCACGCAGCCGTCGTCCGCCTGCAAGACGCAAGGCCTCGATGTATGCCGGCTGCATGTGCGCGCTGCGAAAGATCACGCGCGCCGTACCCGTCGCCTTATCCAGGATGGCCTGCCATTCCTCGGCGAGCGCCTCCGGGTGGTAGGAGCTCATCCAGTCCATATGATCGAGCAAGACGAACTTTGAAATCCGCTCATCCGTTTGCTGAAGAAACGCTGTGACGGTGCTCGTATGCACCTCGATACGAGCGGCCAGACCTCCCTTGAGCGCGGAAAAGTTCTCCGGCTTCAGGTACTCCGGGCAACAATCCGGGCGGTAATGCCCGCGCAGGTACAGCGTCCAGAAATAGTTTTCCCGGACCGGCAGGCTTCGGAACACATATTCGATGGACTCCCGGATAAAACCGGAAACGCCATCCTCGTGCTGGCGCTGCACCTCCTTGCGTTGCGGATGCGGTACGCCAAGCAAACTCAGGGTGAGCTGGCGCGACAGGGCCCAATTCATGCCCCGTGTCCACATCAAAGGATGTACCCGGCGGTCATAAATATCCTGTTGCTCCGATAAACTCCGGGACTCGAGCAAGGAATGCACCGCCAGACGCAGCTCGGGCCGGCAATCGAGGTAAGCGCGAAACCCGCGCGCAACGATGCCGGCAAGACCGTAAAAATAAAAACTGTCGCGCCCAGCCGTCCCGCAAAACCAATGTGTACGACCATCCCACCAGGATTGGGCGAAGGGTGACAGCTCGTCCCGCAGCAATTCACGATAGATGTGTGCGAACCGGCCATGGTGCCCATCGCCAAATATCTTGAAAAAATCTTCAAATTCAAGCCGTTTTATCGCCGCCAGCTTCAACTCCAGCAAGGCCGACTGGCGCGGATTGGCATCCACGGCGTGAACACGCGCAGGCCCCGCCAGGGCGTAATCGAGCGCGTTGCAACCGGCGCTTGTGATGACCAACACACGGTCATCCGCGTCAAGATTCAGCGCGCGGCGGTCGACGGACGGGTCTTCCCAGCAGGTGTTGTAAACCAACGATCGGTATGTGAGCGCATTGAATATTTTCTGATCAATGCGATCAACCAGACTTTGACTCTTTCTCAGCATAGGCACCCTGCAAACGGCCGCACTGCCATAGCGACCATGAAGGTGACGCCGCAGCCGGCCCCGGGGAGGAAACGCCCGCGGGTTGCCGACTGCTGCAACGGCCGGGAAACTCCCTCGGCGGCGTGGTGGGAAAAATTGTCTGTGAGGTAAAACATGCCGAGTGAGAATGCCCGCCGATTGTGACGAGGGCATGACGCCGCGGTTTTTGTTTTATGACCGTGCCCCGTCTGAGACACGCCTACGCTGACATCGGCCAGACCGAACCAGCTCCTAGATACTCCGGGGGGCGGGGGACAACGGCCTCTTCCCGGACGCCATCAGGCAACCGGGCAAGGGCTTGATATAGACAAAGCGCAGCTTGAACGGCTACTCCAATGCCTCTGCGGGCAGGCTTGCCTTATAAGCCGTCAGCGGCAAAAATATCGTCAGGGAATGTTTGCGCCAGATCAAGCCTCGGTCTGCCGTTCGTTGCAATATTATGGGAACAGCAAGGAAGGAGGAAAGCATGTTTGAATCGGCGGAAATCGGCCACAAACTCGGCAAGAAAGAATACAAGCGTGAGGTGCCGGCACTGCGCGCCGGCCTGCTCAACGCACAATACGATCTGGGAGAGCTGAAGCGTTTCCCCGTGCTTATCATCATCGGCGGCGTGGACGGCGCAGGAAAGGGGGAAACGGTCAACCTCCTCAACGAGTGGATGGATCCGCGCCACATCCATACCCACGCATTCGGCCCGCCCAGCGATGAGGAGGCGGTCCGGCCGCCAATGTGGCGCTTCTGGCGCGCCATGCCGCCGCGCGGCAAGATCGGTATTTTTTTTGGTTCCTGGTACACCGATCCCATTCTCAGGCGCGTCATGGATCACACCAGCGACGCCGGCCTGCAGCAGCACGTCGATGAAATATTCCGTCACGAAAAAATGCTCGCGGACGAGGGCATACTGCTCATCAAGCTCTGGTTTCATCTTTCCATGGAGCGGCAGAAACAGCGCCTTGAGACGCTTGAAAAAGATCCGCACACGCGCTGGCGTGTGACAAAAACCGACTGGCGCAGATTCAAACATTATGAAAAATTTCGCCAGGTTTCGGAGCGCGTGCTGCGCGAGACAAGCACGGCCACCGCCCCCTGGATCGTGATCGAGGGAACCGACCCGAACTACCGCTCCGTCGCAGCGGGCAAAATATTGCTCGAGCTGATGCGCAATCGCATCACGACAGAAAAAACCAGGGTGACGGAAAAATCACCCAGGATCACAACACCCGCCTCCCTCCCCAAGCTCGATAATTCAGGGCTGCTGTCGGGCATGAACCTGAAGCAGCGCATCAGCAAGGGCCGCTACGAAAAACAGATCGAGAAGCTGCAAGGCGACCTCAACCTGCTATCGCGTGAAAAGAAGTTCGCCCATCGCTCGACCATACTGCTGTTTGAAGGCATGGATGCCGCCGGCAAGGGCTCGGCGATACGGCGCATCACCGCCGCGCTCGATGCGCGGCGTTACCATATCGTACCGGTGGCGGCCCCGACCGAGGAAGAACGCGCCCAGCCCTACCTTTGGCGGTTCTGGCGACACATGCCACGCCCGGGGCTGGTAACCATCTTCGACCGCTCCTGGTATGGTCGCGTGCTGGTCGAGCGCGTGGAGGGATTCTGTCCGCCCGCGGACTGGACGCGGGGCTATTCCGAAATCAACGACTTCGAAGAGCAACTGATGCACGGCAATGTGGTGCTTATAAAATTCTGGCTGCAGATCAGCAAAGAAGAGCAACTACGCCGCTTCAAGCAACGCGAGACGACCGAGTTCAAACACTTCAAAATCACCGATGAAGACTGGCGCAACCGCAAGAAATGGGGGCCGTACGAAGCCGCTGTATGCGACATGGTGGACCGCACATCGACAGAGATAGCCCCTTGGACCCTGGTCGAGGCCGAAGACAAACTGTTCGCCCGCATCAAGATTCTAAAAACCATCATCGCCAGGCTTGAAGCCGGGCGCTAGCCCTTCAGCGCCACCTGTACAAGGGAGAAGCGCATTACCCAAGGGGGGCGGCTGCAAACCGGCTTCTCGCGCGCGATTGCAGCCTTTCAAACTCAGGCTCCGATCACCCCGCCATCATCCCGACGAATGGCCAGCGTCGCCGAGCGCGGCCGCCCGTCGGGGCGAAAGTCCGGCCAGTTGGAGACGCCGCGGACTTGCGCCGGGTCGGTGCGCTCGCTGGCTGGTTCGCCCGGATGCTGGATATTGACGAACATGGTCCGCCCGTCCGGCGCCATGGTGCATCCGGTGATCTCGCAACCGGCCGGGCCGGTAAGAAAACGCCGGATTTCGCCGGTCACCGGATCGGCGGCAAGCATCTGGTTATTCCCCAGCCGCGCGTAGTCTCCTGCGTTAAGCACGCTGGTCGACACATCAGTGAGTATCCACAACACGCCGCGCGGATCTATCCACAAACCGTCCGGGCTGCCAAACGCATCGCCCCTGATATTGCCGTGACGCAGCGGATCCGGGTGGGACGGGTCGCCGGCCAGCGCAAAAAGCGACCAGGCAAAACGCCCAGCCGCCGGATCACCGCCTTGCTCGGTCCATTTGACGATATGGCCAAAGATATTGCCGGCGCGAGGGTTGGCCGCATCCACGCCGGGCTGCCCTTGCGCACCCCGCCTGTCGTTGTTGGTCAAGGTCACATAAACATCCCGTGTAAGCGGATGCACTGCGACCCACTCCGGCCTGTCCATCTTGGTCGCACCGACAAAATCGGCCGCCTGGCGCGTCCGCACCAGGATTTCCGCCTGGCTGGAAAAACCGTTGGCGGCGGTAAGGCCGTTTTCGCCGTGCTTCAATGCGATCCAGGTGCCGCTGCCGCTCTCATTGAAAAAAGCCACATGCAAGACGCCCTCATCCAGCAGGTTGAGGTTGGCCGCGCGATTATTCGGGTCGTAAGCGCGCGCGCTGACGAATTTGTAAATGTACTCGAAGCGCTCATCATCGCCCATGTAAACCACTACGCGACCATCCGCGGCCTGCGTCACCATCGCCCCTTCATGCTTGAGGCGCCCCAAGGCCGTGCGTTTCACCGGCGTCGATTGCGCATCGTAGGGATCGATCTCCACCACCCAACCGAAACGGTTGGGCTCGTTGGGATGGGTCTGCGCATCAAAACGCGTGTCATGCTCGTGCCAGCGGTAACCGGCCCCGCGTGCACTGAGCCCGTAACGGCGCTGGTCGGCTGGAATGTTCCCGCCATTGGCAAAATAGCCGTTGAAGTTCTCCTCGCACGTGAGGTAGGTACCCCAGGGCGTGCGACCGCCTGCGCAATTGTTGATGGTTCCGAGCACGCGGGTGCCGGAAGGATCGGCGGCCGTCTTCATTGACTCGTGTCCGGCTGCCGGTCCGGCCAAACGAATCGGCGTTTGCGCGGTGACGCGACGCGCATGGGGCGAGGGGCGAACCACCTCCCATTTCGCGCCCTCACGCCTTACCTCGATCACCGACACGCCCGTCGCCGCCTGTGACTTGCGCACCTTGCCGGCACTCCAGGTCTTCATGCCATCCGGATGCAGCATGCCGTCATCGGTGTACTCGTGGTTGACGGCGAGCAAGGCATGGGTGCTGTCGCGCGCGTTTGCCTTGTCCTGCGCCTTTTCAAGCAGGGGCAGCGGGAAGTACTCAATGGCGTCATGGTGCATCCCGGCCTGCAAGGCCTGCTCCTCGGCGCTGTTGGAAGCATCCCATTTGAACGCCGGCTGGCCCGCGACAGCGCCGATGGCATCGCCCCAGGCATAAAGAACCTGGGCGCGATATCCCGGCGGCAGCGTCAGCGCATCAGCCGTAGACACCGGGACACCGGAGAAGCCGATCAAGCCCGCGCTGCCCCCGCCTCGCGTGGCGCAAGCGGGCAACACCGCAAGCATGCCGCCCAATAAACCCGCCTTCAGGACGCGGCGGCGCGATCGGTCAACGTCAAACAAGCGCGCCAGGTCCGAGCCCTGCCGCAAATTGCAGATTTCATCGATTTGATACGATTTGCCCATTTCAAGAACCCTTTTACTGAATATTGAAAGTATGGACGGGCCGCATGGGTCCCATCCACCGCATTACGCCGCTTGGGCGAGGAAGTGCCTGGCGTAGCGCGCGTCCATACGTGCCAGCGGCAACAAAATCGGCAGGTCTGCACAATTAAAATCCGGATCCCACGCCGGCTCACCGCAAACGTAGGCACCGAGGTTGAGGTAGCCTTTTACGAGCGGTGGGAAATCCGCCACCACCCCGGTGTCAAGATTTTCCATAGGCAGGCGGCAGCGCGGAAACACCCGATATTCGAGCGGGCTCATGTGCGCGGCCTCCAGCTTGCGAAAAATGGCGGCCGCGGAATGCCCGCCATCGGCCATGCTTACACTGGCGCAACCGATCAGATATTCATGCCGATTTTCCAACATGTAGCGCGCCAGGCCGGACCACAACTGGATGATGACACCCCCAGAGCGGTAATCCGGGTGTATGCAAGAGCGCCCGACTTCAACAATGTTGTCGCGCAAGTGCGCGAGCCGCGTAAGGTCGAATTCCTGTTCCGAGTAATAACCACCGGCGGCCCTCGCTGCCAGCGGCGACAGGATGCGGTAGGTTCCCACCACCTCCGATGTCTCGACATCACGCACCAACAGGTGCTCGCAATACGCGTCAAACCGGTCCGCGTCCAGGCCCGCGGCCGCCGATTCGAGTTTGGCGCCCATTTCCTCGGCGAAAACGACGTAACGCAGACGCTGCGCCTCCGCCACCTCCGAACGATTTCGGGCGAAACTCACCGTCAGCCTCCGCCGGTGTCGAGTTCGTGCTTGCAGTTGTTTTTCCAGCATTGCGCCCCTCCGTATTTCTGTTGAGTTGGCGCAACTTTAGAAAACCCGCATGACAATGCGGTTACGTAACGATGAAATGTTCGTTAAAGCCGAAATGCCCGCAAGAAGTGAACTATTCATGACAAGGCATCATGACAAGGCAATCGCCTCACATCTCCATGCTACAGTCCGCGCGTTTCATGATTGCGCGCCGCGCCGCGGAAAATTATTCCGTTCCCTGCCCGCCCATTTACGGAGAGAAAAATGGAAGAAAGTCCCTTCAAAGGAAAGACCGGCGCGCGCCGCCTGATCAACGCGCTGGCTTATTCATGGCAGGGCTTTCGCTCCGCCTATAAACACGAGGAGGCCTTTCGCCAGGAAGTGTTGCTGACGGCGGTGCTGATACCCGTGTCGTTTTTCATCACCGTCAGCGGTACGGCTCGCGCACTGATGGTGGGCAGTGTTCTGCTGGTGCTCATCGTCGAGTTACTCAACTCCGCCGTCGAGGCGGCGGTGGACCGCGTGTCGCTCGAGAACCACCGACTCGCGGCAAGAGCCAAGGACATCGGCAGTGCTGCGGTGTTTTTGTCGCTGACCAACGTCGCGGTGGTATGGGCATTGGTGCTGCTCGGCTGAGCCCGTCACCGAACTTTCCGCAAACTGTCATCGTATTATCATGCGGCGGGTGCACATTGCGCACCATGCTCCCTATCAATCAGCACCGCCATCCGCTCAAGCTGGCAATCGTCACCGAAACCTATCCACCGGAAATCAACGGCGTCGCCAGAACCATAGGCCTTACGGTTGAAGCGCTGTGCGCCCGCGGCCATCAGGTGCAGCTCATCCGGCCCCGCCAGGACGCCGGCGACCAACCGGTGGACGGACCCGATCTAGCCCACGTGCTGGTGCGGGGGCTGCCGATCCCGCGTTATCAGGAACTCATGCTGGGCCTGCCGGCAAAGCGGCGCTTGTTGCGGCTGTGGCAACAAAGCCCGCCCGACCTGGTTCACGTTGTCACCGAGGGCCCGCTTGGCGGATCCGCGTTGCGCGCCGGAAAAACCCTCGGCCTGCCGGTGACCTCGGACTTTCACACCAATTTTCACAGCTATAGCAAGCACTACGGCTTTGGTTTGTTTGGAAAACTCGTCGCCGGCTATTTGCGCTCGCTGCACAACAAGGCCGATTGCACCATGGTGCCGACGCAACAAATGAAGGATGAACTGGAGGCGCTTGGCTTTCGCAGCCTGCTGGTTGTCGGGCGCGGCATCGACACCGTGTTGTTCAACCCACTCAGGCGCAGCCGCGAACTGCGGGCCGCCTGGGGTTGCCAGGGCGACGAAACCGTCGTGCTTTATGTCGGCCGTCTCGCACCGGAAAAAAATCTTGGCTTGTTCGTGGAAGCGGCGCGCGCGATGCGCGCCGTCGATGCCGCAGTCAGGGTGGTGTTGGTGGGCGATGGCCCCGAAGGTCCGGGGCTTCGCCGTGCCCACCCCGACTTTGTATTTGCCGGTATGCGCATCGGGGAGGACCTCGCCGCGCATTACGCCTCGGCCGACGTTTTTTTGTTTCCGAGTGTGACCGAGACCTTCGGCAATGTGACGACAGAGGCGATGGCAAGCGGGCTGTGCGTCGCCGCCTACGACTATGCCGCCGCAGCCAAATACATCGTTCACGGGGAGTCGGGGCTGCTGGCGCCGACAAATGACCGCCCCGCCTTTAACATGGCTTGTTGCCGTATCGCGCGCGAAGCGACGCTGCGGGCGAAGCTGCGCACCAACGCAAGATCGGTGGCTGAGGGCTTGTCGTGGACGCGCGTGTTCGACGAATTCGAAGACGTGTTGTTTGACGCCATTGCGCGCAACGCGGCTGTCCGCCCACAGAAAAACGCAGCCAACAGGCCGGCGTAACGGTATAGTCCGGCTTTATTGTGCACCTACGCGGCTAGCACCATGCCGCGCCTTCAAGCTATTTCGACATGTTTCCACGCCAGCCCCTTTCCCTCCTTCTGTCCCTGAGTCTGAGTCTGAGTCTGAGTCTGAGTCTGAGTCTGACTCTGGCCTTGACCATGACATCGGGCGACGCGCGGGCCGCACGCCCCCTCGTCACTGACGATGCCCGTACCGTCGACGCCGACGGGTGCCAGATCGAAAGCTACGTCAAACGCCAGCGCAGCTTCGGCGAGCGCGAATTCTGGTTCCTGCCAGCGTGCAACCCCGGCGGTTATGCCGAGCTGACGCTGGGCGATACACGCACCGACAACAACGAATCGGGTCGATCGAGCAGCACCATCGCACAAGCCAAGTTTCTGCTGCAGCCGCTCAAGACCAACGGCTACGGTGCGGCAATCAGCCTCGGCGCGCAGAACACCAGGCCCTTTGTCGCAACCGGCGACACCAAGTGGAATCCCTATTTCAACCTCATCGGCAGCCGCTCGCTGCTCGATGACCGCCTGTTTGTGCACCTCAACCTGGGCACGATTAAGGACCGCGTGCGTGATGTCGCGACAGGCACCTGGGGCCTTGGTACCGAAATCGTCTTCACGCCGCGCCTGATCGGCATTGTCGAAACCTAC
>Ga0114978_10003928_pt1 | contig 12103 bp, 8 predicted proteins | sample S_140212_EF_Meta_FD_87027 | JGI IMG/M metagenome (GOLD analysis project Ga0114978, IMG submission 87027) | Freshwater microbial communities from Lake Simoncouche, Canada to study carbon cycling - S_140212_EF_MetaG | ecosystem: Environmental > Aquatic > Freshwater > Lake | place: Lake...
ACGGGCTCGCCCGTCTCGGGATGCTTGGTGAGTGGGGCATCCTTCATGCTCTGCTGCACTTCGAAGGTATGGGGCTGGTCGCCCGGCTTGCTTGGGATCGTTTCGTAGAGATAAGTGGCCATGATTCGATCTTGAATAAATGGTGCGCGATGCAGGGTTCGAACCTGCGACTTCTTGCGTGTGAAGCAAGCGCTCTACCACTGAGCTAATCGCGCATGAACTATGCGGTGATTAAAAATAGGCCACCGGTTCTCGGCAAGGAGATACCGCCGAGAGCACTATAGGATGTAAAGGAGGCCCTTTTTCCAAGGGACCACAAGCTCCGGGGGGCCGGGGCAAGCTACCGCGAGCGAAGTGCCGTCTCGGCCTTTGCGATGACCTGCTTAACCGCCAGAAAGCTGTCGGGACTCACCGAAATAGAATCAATGCCGTGTTCCACCAGAAAACGGGCGAACTCGGGGTGGTCACTCGGCGCTTGTCCGCAAATTCCGGTGTGCGCGCCGCTCTTTTGAGCCTTGGAGAGGAGTTCGGCGATCGCCGTGGTCACAGCCTCGTCGCGCTCGTCGAAGAGGGCGCTCAGGGTGTCGCTATCACGGTCAACACCGAGAACCAACTGCGTCAGGTCGTTGGATCCTATGGAAAATCCGTCGAACCGTTCGGCAAACCGTTCGGCCAGCAGTACGTTGGAAGGAATCTCCGCCATCACGTGGATTTGCAAACCCTTCCGGTGGCGCACCAAGCCGTTCTTGGAAAGCTCGGCCAACACCTTGTCCGCCTCGGCAATCGTCCTGCAAAACGGAATCATGATGACGATATTCTCAAGGCCCAACTCCTCGCGCGCCATTCGCACAGCCCGGCACTCGAGCGCGAACCCATCACGGTATCCATCGCTGTAATAGCGACTTGCTCCCCTCCAGCCGAGCATCGGGTTCTCCTCATGCGGTTCGAATGCGGAGCCCCCGATCAGGCGCGCGTATTCGTTTGTCTTAAAATCGCTCATCCGAACGATCACCGGGTTTGGGTGGTGAGCCGCCGCGATCCGGGCCATGCCGCGGGCAAGCGTGTCGATAAAGTATTGGCTCTTTTCATTGTAGCCCTTGGTCAACACCTCGATCGCCAGGCGGGCCTTTTTATCCTTCAGTTCCCTGAATCGGACCAGTGCCATGGGATGGATCTTGATCAGGTTCCCGATAATGAACTCCATACGCGCCAAGCCGACACCGTCGCTCGGCAGGCGCCACCAACGGAATGCGGTGGATGGATCTCCCTCATTCACCATCAGGCGCGTGCGGGTCTTGGGAATCTTGCTGATGTCGATTTCCCGGACTTCAAAATCAAGGATCCCTTCATAGACTGAGCCAGTCTCTCCCTCGGCGCAGGAGACGGTGACTTCGGTGCCGCTCTTCAGGCGACGGGTGGCGCCGACGGCACCGACAATTGCCGTGAGTCCAAGCTCCCTGCTAATGATCGCCGCATGACTGGTTCGGCCGCCGTGGTCGGTCACGATGGCGGATGCCTTTTTCATGACAGGCACCCAATCGGGGTCGGTGATTTTGGTCACCAGCACGGCTCCATCCACAAAATGGTCGATTTGGGCCGCGCTTTCCAGACAACAGACCTTTCCCGTGGCGATCGAATCCCCGACGGCCAGGCCGCTTGCCAGCCGTCGTTTTTTTCTCTTTTCCCCCTCTTTCAGGCGATAGGTTTTCAGTGCGGTGGCCTGCAGGCGGGATTGGACGGTTTCAGGACGCGCCTGCACGATGTACAGGTCACCATTCGGGCCGTCTTTGGCCCATTCCATGTCCATCGGCTGGCCGTAATGCTTCTCAATGGTGCAAGCCCACCGGGCAAGTTGCAGGACTTCTTTATCGCTAAGGACAAAGGATGAACGCTCGCGAGGGGTGGTGTTAACGAGGCGGGCGGCGGTGTGGCCCGCCCGCGCATAGATCATTTTCTTTGCCTTGGGGCCCAGCGTTTTCTCGATGATCGGCGTCAGGAAGGGATTGTCCAACAGGGCCTTGAACACCCGGTATTCGTCCGGCTCAACCATGCCCTGCACGACGGTCTCCCCCAGTCCCCATGCGCAATCTATGAGTACACAACCAGGAAAGCCCGTTTCTGTGTCAATCGAGAACATGACCCCAGAGCCAGCCCTGTCGGAACGGATCATTTTTTGCACTCCGATGGAAAGAGCCACCTTCATCTGGTCGTAACCGTGGTTCCTGCGGTAGATGATCGCCCTGTCGGTAAAGAGGGAGGCGTAGCACTTGCGGCAAGACTCCAAAAGGGCTTTGTCCCCCCTGATGTTCAAAAACGTTTCCTGCTGGCCGGCAAAACTCGCTTCTGGGAGATCTTCGGCCGTCGCGCTGCTTCGGACGGCCAGACTCACCACCTTACGTCCGCAACGTGTTTCCAATTCGCGGTAGGCTTGTGTCACGGAGTCGGCCAAGGACGAGGGAAGCTCTGCCTTGAGAATCATTTCCCGAACCGCCTTCCCGATGCTGGCCAGATTACTCCCGTCCTTTTTCAGCCCAGCCAGTTTCTTGGAAAGGGGAGCGTTCAGATCGTTGGCCTGGAGAAACTCCCGGTAGGCGGCGGCAGTCGTTGCAAAACCTTCCGGCACCTTGATTCCGGACATACGCAGCTTGCTGATCATCTCTCCCAGCGAGGCGTTTTTTCCCCCGACGATGGAGACATGCGACCGGTCTGTTTCAGAAAACCAGCGGATCCAGGAAGTTGTTTTTGTCATGGCTTGGCTCCTTGATTTTTTTCTTCACTTTTCATTCCGGACATTGGCCCTTGTCACCCGATTGACCGGGAGGAGTTGATGGCGCTCGTAATCCGAGATGTTTTGTAGCGTCGTCTCCGCAATGTTGCGGAGGGCATTGTCGGTGAAGAACGCCTGATGCCCTGTGACGACCACGTTGGGAAAGGTGAGAAGCCGCATAAAGAAATCGTCCTGAATGATCTGCCCCGAGAGGTCCTCAAAGAAGAGATCCCCCTCCTCCTCGTAAACATCCAGCCCCAGGAAGCCGATTCTTCCGCTTTTCAGGCCCCGGATCACGGCTGCCGTGTCGATGATGCCACCACGGCTTGTGTTGATGATCATCACCCCCCTCTTCATCTGCCCAATCGTTTGTTCGTTGATCATGTGATAGGTTTCCGGTGTCAGAGGCACATGCACCGAGATAATGTCGCTTAGAGCCCAAAGCTCCGACAAAGAGACATAGCGACCGCCTAGGGAGGTGCACTCGGGATTGGGACAGGGGTCGAACGCCAACACGCTCATCCCGAACCCGCGCAGGATCCCAACCATGTTGATGCCGATTTTTCCTGTGCCGACGATGCCGACCGTTTTCCCGTAAAGCTCGAAGCCCATCAGACCCTTCAGCGAGAAGTTTCCATCCCTAACCCGGTTATAGGCCCGATGGATCTTCCTGTTCAACGTCAGGATCAGGGCTACGGCATGCTCGGCCACCCCGTGGGGAGAATAGGATGGGATCCTGGTGACAATAATCCCGAGGTCTTCGGCCGCCTTGAGATCCACATTGTTGAATCCAGCACATCTCAGCGCGATGAGACGGACCCCGTGCTGCGCCAGTGAGGTTAGGATGGCCCTGTTCAGTTGGTCGTTGACGAACGCACAGACGACCTCAAACCCAAAGCCGAGCTTGCATGTTTCCGGTGTCAGATGGGGTTCCAAATAAACAAGGGTATGGGAATGCCTCTTGTTGGCTTCCTCCAAGAACTCGACGTCGTACGGCTTCGTGCTGAAAACGGCCACCCTCATCGGCGCCTCCTCCCCAGCATCGTGAGGCTTCGAATTCCTCCAAGCCCACCACGGCTTCGATGGCTACCAAGTCTTTCAAGTGGGACGTTGGTGAACTCGACCCGATACATTCCTCCACCGATTCCAAGGATGCGTGTGGCGGAAGGCTTCATTATTTCATGGATCCTGATTGAGAAGCTCGAACCGCCCGCGCCTCCCGGCAACCGGCAAGCGCTAGTCAAAACGCTTATTCCTCATCCGCCGCATCTTACTTAACACCCGATCGACAGAAAGATCCCGCAGCACCCCTCACCGTGAGGGAATGCTTTTTGGTAGGTTTTTTCATCCTGCGAACCCAAAGGGTCCGAATTGGAACTTGCACGGCTTGCCCTGCGCGCGGCACGTGTGCACTCTATCCGAGCCCTGCATCGAGTGGGGCTATCTTCACCTTTCACATCTATGGCGACACTAAATTCCAACTACCTCAAACTCAAAGCAGGCTACCTCTTCCCCGAAATCGCACGGCGCGTCAAAGCCTTCACCGAGGCGAATCCCGACGCTGCTTCCAACATGATCCGATGCGGCATCGGCGATGTGACCGAACCTCTTCCCCTGGCCGTCCGCGAGGCGATGCACGCCGCGATCGACGAGATGGGGACCCGCGAGGGATTCCACGGCTACGGCCCGGAGCAGGGCTACGAGTTCCTGCGCACGGCGATCGCCCAGAACGACTACCATGACCGCGGGCTCGAGGTCGCCGATGATGAGATCTTTGTCTCAGACGGGTCCAAGTGCGACGGCGGCGCGATCCTCGATATCCTCGGATCTGACAACCGGGTCGCCGTCATGGATCCGGTCTATCCCGTCTACGTGGACACCAACGTCATGGCCGGTCATACGGGCGACGCCTCTGAAGACGGTTCCTACGAGGGGATCCACTACCTTGAGTGTACCGCGGAGAATGGCTTCGTGCCGGCCATTCCTGAGAAAAAGGCCGACATCATCTACCTCTGCTTCCCCAACAATCCCACAGGTGCAGTGGCCAGCCGCGCACAACTCGAGGCCTGGGTCGCCTATGCCCGCAAGCACGGCTCCATCCTCCTCTTTGATGCGGCCTACGAGGCCTACATCAGCGACCCTTCCGTTCCCCACTCCATCTATGAGATCCCCGGAGCGCGGGAGTGCGCCATCGAGTTCCGCAGCTTCTCCAAGAACGGCGGTTTCACCGGCACACGCTGCGCCTTCACCGTTGTCCCCAAGGAACTTACTGCTCTCTGCAAGGGTGGCGAGCGCCGCCCGCTCCATCCTCTCTGGCACCGCCGCTTCACCACGAAGTTCAACGGCGTCAGCTATGTCACCCAACGGGGTGCCGCCGCCCTCTACAGTGGGAAGGGGAAGGCCGAGGTCGCCGCTCTGGTCGAGCACTACATGGGCAACGCGAAGATCCTCCGCGAGGCGGTAGACTCCTGCGGCCTGAAGGTGTACGGCGGCGTGAATGCCCCCTATATCTGGGTGAAGGGTCCCGAAGGCGCTACTAGCTGGCAGATCTTCGACCGGATGCTGTCTGAAGCGAATATCGTCGTCACACCTGGCAGTGGCTTCGGCCGTGCTGGCGAAGGCTACTTCCGTATCTCCGCGTTTAACAGCCGCGAGAAGGCACTCGAAGCCGCCGCCCGCATCAAGGCGATACAGTGGTAAAGAAAGGCTGAAGTCCGAAGGCTATTAGACAACCAAGCTTGTGGGAACGAGCGGCAGACTGACGAAGTCAGCCCCGAAGGGGTGGCGCCGTCTGCCGGGAGGCGGATGCCATCAATTAGGAGCAGGACTCCAAAGAGAAATCATCAGGAAGTCAGGACCATATAAATCCTTAGGCCTTTATTCCTCTGTTAACAGCCTAATGCCAAAGTCACCCACGGCTCTCTGGAAGCGACCGATGGCTCTGGCATGAGCGTGATCGAGTCACGCTTGGACTCCCCTGCGATCCCGAGCTGTGAATGGTTAGCTCCATCGACTTGTTCGGCTTCTTGGATTTAATAGGACTTAGCTTTTGCTGGAATAAACAATGTAATGATAAGCCCAAGTGGACCCATAAAAATGCAAAGTAAAAGCGCCGGCAGAAGCCGATCTTTTTTACTGCCAATAAAAGATCCGGCGATTAACGAAGCGATCCAGAGTATTGATGCAAGATACATAATTTATTTTGAAAAGATGAGATTTGGTCTAGATAATAGGTGGTCTGATTTGGTTGTTTTCTCTGCCTAATAGCCCCTATGCAACGAGGCTGTTCGTGTACTCCGAGGGCTCGTAGTTTTCGATCAGAACTTCCTGCTGGTCGCCGCGCTTCATCCTAACCTGTTTAACGAGGATCTCAGGAGTCTTGTGTGGAGCGAAGAGGATGTCGTCGTGGGTGGCATGGCTCTTCTCGGTGAACATCGAGGGAACCAGATGTCCGCCGAGATGGTCACTGCGGCCAGTTGCGACATGGATGGTTCCGCGCACCTTCTCGTCCTGAATGTCGCGTCCGCTGACGGGTAGGAGTTGGGTACCGAGGCCGAGTTCACCGAGTTCACCAGTAACTGGGTCTGATATCAGCTTGGTATTGTGAGCAGCAACGGTGGCGGCATTTCCCTTGATGAGCTCAGCCTTCACGATACGGCCGCCGGTTACGGTCATCAGTCCGAGCGTTCCATCCTCGTACTTGTGAGGGAAGGATCCTTCTGCGCCCTCGGGAACAAAGTAGACCTCTCCGGCGGGAAGATTCGCTACATCGGGCTCGTCACCGCGGCAGAGACCATGGCTCTTCTGGGCCTCTTGGCCGTTGAGAATGAGGCGCAGGGTGTAGTCCTTCCCTTCACAGCCGAACTCGATCTCTACCCAGTCGGCCTTGGTCACTCCGAGACGAAGCTTCTCGGCCTCGACGCTGACTTCATCGTAATCAACAGCGAGTCCGCTCGCGAGGATGATCTCGTTTACTCCGTGCAGGGTCGCTCCACGAAAGCCGTACTGCTTGGCAAAGGCGGTCAGAGGGGCAGTTGCTGAATAGGTCGAGATGCAAAGGATGATGTCATAGTTGGGGTAAACATCCTTGGAGAGGCTGACCTGCTTGCCTGAGGGGTCGAAAGCCTCATCCGGTAGATCCAGATTGCTGCCGCCGGTGAGCTTGTAGGCGAAGATCTCTCCACCCTTGAGTCCCATCTTGGCCAGGATCTCACCATTGAGCGGTTTGTGGAACGACTCCACGGCATGCTTCTGAATGGTGAGAGCCGCGTTGTTCAGGAAGGCAAAATCCTTGATCTCGGCTGGATTTTCCAGATCGATCAAGATGCAGAGTCGTTGGCCGGCTTTCGGGGCGAAAGTCGTTTTGAGAAGGCGCTCCAGACTGAAGGGAGGAAAGGAGCGGGCCGCGATCTGCTGCGCAATCGGTAGGGTCATAAGGGGATCAAAAGCGAAAAGCTGAGAGCTGGAAAGCTGAAATGATGCCTCCACATTCGGTGGGGGCCCAAGTGGATTCGCCCCTGACTGAGCACGAGATAAGATAGTCATTTTGATTATCCGAATCACCTTGTGCCTCAAGAGAAAAAGGGTCATTCAGAGATCCTATGAAAACCCTCAGCAACCTCTGTTTTGTCCTTGGACTCGCCTCAGTTCTCGCCTCCATCGCCATCTGGTATTATGCCGGCGGTAAGGATGTGAGCTTTGAAGTTCGCACCCATGGCGAACTCTTCGGTATCTTCGTCGGCCTCTGGGCCCCGACCTTCCTAATCCTTTCCAACCGCATTGCGCGGTATGTTGAGGCAAAGAAGTAGTCCTTACAGGAGGAAACCCATCACGGAATGCCGGGCTCATCGCGAGGGCCCGGCCTTTTCGTTTTCAAGCCGACGCCTCCAAACCTGCGAGCACGCTGTCCCAGAGAACGCTGCGGCTGGCCAGCGCGGACTTGGCTGACTCGACGGCTTCATCCAGTTTCTTCGGGTCATCTCCGCAGAGGGTTGCCACCAAGCGAAGGGCGGCGGGCCCATGCTCGTCACCATCCAGCTCGGCATGGCGCTTCAGGTAGTAGTGGAAGATCGGAGCGCGATCTTCGCCGATTCCAAGCTTGGCTAGCAGGGAGTTGAACATGCCGGGAATGACATTTTCGCGACCGAACGAGAAAGAGGCAGCCACACAGTGAGCCTCACCCTGCTTCAGCAATGCGAAGGTATCCTTCATGAAAGCCCGTGAAGGCTCCGGAACCATCGGCGCCTCGAGTGCCGCATCGAGTCCCTGGGATCGGACGACCTCTAGGAAGGCGGTGATCGGTGCCGTGTCTGCTCCCACTTCACGCATCGCCATCAAGTAGAGGTCAAAGTGGCCGGCATGCGTCGACTCAACTCGATGGGACTTCGGAAGCTTATCAGACTCCTCACCGGTCACGATGTCATTGATCAGGCGTACCAGATCACCGTGGGGGCGGGGCATCCAGGGCCAAGTGGCGGGAGCAAGCTCGGCCTGCAGAAACTTGAGTAGCGACATGAAATCCCAGACGGGAAAGACATGATGCTCCATGAAAGTGCGGAGTTGCTCCACCGTCCTGACATCCCCAAACACAGGGTGTGATGCCACGTCATCCAGTGACGGGCTCAAGATTTCTGCTAAATGCAGTTCTGCAGGCGTCGGAGTGCTCTTCATCTTGATGACATTAGCAGGGGTGTCCAGAGAGGGGGCTTCCGACCTCTTGGGAGCCGTAGAGGACGATCACCGAGCTATCCACATCCAGTGTCATCTTCTTGAGGGGAATGTTCCGAATGAGGTGCTGCAGTATTGCCGGGAAGACTTTCTGGTTGCTCGCTTGCCTGAACTTGTTGAAAAACCTCCCGTAGCTGCTCCCCTATGGAGTCTGCTTCCATGCAAAGAGTGCTTTGGGTCTGTTGTCGCGCCGTAGCACCTCCGTATGACTCTTGCGGTAGCGCTCCATCCAGACGTCCACCAGTCAGCTCTCCACCACCACTCGCAGAGAATACCCTCGGTTGCTACCAGGCTCTGGTAACGCCCGCTTCCCAAAAAGTCCGCTCACTCCGCTGCGCTCAAGAACCTCTTTCATCAGGCGCATCCCTCCACATGCCGTTCCCCTCTCGTCACTATATTGAATCTCATATGAGGACTCACTATCTGGGTGAGCCTCCCTACACTGTTATTCCATGCCCATCGCAATGTTTGGATTAATTCAGCTCTCCCTGGAATCTTGCCTCTAGTTCATGGGCAAGCGCCCTATCCTTTCAGGCTTCTTCACTAAGTATTTGGCTTAGACCAGCTAAGCATGAGCACCAATGGACTCGATTCCCTGCAGGGTGGTAGTTTGTACCCCGTACTGAAAGGAAACCACCCAACAAATAAACTCAAGATCGGAACAAATAACAAAACCATGAACAAAGCACTCACGCTCCTGACAATCATCCTGGCCACTGCCGCGACATCGTTCGCCGGCACAGCCTACTCATCCAAGAAAGTCATCGTCGCCCCGCAGGAGGATCTCTTCCGTTCCGGTGAAGTCCAGCTCGATGCCTTCGTCGCCGGCGCCGCAGGAAAGTTCAACAATACCAGCTACTCAGGAATGGGCGGAGGTCTGGGCCTCTCCTACTTCTTCACCCGCTACTTCGGCATCGGCGTTGATAATACCCTCGGTGGTCTTAACGGCAACGGCCACACCTACGACAACGCACAGGGCAACCTGATCGCCCGTCTCCCAATCGAGAGTCTCCACCTTGCCCCTTACGTCCTGGCCGGCGGTGGTGCCACTTGGGGCGCCAATCAGGCACAGGGTAACGGTAACGTCGGTGGTGGACTCGAGTATCGGTTGAATCGCGCAATCGGCCTCTTCGTCGATTCGCGCTACATCTACGGCAACCATGGGCTCAACGAGAGCCTCAGCCGCGCTGGCCTCCGATTCATCTTTTAAGGGTTAGGATCGATCAAAATCAAAAGGCTCCGGAGGAAACTCCGGAGCCTTTTTGTTTCTGCAGGAGGAGGCCACCGAGCGAAGCTTTATAATAGTTCGAGCGTGGGCGAACTTCCTGCGGCGCCAAAACCAACCCCCCCCTATTCCTCTCCTTTGGACAGCTTGGTCAGCACACTCAGATCTTCCAGCGTGGAGGTATCCCCTGTCAGCGACTGACCGCTTGCCACCTGCTTGAGGAGACGGCGCATGATCTTTCCACTGCGGGTCTTGGGCAGCAACTCGGCAAAACGGATCTCGTCTGGCTTGGCGATCGGCCCGATGGAATTGCCGACATGGTTTCGAAGTTCGGCCTTGAGCTTATCGCTCGGCTTCTGACCCTCACGAAGCGTGACGAAGGCCACCACTCCCTGCCCCTTGATCTCATCGGGACGTCCGACGACTGCGGCCTCCGCGACAGAGGGATGGCTGACCAGCGCACTCTCGACCTCGGCGGTGCCAAGGCGATGACCGGCGACATTGAGGACGTCGTCGATGCGACCGACGATCCAAAAGTTCCCCTGAGTGTCACGGCGGGCACCATCACCGGTGAAGTAGGCCCCCTTGACCTCGCTCCAGTACTGCTGACGGTAGCGGGTTTTGTCTCCCCAGATGCCGCGCAGCATGGAGGGCCAGGGCTTGCGGATGACGAGCTTGCCACCCTGACCGTGAGGGACCTCATTGCCTGCGTCATCGACGATGGCGGCATCGACCCCGAAGAATGGAAGCGTGGCTGTGCCGGGCTTGCAGGGAGTCGCGCCGGGAAGGGGGGTGATCATGAGCGCGCCGGTCTCGGTCTGCCACCAGGTATCGACGATCGGGCAGCGCTCGGCACCGATGTGCTTATGGAACCATATCCAGGCCTCGGGGTTGATCGGCTCTCCCACGGTGCCGAGGAGACGGAGTGAGGAGAGGTCGTGCTTGCGGGGGTACTGATCCCCCCATTTCATGAAGGCCCTGATCGCCGTCGGGGCGGTGTAGAAGATCGTGACCCCGTACTCGGCGATCAGCTTCCAGAATCGGTCTGACTCGGGCCAGTTCGGCGCCCCCTCGTACATGAAGCAGGTGGCCCCGTTGGAGAGCGGGCCGTAGACGAGGTAGCTGTGACCGGTGATCCAGCCGATATCGGCGGTGCACCAGTAGACATCATCCTCCCGGAGGTCGAAGACATACTTGGTCGTGGTGTAGGTACCCACCATGTAGCCCCCCGTGGTGTGCAGGATCCCCTTGGGCTTACCGGTGGAGCCGCTTGTGTAGAGAATAAAGAGAGGATGCTCGCTGTCGAGGTGCTCAACCGGGCAGTCGGCCGTGACGTACTCCATCTCGCGGTGCCACCAGACGTCGCGTCCCTCCTCGATGTGAATTTCGATCTCGGAGCGCTTGAAGACGATGACCTTGCGGACGGAGTCATTCCCCTTGAGTGCGTGGTCGACATTCTGCTTGAGGGTGACCAACTGGCCTCGGCGATAGCCTCCGTCAGCGGTGACCACTACCTTCGCTCCGCTGTCGGCGATGCGGTCCTTGATGCTCTCCGCGCTGAAGCCGCCAAAGACGACGCAGTGGACAGCCCCGATCCGGGCACAGGCCAACATGGCGATGGAAGCCTCGGGGATGAGGGGCATGTAGATAAGGACGCGGTCGCCCTTCTTGACTCCGTTACGCTTGAGGACATTGGCAAACTTGCAAACCTCTCGGTGGAGTTGGCGGTAGGTCAGGACCTTTTTGTCACCCGGTTCACCCTCCCAGATGATGGCGGCCTTATTGGCCCGGGGTGTCTCAAGATGACGATCCAGACAGTTTTGAGCGGCATTCAACTTCCCTCCGGCGAACCACTTGGAGTAAGGGAGCTTCCAGTCAAGAACCTTGGTCCATTTTTTCAGCCAGTGGAGTTCCTTGGCCTCACGTGCCCAGAACTTGTCAGGTTTATTCACCGACTCGGCGTGAAGCTTCTTGTACTCGGCCATGCTACCAATCCTGGCTTTCCTGGAGAACTCGGCAGAGGGCTTGAAAATGCGGTTCTCTACTTGATGGGATTCGATGTTCTTGGACATGGTCTTGGAGATAGTGGGTGTTGACAGAAAAAAGAGCGGAGGTGCAGATCATTCCCGAATTGGAGAAAAAGGGAAGATTTAGCAAAATAAAAACGCCCAGCTTTGTGTCGTCGATAAAATCAGGGTTAACCAAGTGGAATTCGTTCAGGGGATTATTAAGGGATTTTAGTTTTCGCGGGTTAGGGCGACGGTCATTTGATGCCAGAGTCAGGAGGCAAGCTAGTCAACGCCACTGTGGCGCAAAGAACCTAGCCCCCCCTATTGCTCCCCTACGGGCAAGCAGGAGCAGAAGATGTTTCTGTCTCCGTAGAC
>Ga0114978_10003929_pt1 | contig 12102 bp, 6 predicted proteins | sample S_140212_EF_Meta_FD_87027 | JGI IMG/M metagenome (GOLD analysis project Ga0114978, IMG submission 87027) | Freshwater microbial communities from Lake Simoncouche, Canada to study carbon cycling - S_140212_EF_MetaG | ecosystem: Environmental > Aquatic > Freshwater > Lake | place: Lake...
ACTCGAGCTTTTCCTTGTCCATCTCGAGTTGCAGATCCGGAACCCCCTTGTCGGTAACGATCAAGCGCCATGGCGACTTCTGCCCGATGAGACTCTGGTTCACCAAGCCGCCGCCGGGGGCGTCGAGCGGGATGCTGATCTGCACCGAGTAGTTCCCGGGAAGGACACCCTTCGTTCCCTTGAAGGAATACATCTCGAACCGGCCGTCCGCGTTCGTCGAGCCGATGAAGCACTGGGCTGCGATGTCGTCGGCAACGAGATTGACCCCGACGCCCTCGCACGGCTGGCCACCGCGGGTGAGGCGGCCGGCCACGGGCACTTCGCCCTTGTTCGCGGAACAACCGACAGCCAGCAGGCAGACAGCCATCAGGCCGACAACGGCGAGCAGGAAACCACGAGCCATGGCATTGATCCTCGGGCAGGAAGGTGTTTCGAAGCGTGCGAAAGGGAGCAAAAGGAGATTCGGGTCAGAAAAAAAAGAACCCCGACCCCGGCGATGCTGCCGGGGCCGGGGCCTGTTTGTCGCGATCAGCGGCTGAGGACGTTCTCGGGGACCACCGTGCCATCGTTGATGTCAACCAGCGCCGTGATCACCGTTCCGACCTGAACCGACGTCACCGAGCCATCGGCGAGGCCGATCGTGGCGCCACCCGGGTGGGGCGTGCCCCAGTGGCCACGGAAATTGGTCCAGCCGATGCCGTCACAGCGCTGGTCCTGGAAGACGTTCTGCGTGGCACACACGCCACCGGAGCTCAAGGCCCGCGTGATCTCGACCCCCCCCGCGAAGGCCCCGTCGCGGTAGGAGAGGCAGCCGGAGTTGTACATCCGGGTGTCCATCGAGATCTCGCCGACGAGGAGCGTGTAGCTGGAGCCGTCGCTGAGGTCGGCCAAGCGGACCGGCCGGCTGACGTCATACGTGCCATACCGCTGGAAGCCACGGTTCCGCGGCCAGTTGAAGTCGATGTCACCCGCTCTGGCGATCTTCGAAACGATGCCTGACTGGGTCTGTGTGCCGGCGATGCCGTGATCGGGTGTGACGGCTTGGTTGGTGGCGTAGTCGCTGATCATGACCTTCGTCTGGCCACCGGTGAGAAGATATTTGGCAGCAAAGCCGAGGGCCGTCGGGAGCGTGCCGTTGGAGTTGGGGATGTTGGTGAAGATCCGATCGTTGCCGGCACCGTCGCCGATCGTCTCAGCACCACTGCCACCTCGCGATGGGCAAGCAAAGACCGGCATCGTTGCCGAGTAGGCCATGGTTTGAAACTCGTTGTTGAGCTCCATGAACGGCGCGGCCGCGTAAAACGGGCTACCGGTCTGGGTCTCGACGCCGCCGACCGGGGTGCCGAACGACCAGGCCCGGTAGCGGCCCGAAGCCTGCTCAAACGCTCCGCCGCTGTTGACCGGGGCGAGAACTCCGCCGGCGAGGACGCCGGCCTGATCGCGGGTCGACACCGATGAGCCGCCGAGGGGAAAGCACTTGTTGCTCGACTCGAAGTTCATCAACCCGAGAACGAGGTTCTTGACATTGTTGGTGCAGCTCATCTTCCGGGCCGCTTCCCGGGCCGACTGCACGGCCGGGAGAAGAAGGCCGACGAGCGTGCCGATGATGGCAATGACGACGAGGAGTTCGACGAGCGTGAAGCCGCCGCGGCGAACAGATGCCTTGAGTGACATGGATTTGGATCTCCAGAAGATGCGGGGAATCAAGAATGAAAAAATAGAAGAAAACGAATCGATCGGCCTGCGCCGGAGGACACTACCGACTCCCACGAGCGCCCCTTAAGAAAGCACTCGAGGGAACACCGCCACTCGGGCAAGTGAGTTTCCCATGAGCCCCCCAAAAAATCGACATTGCAATTTCGCCGGAGCTCTTAGAAATGTAACCCAAAAGGGCAAGAGCCTCAAAGAGCGGTTCCAAATCGTCTCGCCCCCATTCCCCAGAACCTCCCCCTTCGGCTCCGGTCGCGAGGGGACGCAGCCGCCTCACAGTCCTCCCACATAGGCGAGAAGGTCGGCGGCTTCCGCGGCGGAGAGGTCGCGGAGGAGTTGCTCCGGCATGAGCGACTGCGACTGCTGGATGAGTTGCTCCACGTCCCCCCGATCGATCCGGGCGTCGCGGCCTTGAGCGTCGCGGATCACGATCTCGCTCTCGGATCGCTCCACGAGGAGCCCGGTGTGAACGAGGCCGTCCTTGGTCTCCACGTACCAGGTGGCGAACTTCGGATCGACCTTCCGCGAGGGCTCGAGGAGGCTTTCGAGGATCTCAGCCCGGGTGAGGCGTTTCCCAACCCCGATCAGATCGGGGCCGACCGCCGGCCGGTCCGTCGTCGGCTCTGTGACGGCCTGATGACAGCTTCGGCAGCTGACCGCCGCCGACTCCCAGAGCTTTTTCCCCCGGCCGGCATCCCCTTGAAGGGCGAGGAGATCGGCCGCCCGAATGCTCGTCCCGAGCCGCTCGCGCCGCTGCTCCTCAGGGATGAAGCGCTCGAAAAGATCGCGGATCTGCGGATCGCCGTGGGAGGTTCCCCAAGCCACCATCCGGGCGTGGACATCAGCCGGAAGCGAGCCTCCGTCGATCGCCCGGAGAACGCCAAGGGCCGCCGTCGGCGAAGCGACGATCGGCAGCCCATGATCAGTAGGCTGCCCTTCGGCGCTAGCCTCGCTCGGCAACGCGGCGATCCAGTCGCCGATCAGCTTCAGGCCCCGGGTATCGACAACCGTCGAGCCGAAGTGGGGCATCCGCCCCCGTCCGAGCGTCGCCATCCGGTAGTAGAGGACCGACCGCGTCGGATCGCCGGCGGTCACCACCGCCGCGTCATCGAGGGCGAAGGTGCCATGGCTCGGCAGCAGGCCGACGAGCTTCGTGCGATCGAGGGCGACATCGGCCCTGACGTCGAAATCAGAGGCCCCACCCCCGCCGCGGAGGTGACACTGGGCGCAATTCATCTGCAGGTAGCTGCGGGCCCGACGATCGAGGTCGGCGGTCGCGTCGTACGGATCGACCGGCGGCGTCACGCTCTCGTCGAGCGGCTTGGCGACGAGGCCCAGATCGGCAAACAAGCGCAGTTGGTTGCCCGCCACTCCCTCTCCGTCGGCCATTGTCACGCGGGGGTCGATCGGGCGATTGAGCTGCGCTGGAGTGAATCCGTAGAGCGAGCCTCCCCGGGTGGTGTGGCACATCAAGCACTCAGTGCGGCTGGCGACCCGATAGCTCTGCCGATGGGAAACCCCCGGCTCCTCCAGGTTGGCAATCTCCAGACGCACGGCTGCCCCCTCGGGGCCGACGAGTTCGGCGTCTGTCTGGTCGTCGTTCCAGAGGTAGCTGTAGGCGCACCAATCGGCACCATTGAAATGGAGGAGTTGGGTTTCGATCCGCCGGGTGACGCCGGGCGAAGTCTCGAAGGTGATCGTTTTGGCGAGGACGCCATCGGTGGGAAACTTGAACTTCCCCCGGATGAACCCCTGCTGGGGATTCTGAGATTCGTAGAGGGAAAGCTGTGTTTTCCCGGGGAGGGCGACCCAGCGGTCGGCGGTCGTGCCATCGGCCCAGGCCTCGGCGCTGACAGAATAGGGGACGACGCCCGGGGCCGGGGCCTGCGCCGCGGTGTCGGCAAACAAGCCCGTCTCGCTCAACCGCGTAGGGAAACGCAGATTGGCCTCCACTGGCGGGCGACGGACGAGTCGGTGGATCGAGCCGGAGTCGTAGTCGACCATCAGCACTTCGCCGTCGGCGCTGAGGCCGAAGGTCGAGAGGGCAAGGGGGGTGTCTGCGAGTTCTTGTTGCCAGCTGATCCGCGTCCCGTCGTGCCGCAGCCCCCACACCTTCCCGGTGACGTAGTCGCCATACACATAGGCCCCGGCCAGCTCGGGGAGCCGGGGGGTGGTCGACACGTAGCCACCGGTGATCGAACGGCTCTCGGTGTGGGGATGGGAGATCACCGGCGGCGTGATCGGATCGGGCCCCCGGCGCCGATCCCCCGCCACCGGCTGCGGCCCCTCCATGATGCTCCAGCCGTAGTTGCCGCCGCGCTCGACGAGGTAGATCATCTCCCACAGTTCCCAGCCGACATCCGCCACCCACAGCCTCCCGGCGTCGTCGAAGGCCATCCGCCAGGGGTTTCGCAGACCGTAAGCCCACACCTCGCCACGGGCTCCCGGCACGCCGACGAACGGATTGTCGGCGGGGATCGAATAGGAGCGTGGAGACTCGTTCCCCGCGGCCGGCTCGGGACGATGATCGACGTCGATCCGCAGCACCGAGGCGAGGAGATCCTCGATCGACTGCCCCGTCCCGAGCGCATCGGGCGGAGTGGCGTCTTGGGAGTCGCCGGCGGAGATGTAGAGCATCCCGTCGGGGCCAAACTGGAGGCTGCTGCCGTTGTGCCCCCCCGACACCCAAGCGATGACGAGCTCTTCGCTGGCCAGATCGATCGTCGGCGGATCGGCAGTCGAGACGGTGAACCGGGAAACGCGCGTCCCTTCAGCGAGCTTCGGCTGGAGGGCGTAAACGATGAAGCACTGCCGGTTTTCGGCAAAGCGGGGGTGGAAGGCGAGGCCGAAGACATGATCGAGCCCCGCGATCGACCCCAGATCACAGACCAGATCAGCGGCGGCAACACCCTCGTAGCCGTCCCCTCCCGGAGCCGGACGCATCGGGAACGAAAAAACTTTCCCCTTCTCCTCGGTGATCATCATCCGATCGCTGCCGGGGATCCGCACCAGCTCCGTTGGCTTGTCAAACCGGAGCGCGGGGAGAATCGGCTCGTGGCCATACGGCGGCGGAGGAATCGGGGCGCCGGTGATCCGGGAGCCAGTCCATTCGGTGCGCGGCCCTGCTTCTTCGGCAGCAATCGGAGCTGCCAGGAGCGCGGCGAAAGCGAGCAAACCGGCTAGAGAAAAGAGCGTCAAGACGGGGCGCATGGGGTTCTCTGTGGTTGGCCTGCCGGAATGGGGGGGCTCGTCAGCCGTGCCGCGACGCCCCCTCCGCCGACCCAATCATGGGCCGGAGAGGGCATCGTGGCCAGTCCGCTTCCCTGGGAGGGACTTCAGGCCGGGCAATTCACTGCTCGGTCGCCTGGAGCGCGATCATCTCCGCATACCGCCCGCCGCGTGCGAGAAGCGCGTCGTGGGGGCCGATTTCCGTGATCCGGCCGTCCTCGAGGACGACGATCCGGTCGGCGTGGCGGATCGTGCTCAGGCGGTGGGCGATGATGAAGCTCGTCCGGCCACGGAGCAGCTCCGAGAGGCTCGCCTGGATCGCCCGTTCGCTCTCGCTGTCGAGGTTGCTCGTTGCCTCGTCGAGGATCAGGATCCGGGCGTCGGCAAGGATCGCCCGGGCGATCGCCAGCCGCTGCCGTTGCCCGCCGCTGATCCGCACCCCGCGTTCGCCGATGAACGTGCCATAGCCTTCCGGCATCGCCTCGATGAATCCTGCCGCATGGGCGGCGCGGGCCGCCGCGGCGATCGCCTCTGGGCCGGCATCGCGACGGGAGTAGGCGATGTTTTCAGCCACCGTGCCGTCAAACAGAAAGACATCCTGCTCGACGACCCCGAGCAGGCAGCGGTAGGACTCGACGTCGATGCTCCGCAGATCACGGCCATCGAGGCGGATGACGCCGGCCGTCGCATCGTAAAACCGGGCGACGAGGTTGCAGAGCGTCGTCTTCCCCGAGCCGCTCCGTCCGACCAGCGCGATCGTCTCGCCTGGGGCGACATCGAGGGTGATCTCGTGGAGGACATCGTCGCTGGCGCCGGGGTAGCGGAAGGAAACGCCGTCGAGCGTGACTCTCCCGGCGACCTCCGACCGGTCAAGCATCACACCGGGGAGGGCCGTCGCCATGTCGAGCGGCTCGGCGAGGAGGTCGAGGACCCGGTCGAAGCCGGCGAGGTTGCCCTGAAGCTGGCCGAGCGTCCCGGCGATCATCGCCACCGGCTCGAGGAGCATCGCCATGAACACCAGGAACATGACGAGATCCCCCGGGGTCAACCGACCGGCGAGCACTTCCATGCCGCCGTAGAGGAGGAGGATCGACGACGCTGCGGGGAGGACCAAGTCCCAGAACACCTCGAGGATCCGTCCCCACCACCAGGAGAGGTATTCCAACCGCAGCGTGAGGTGGTTGGCACGGGTGTAGCGGGCGGCCTCGCGCCGCTGGCGGCCGAAGGCGCGGACAACGCGCATCCCGCCGAAGACCTCGCCGATGCGGGCATCGACGTCGGCCCGCTGGGCGCGGATGTCACGGTGGATGGGGCGGAGGATCCGGGTCCAGAGCATGCTCGAGATGGCGACCACCGGGATGAGAAGGATGCTGCAAAGGAGCATCCGCCAGTCGATCCAGGCGAGGATGACAAGCCCGCCGACGAACTGCACCAGCGCCCGCCACGGGTTGAAGAGCATCGTGAAGACGAGCTCGCCGATCCCGCCGGCGTCGTCGCGCAACAGGGTGCCTGCCCCTCCGGCCCGGAGTTGGTAGATGCGGTGGAGCGGGAGCCGGGAGGCATGGGCAAAGACATCTCGGCGCATCCGCTCCTGGACCCGCTTCGACGTCCGCGTCACGAGCCACCGGCCGGAAAGCGACAGCAGGCTCCCGAGCAGAATCGTCACCATCACTGCGGCGACGAGGAGAAGGAGACGCCGCCCGGGCTCGATCGGCACCGGTACCCAGGTGGGGAGCCAGGCGGGTAATCCCTGGCCGAGGAGGACATGGTCGATCGCCAGCTTCGTCGACGCTGCCGGGGCGAGCTTGAGGAGGGTCGACGCCGTGCCGAGCACCACCCCGCCGACCACCATCATCCAGTCGCGACCGAGGACCCTGGCCAACTCGAGGAACAGTTGCGGGAGCGACCGCTGCCGCTGAGTCTTGGCCCGGCTGGCCTGCTCGACCGGATCGCGGCGGCGGCGGCGATAGGCCTCGTACTGCAGGCGGCTCCCCTCGCCCTGCCCGACGGCGGGGGCATTGTTCGTCCTGCGGTTCAACGTTCCGATGCTCCCTACCAGAGGCCGGTCACAACGCGGCCCTGAATATCGGCCGGGGCGTCCCGTCGGCCAAGCCCCTCATCGGGAGAAGCCCGTTACGGGGAGGTTCGACCTATGATTCAGCACCGTCGCATCTGGAATCGGACCGATTCACGCCTCTAAGCGATCGCTGCCGAGGCGCCCGCCCGAGCCTCGCCGCGGGCAGAGACACGAGTGTTTTTTGGGAGCATACCCGCCCCGGTGGGGGCTGGTGCCTAGGATGGGAGCGTGAATCGCGTCGATTGCCCGGGCAAAACGCTCACTTCGGAGAGATTGCCGTGCTGGGTTCAATCCGCCGCCGACTGGCCGATATCTTTGACACGCTCGACGGCCAGGCCGTGCGGACTTGGCTCGAGCGGCTGGTGGTCACGGGGGCAGCCATCGGCTTTCTCGTGCACCTAGCCGTCATCGGGATCGCCCGGCTGTTTCCCGACTTGCCCCTGACGCTCTTCGAGGGGATCGACAAAAGCCCGCTCCATGCCGTCTACACACCGTTCAGCGTGATCCTGTTTTACGAGGTGATTCTCCTGGTGAATCTCACTCCCCAAGGAAGGAAAACCTGCGACAACAAACGTTGAAAAAAGCTATTGATGGAGAAGGTGTTGCCTTATCGGCCGCCCGGGAGGAGACGAGATCATGATGCCATTCCACGATGCCTGGCCGTGGGCGATTGGCTGCGCCGTCGTGGCGGCAGTCTCCCTCCTCCTCTGGTCACAGGCCGGGCAACGGGCGTTCCTCGTGGCGATGGCCGCCGCGCTCGTCGTCGGCGTCGGCTGCCTGCTTGCCGACTGGCTCGTGGTCACCGATCGGGAGCAGATCGAGCGACTGTTTCCGAAATTGGCACGTGCTGCCGAAACGGGGGACACAGAAGCGATCCTCGCCGCCCTCGATCCGACGCTTTCGCCGCTTCGAGACAGAGCCGAACGGGCCCTGCAGGAGTTTCGCCCCGAGGAGGTGCGGATCACGCGCCTCGACGTCACCCTCAACGGGCCGGCGGAAGCACGCCTGGCCCGAGCCGAGATGCTCATCCACACCCGGGGCGACGCCCGCGGCGCCGGCGGCGTCTCCGGACCGCTCTCGGCGCTGATCGATCTGACCGTCGATCTCCGCAAGGATGGAGACCAATTCCTGATCACCGACTTCGAAGCCGAAGCGGCCCGCCCGACCGACCGGCGCCGGGCCGACTGAGGCGAGCGTCGGCCCCTGGCCGATGCGGTTTTTCCTCAGGGCTTCGTCGGCTTCTTCGGGGGAAGATTCCTCGGTTCGGCCGCCGGCTGCAACTGCCACTTCGCGTAGGGGGGAAGTCTCGGCGTCTCCTCGAGCACTCCGCCGAGGAGGAGCCGATCGATCGAGTCGAGATCGATCCGGCTGGGCCCGAGGATCGGATGATTGCCGAGAAGGACGTTCCCCTCGATGCCGGTCGCCGCCATTCGCAGGCGCTCTCCGCGGCCGGCCACCGCTTCGACCGGCAGCCCCGGCGTCGGCGCAGCCGCCTCCGGCTGCCCGCCGTCATCGAGGGATTCGGGGTGGAGCCAGATCACTCGCGCCACTTCCTGACGCGGGATCGACAGCGGCTTGCCGCGTGGATCAGCATCGACCACGATCCGCAGACTTTTCCCTTCCATCGCCTCGAGCCGGCCGCGGAGGTAATCCCCCTGCATCGAGCGGACGAGATGGGTCGGAGGGAGAAATCGCTGCGACCGCGGGAGCGTCGTCAGGCTGCGGAACTTCTCCGGCGAGATCAGCACGCCCAGCTGCGGGGCGAGTTCCACTGCCTTGATCTTGCTCGGGGGAATCGTGACCGGATCAGCCCCCTCCCGCAGCAGTCGCACCCCCGCTGCGTCGATCGACTCGACGGAACCGTTGACCGATTCCCCTGTCTCGAGGATCACGATCGATCGGAATCGATCGGATTCCGGCTCCCCTCCCCGTTTCGTCGCCCGTGCAAGGAGCCGCTCCTGGGCCGCGAGCACCTCGCGAAGCCGCTGCCGATCCCGTCCCCAGATCGGATGCAACGCGCGCTCGAGGTCCAGACTGCGGTTGGTCCAGATTGTCCCCTCCGAGACTTGGAGTTGCACCCTGGTGCCGGCCCGCCCCTGGACGAGATACATGACGTCCTCGATCGGCAATCCCTCGGTGGCGACAAACACGCCGTCCCCCCGGGGGGCAACGGCGCGGAGGTGAACCGGGGCGACAAGACCGATGGATTGGCTGACTGGTCCCCCCGGGATCACTTCTGTGATCGTCGCCTTGCCGTCGACCTTGCCGATGGTCACCCCGATCCAGCCGTTCTGGTCGTCATCGCTGTCGTTGGGTGACGATTCGTCGTAGCGGATCGTTGTCTGCGGAGCGCTCCCGTCGGCTGCCGGCGCGAAGGGGGCCGCAATCAGGCTCCCCCGTGGAAGCCAGCCGATCGCTCCCCAGCCGGCTGCGTCCCCATCGGCGGGGACGGGCACCAGACAGCCGTCGTGCGTCGTGTCTTCCAACTCGAGCCGGCCGACACGGCCGGGAAGGACAGGATCTTCGGCGGCCAACGCGATCGCCGCGATCCCCTCGAGGCATCCGATCGGCAGGCTCACCGGCGCGTCGATCGCCGCATGCTTGATCGTGACGTTCCCTTCCGCGACGCCGACGAGTTCTCCAGTCAGGCTCGAGCCAAAGCGATCGCTGACCCGGACGCGGCAGGCCGCCGTACCTTCCGCGCCGGCCGTCGGGGCAGCCGCGGCGGGGAAGAGGATCGCCGCCACCGTTCCGAGAAGTACGTTTTGCGGTGACGATCCAGCCGCTCCTCCAGGCACCACCACCAGGGCCCGCCCGTCGTCGGACAGTCCCGTCACGGTCCCCGCGATCACCCGGCCGTCGTTGAGCTCCACCGCAGCCGGCTGATCCGCATCAGGCAGCGTCTCGCCACCGTTCCAGGGGGAGATCCGGAGCCTTTCGAGCACCACCGCTCCCGACAGGACATCAACCTGAAGACCCTCCCCCTGCCCCTCCCACTGGATCGTCTGTTCGGGGAAGACTCTGGCCGGAGCGACCGGCAAAGGCTCGACCGACAGATCGCAGAGCGAAGCGGTCTCTCCTGGCCGCACGACGACGATCCGTCCCGCCTGCCGATCGATGAAAACGGAAAGCGCCAGCCCCTTCTCAGGCAGGTCCCCACACGGCGCCAGATCGGCCGACCCCGTTCCATCCAGGCGGGCCTCATCGCGGACGACGATCAGCCCCTCCACAGTCAGCTCGATCCGGTAGGCCGCGCCGACGGGGCCGCCGTCGCCGTTGACATTCGACTTCGCGCGAAACTCACCAAAGCCGAGGCGCACGCGAGGCGGCTCGTCCCAGGTCAGCATGAGATCGTACCGCAGCCGATCTCCTTCGCCGCCATCGATGCGGAGCATCGCGCCGGAGGTGGTGCTGGCCAGCCCGCCGGCTTGCTTCCGCCAGTGGCTCTCGGCCGATGTCTGGCAGTGGTCGAGCCCACCGTTCCAGACATACGTCGATGGCGCCACGGCGGTGGAGATTCGCCGCACTCTCTCCCGCGCAAGCTCGATGCGCCCAGGCGCCTCGGCCGGCCCGATCGAGATCACGACCATGGACGCATCGATCGATTCGAGGCGGCCGACGACGAGATCGCCGTCGGACAATTCGAACTTCCAATGGCCCGCCCCCCTGAGGATGGGCGCCCCCGGCTGCCGATCGAATGAGATCCTCCCGACCCGATCGAGCGGGAACTCGAACGGCCCGGCAAAGTCGGGAGACTGCCAGCGGATCGTGGGGCTCGCCCCCTCGGCGGCAGGCAGAGACTCGAAGAGCCGACCGGGAAGCGTACCCCCCGGCAACGCGAGCACCGCAGTCGGCCCATCGCCGTCGGCTGCCTGAGCAAGACGGGCGCCGCCCGCCAGGAGCGTTACGGCGACAAGCGTCCCCCACACGATGCCTGAGCCTGTCGACGCCCGGCAACGGAATCGGCGGCGAGTTAATGAGAGATGCATGGGAGATTCCTGGCAGGAGCGGCCGGCTGCTCAACGCTCGTAGATGGGGAGAAAGCGGAAGTTGACGGCGAGGGCGAGCAGCGAGAGCGACGTGCCGGCGTATTCGCCACCATCCCCACCGTTGGCCCCCGCCATGAGCCCACCGTCGGGGCGACGCTGGGCCTTGAGCTCGCTGACGAGCTGGCTGTTCCATGTCTTCCAGGCATCGACGTCGGCCTGGAAAAGGGCCTGCGCGCGGTAGTAGCGGGTGTAGTTGGGATACCCGCCACCGTTGCTTCCGCTGCGATCGGCCTCCTTAATCGCGTCGGCCGCTTTGGAAAATTGCGGCATCTCCTTGCGACGGGCGATCGCCATCACGAGCGTGCCAATCGAGGTCGTCGCGTCGCTCCCTCCACCAGGGCTCGCGTACCCGACCCGACCGTCGGGGGCGGTCATCGAGGCGAAGTAGTCGATCGCCCGGTCGATCGTCTCGTCGGGGACGTCGATCCCGGCATTTCGTGCCCCGAGCAGTCCCATCAGGATCGCGCCGCTGACGGAAGTGTCGTGGTCGGTCGCATCGGGGGAATAGCGCCACGCCCCGACAGGATTTTTCTGCGCCGACGTCACGGCAAGCTTCACCGCGAGTTCAAGCGACACCCCCGTCGACAGTCCCTTTCCATCCCCCCCCTCCTCCGACCAGAGCCGCCGATCATCGACGGTGCCGTAGGCCTCGGCCATGGCGAGCATCGCGAAGCCGTGGTGGTACATGCTCGAGTGTCCCATCCCAGCGTTTCCGCCATAAAAGCCGGTGCTTTGATCCTGCGAGCGGATGATGCTGCGAACGGCCCGGCGGATGTTCGTGGCATAGGCGCCGTGGTTGGGGTCCTCTCCTGACGCCAGGAGGACCATCATCGCCATCCCTGTGACCCCGGGCCCCTCTTGGCTGTCTTTCCAGCTGCCAGAGGGATCCTGGCTGCGGGCGAGATACCGACAGCCGGCGTCGTAGATCTCTCGGACATCGCGCGGCACCGGGTCGCCACTGCGGATCGACGGCGCCTGGGCCGCGGCAGCCATCGGCGAGACGGCGACCGCCACGGTCGCCAGCCGGATGGCTATCCT
>Ga0114978_10003934_pt1 | contig 12094 bp, 27 predicted proteins | sample S_140212_EF_Meta_FD_87027 | JGI IMG/M metagenome (GOLD analysis project Ga0114978, IMG submission 87027) | Freshwater microbial communities from Lake Simoncouche, Canada to study carbon cycling - S_140212_EF_MetaG | ecosystem: Environmental > Aquatic > Freshwater > Lake | place: Lake...
AATCATTCCATTATTGTCCAATTCAGTGCTGTCAATGATTTCATCTAGTTCATCTTTACTTAAGAATGTAAGTTTATGGTTATCTAAAAGTATTTGGAGTAACGTCATATCTATTTTAGATCTATGTGAAGCGGATATCCTATCCGCAAGGTAAAGGGGACCTTCACGGTCTTCGTAGCGAAAGACTATTTCAGGGAAATTATCAGTCAGCCAATTTATGTGGTAGATCACTTCATCTTCGGTGAGTTCGTCATTATCTGTTTTATGATTTGGGAAGATATTTGAAACAAAATTACTGATTTGAACTTTTTGGCCGGCAACTTCGTTTTGAGCTTGCTTCTTAATGTCGCGATAACTACAGAGATCACATTTGCAATTTGATTCGTGTTCTGGTTCGCCAGTTATTTTCCCGATAATTGCTGCAACTAAAACTTTAGGTGATACCATCATGCCGGCACCGGCAACTCGCGGAGTTAAGATTGGAACAGTGGTTATAAAGCAATCTGATTTGAATTGTTTAAGGCTATTTAGATACCTGCCCATGCGTGATCCTTTTCATTCAATGGATCAGCAATGTAGCCTTTGATCAGTTGACCAAGGGCGCTTACAAATTCTTCATCAAAAAAGTTGGTTGTACCAGAACCCCAGTCGTAAATTACTAGATCGAAACGTTCGTCTTGATATGCGTAATATTCTTGATTGACTGGTCTTGGTCGTTCGATGTTTGATTTGGTTTTATCACTGTTTGACTTTTCTTCTTTATCAAACAGGGAACTGAGGATTGCTAATGGACCAACTTGCATAAGATCTCCACCGGACCCTGCACCAAAGATGGGTGCTACAGAAAGATAGGTGGATTTGCGCCAATTCTCAAACCTAACAAATGGATTACCCAATTGGATTATCTGCTGTTGGGTCAATCATCGGCGGCATATGCATAGTGTATGTAGGCTGCAGCATTGGCGCATACTGTGGCTGTGAATACGTTGTTGGTTGATGATATGCGTACGGTGATGAACGTTGCTTAAACAAATCGTCTACAGGCTTACAAACACTGCGCGCACAATCGCATGCAGTGACCGCCCCTTTCTTCAAAGCATTTGAACTGAGCTGCATCGCTCTGATTGAAGTAGACATATTATTAAGCGAGGCCATAGGGCCAATAATGCCAGGGAGTCCAGTCGTAATAAAGAATGTCTCAGACTGGAACTGTTGCAGTTGCAAACGCAGAGAAATCAGTAGCTTCTTTGGATTCATTCTTGTGCCTCCTGAAACGACGCCCATCAGCGCCAAAAGTACCGGACCATACCTGGAAAAGCAGCATCCACATTGACGCCCACGCCATTGGCGTGAAACGCATTGCGATAGCAGCTAGCATCATGACAACAGCAATGATAGACCCAACCACTGGTCCCGCCAAGGCGACCGACTGAAGATGGGTTGGATCTTTACCTTTTACTGTGGTACCACCTAGCACCCCATATATCAATGGGATAAAGAATGGCAGCAAAGGCATTTGTCCTGTTGTCGCGGCAGCAAAATAATGTCCAAACTCATGTGCTGCGACAATAATCATGATAAGCATGCCTAGCCATAGTGGCAACATGGCATATAGTACAGCAGCGGTTGCAGCAGCACTACCGACACAATAGGTAGCTTGCCAAGCAGCTCGCTTTACTTTCTTAGCATTAATCTTTTTAAACCAACTCATATGCCAACCCCATTTCCGTAGCAACAGATCGGCTACGGCGGTTGACACTAGCAAGCCATTTCTCAGCGAAAGGGCTAACTACAGCATCGAAAGTTTGCTTGAACAACCAGCCCAAGAAACTAAGGACAAACCACTTTAACATGCCTTTAAGCATGAACGACGCAACCCTCATTGCGCTACCCTCCAATTTGTATGTTCGTGCAGGTCCCATGCTACAGAAACTGTCGAGACGTTTTTAGTGTTTGCACTTCGCTTTCTAGCTTTACGGAATTTGCGCCCATCTCCACCAAAGGTGGCATTGAGCAGTTCTCTTATTGCCATACCACCTGAGAACCAAGCACCTAGTGGAGATCCAGCTAGCAAGAATGCGATAAACATCGCAAGACTAACTAGGAGACCTGCTATAGGGCCGGCCATGGAGATGGCACGGATCTTTTCAGCATCCTTTGTTGGTATCCAAGTCGCACCTACCGCGATAGGACCTAGCGGAATAAACAAAGGTAATGCTGCTTTTGCGTTAAGGAGTTTGGCTGCACCAAAGTGACCAAGTTCATGGGCTATTAGAACAGCCATGAGCATGACGATCAGCCAGTAAGGATAGAAGACAAGCATTACTGCTGCAGAAGCAGCAACTGTGCCCATGAACCATCCGATTTGAGTTAAGGACCAGCTTATTTTATTCATTTTGATTCAAATGTCTGGTTGATAAGTTCATGCGTTTTACCTTTAGGATAGAAACGAAGAACTTGGAGACGTAGCTGATTATCATCTTGGGTTGTCAAAATTTTGCCTTGAATGCCACCATATTTTGCGTTATGCAGCCACGATATTTGACGAGTCTCTGGGCTTTCAAGAACCCATTTTGTATTAGGGGAATCTTTTCGAAGGTTTTGTGTAGCGATAGCAAACGCTCCGAAAAAGGTTCTACGAAACAAAGAATACTGGTCGTCTACGTTTTCAATAACTAGAGTGTCTTTACCGATTCTTCCGATACGGGACGGACCGTAAAGAGCATTGTGGATAGTCACCATTACATCAGCGTTCATACTATGATACTCCTATTCATGGTATAAACCTATATAAATTAAGTGGAAAATTTACATAGATTTTGGATGTTTTGTGTGTTTTAAGATGTTAACGGTTACATTATTGGATTTTTATTTATAAAACGTCATACATATACAAAATAGCACCGTTAACATTTTTGTGATTTAAGATCTTATAAAAGCAAGGGTTGTGGAGGCCGGCCCGCAGGCCGACCCCCACGTCCCTGTGGTTCAGAAAGGATCCTCTTCAAGCGATCCGTCAGTTGAAGCAGTGGTGTCGATGACCGATGCGGTGGTCATGGACGTGCCTCGGTTGGTCCAGAAATCCAACTCGACGGGGCTGTCACTGGAGCCGAGTTGCACTCGACCGCATGGGACGTTTGTGACATACCACTCGCCATTGTTGGTTACGGTTCCATCAGGTTGGATCGTGATTCCGGGCTGAACTCCACCCCAGTTGCCAAGGGAACGTGTAAAGATATTCATCTCTTTCACGATTGCTTCACGTTGAGCATTGAGGGTCTCAACGTTTTTGGCAGTGGCAGCAGCAATCTGCTTTTCAGTGGCTTTGAGGAGTCCGGCGAACTTGAAATAGTTCAGCAGGCTTCCCATAGTTGAGTCGAGAAGATCCACAAAGCCAGTGCCTGCGCGATTACGCGAGCGATCCTGACGGTTCATCTCGAAGCCAAGAACTGGAAGACCAGTGTCATGCTTGTACTGGCTTACGACTCGCTGGGAGCCTTCGACTCGATAGCCTCCGAGCTCTTGGAACTTGGATGCAGCGAGTTCGAATTGTTCTTCGCTGGTGCCCTGCTGCTCAAAGAAAAGGCTCATACCACGGTACGAATCTTTGGCTTCAGGGGTATCGTTGATGGGGGCGAAACGCATGTTCTTGTTGGAGATGTTCTTCAAGAAGTCTTCACGTGAGTAGACTTTACCACTTTTTGCGATGGATGCGTTGGTGAGGCTGAGCATTTGGTCGATGAGATCGACTGACTCGTTGCCGTCCTTGATTGCGATATCGAACTTGACGTTGGTCATTGCGCCACGTGCTGTGTACACAACGCGACCATCTTCAGGACGAACACGCTTGATGAGAGTCAAACTGGTGAGGTTGCCGGCTCGGAAAGTCAACTCAGCTGGGTATTTCTCACCGGCAAGGGTGCCGACGAACTGAGAAGGCTGATTGAGACGAACGACAGTGCGGCTCTCGTTGATAAAGCCGACCTCATCGTTGAGAACGTCGCTGAGGACGTCTGTGCTGAGGTCGTATTGCGCCAAAATGCTTTCATTTAATGATGTCATTAGTGGTACTTTCTGTGTGGGTTTTGTTGGTGGAGGATATAGAAAGATGGTTATTCGCCATCCCCTTACTCCCCCACCTTCTCTGTTGGGAGATCTTGGCTATTATCATTATCCATTGAGATAATCCAAGCGCAAAATGCTACGATTGGGACAATGAGAAGCAGGAATGGGAGAATGAGAAACTTTAAAAGTAATGTAAATATTACGCTCATACCAGATACTTTCTTGTGAAGTAAATAGGGAAATTGGACCAGTTGCTGCCTTTTTTATCGGTGATGGCAGCATTGCATTCTAAGCAGCCGCACACTTCGAAATCTTCTTCAAGATTTGTGGTGGGCATGCCGGTATCGTCGATGTTCTTGTTAGAGATCCAGACATCTCCAAGAGTGTTGTAGCGAAGCATAATGGTTCCTTCCTGGTTGTGAATGTTGGTGCCCCCACTAGGACTCGAACCTAGGACCAGCGGATTAAAAGTCCGATGCTCTACCAGCTGAGCTATAGAGGCTAGTTGGGGGTAGGGAACGACACCCGACGTGTCTTATGAGGTCCCCTACCCCCAGATTTTATTTGAGACTGAACGTCTCTTGATCGTGGTATACCATATTAACGCACAGCATGCAGCAGTACCATTGGTCTTGGATCCAATAGCTGCCTTCCATTTTGCCAACCATTTCATGGTCGGGCGGGAAGGTGATTTCCATGTGGCAGTTAGCACATTCGAAATGTCTAGATGTACCATGTGGGTTTGGGTTCATAGCTGAACTCCTTAAGTGGTTCACATGTTGAGTGATTGTGGTGATGATATTGCGCTAATGACATTTCTGTCATACAGCATTTACATGAGACTGAGACATGGGTTCGTTGATGGGAGAGGAATGATCCTTTGGTTATGAACCATCCGTTACATTCTGTGCATACCCAGCGAATGCTGTATGTCTCTGGATTGTATATCTCCATTATTCCTCCAAGTCTATGCGTACTGTGTGTCCGTTTGAGTAGTTGAGTGTTGCGCCAACGATATGTTCGTTGTGGAAGATTTTGCGCATCAAATGCTCAAGTTTGAATACGTCCTTTGGATCTTTAGAAGTGATACTGATAGAGGATGGTAGATCCCCAGACTTTTGGATTATGAATTTGCGCTTAGTCATATTATCATATCATCTTCAGGAAGAAGGTAATAGCAGAGAAGGTAAAGAAGATTAGTCCTACAAGTAGTTCTATCATCAATCTTCATCATCGCCAAAGGCTTCATTCCAGCAGGTGGTGTGGAAGCCTGTTTTGAGAAGTTCCCTATCATCTGAATCTAGGGTGGGGAATGCATCTTGGATGTACATTCCTTTTTTCCAGTCAAAGATAGACTGTTGTGGGACGTGTAGGATTGAGCTTTTTTTGCAGTGCGGGCAAGGAGGTGTTTGGTAGTGTATGATTTGTGGCGTCATAGCTGAACCTTTCCTGGTGATGTGGGGACCCTACCCCACATTTTATTGAATCGCGCTATAGACTAGAATATTACGGTAATAGCGAATACGCTAAAGCCTATAGCAGCTAGAAGATATTGTGGCCAAAATATTTTAGAGAACATATTTGTGTCCTTTCCTGGTGATTATACTGCTAGCATATCTATGAGATAGGTGAGTTGTTCTCCTGTTGGATAGTGTATTTCCACTAACCAAGCTGTTTCACTTTCGTAGACAGGTTTTTTGGAGACTACCTTCCCCGCATTTAATACGGCTTCGGTAGCGTCTTTGACTGTTGGGTAGCGTTTGCCTGGGACAAGACGCTTGTTGGCGTAGTCCACGTAGAATAGTTTCCAGTTTGGTTTTGATGTTGTTTGAGCCATTTTATTTTGAGGATTCGCGCCAAATATAAATATATGCTTAGCGAATAGAGAGAAATAAGAGAACAGAAAGTAATAGAAGATAAGAGAGAGAATAATAATCTCTTCTGGAGAGAGCAGAAGATGAGCTAATTGCTGTGATAGTAGAAACTACTGTTTTTTTGATAAGCAAGCTATTTTGTATAGTTGCCTATCAAATTTTAGTGTTATACAGTGGTTTCTGTAACGTTATTGCAGGTACACGTTAGGAATCCTTTGTGTTCTGCTTTGGCATTATCAGAATACTTGGCTAGGATGTCTTTTAGTATCTGTTCTGTTCTCTCTTGGGAGATTACTTCTAAGATCCTATAAAGTTCTTTTTCGGCGGGACTTTGCTCGGTCAAGAGTGTTTCTCCTCTCTCTAGTTAATATGATACTTTGTGCATAGTTATGCTGCATATTATGCGAAGGCGAGGCCAGCCCCTCCCGATAGGGAGGCGGGTTCCCTTTATGTACGGAAGGGACTGACCTCTTATAACGTAGGAGCATGGCCGGCGGAGGCCATTTGCTCTACTACGCTAAGTGCACCAACTAGGACTTGAACCTAGGACCGACGAATTATGAGTTCGCTGCTCTAACCAGCTGAGCTATTGGTGCTTGTAAGGGTTGGCGTGAGTTCGCGTAACTCACATCGCCGTTCATAGGACTACCAACCCCCCAGATATGATGATCAGTCATATCCAGTTGCATAGCTATAGGGCTAGATGTTGATGGTATGCCAGCATTCAACATCGTTCAGAGAATGGTTGTACTTGCTCACAGATAGGTATTCCTATTTGCGGCCCATTACTCAATGCCACCCCCCATCCCCCGCTGCGCGGGGGTGAGGACGCTCTAGGCTTAAAGCCTGTTTATACTCGCCTAGTCGAGTGTTTGTCCGATATCAATCAGTGCTTGTTCAAGTGCGGGATCGAAGCCTGCGTCTCGCAGGTCTTGTTCTACCTTCTCTATTGAAGCAAGGATTTGATCTTCTGTTGCATTTGAGAACTCAGATGCGTACAGAGTGATCATGTTTTCCACTAGAGGATCTAGATGGGATTTGATTCGTCTGATACATTCGAGGGCTACGAGATTGTCTGTTGTATGGCCGGCAACATATGCGAGTCCTTCAATGTCTTGAATGCGCATTTTGTTTACGGCTGACAGAGCAGCTCTAGCTTTTTCGATTGTATATTCCAATGTGTCCATTGGTTTTCCTCCCGTTGGTCGGTGTTTTGGTTGGCCCCCCCTGTATCCCCCCCGCTTGCGCGGGGGAGATCAGTCACCAGGGAGGATGATCTTTTATCATCTCCTGTGGTTCCTTTTGCCCCCCTTACCCCCCGCTTCGCGGGTGGCATGAAATCAATATGTATGATATTCATAAGAGGAGTAATACAAAGGATGATTCAGGAGTTGAAGATTGGCATTGATTCAATCATTTTCTTCATCTGTGATGCTGCGATTACTTCTTGTGCGAAGCCGATCGTTGAGATGAGTAGCAGCATTGCTGGGACAATAGCCATCCACCATGCTGTTATGAAGCTCAGTGAGAATACTGTCATTAGTCCTGCGGCAATGATGTATTGACACAGGAGTGCTGCGGTGATGATGAGTGAAGCGACGGTAAGTGTTTTACCGGTAGAGACTACTTTGTGTCCATGCTTACTTAGCCAACGTCTTGTTGTACGGGACTTGGTTTTGGTAGCATTCCATGCGGTGTAGAACACTGCTGATGTGCGGGCTTTTACCCCGTCTGTTTCTTCTACAATGACTGCGTCTTGAATCATTGTATCTACAGGGATTGATGTCGCCATTATACAACCTCCGGAGTTGTGTTGGATTTCCTGACGGTAAGCCAGGCTTTGCTGCTTTCGAAGGTACGTACGCACCAACGAATGATACGGAAAGGCAATGTGAGAATCATCGCAATGCCTACCGCGAGTTTTGCTAGATCACCCAAAGTTTGATGGATTTGTTCACGATTTTTGTCATATTTGACTTTTGCGGACTTCGCTAAGGGTTTACCGTTTTGTTCCCAAGATGAAACAACACCATACATGGGTTGAGACAGAACGGTTGATAGAATGCCGGAGGCAGCAACAATCATACCTGCGGCAGGGAAAAGCATCATAGAACCAATAGAAATCATGATTGAGATGCCCAGATTGACTAGAATGAAACGTTTAGAGATTTCAGTCAAACCCAGTGCTTTTACAATCTTGAACTCAAAGTACAACTGGCCTATAGTGAGTAGTACGAGGATTGTTAGAAACATTGCTGACCTCCCTGATCAAATGGGGACATTCCCCCCCCTTTATTCTCTGATTCTCGCATTATCAGATCATAATGGTAATCACAATACGATACTTCGTTTTTGTTTGGCACAACGAAACATTCGCATGGTTTATCATCAAATGCGAAGCCTTTAGAAGTTGCGCGCACACTGAGTTCTTCTAGTGTACAGTCTACACACATTTCGTGACTCATTTCACACCATCCACAGCATCTACAGCAGTTCTTTGACATTTGCGTTATCCTCTCGATAATGGACAATGGTCGCACCAGGATTCCACAATCGTAGAAAAGGTTTCAACAACCTGAAGGTTAGAGGGCGACAATGGTAAACCAAGATGTATCGCATGTTTACTCCTGAAGGGTGCGACTTGCTCGGTGAATGACATAAGTCAAAGCAATCTTGACCAGGATAAAGCCGGCCATAGCGCGAATCAGTTGCTTGGCCATTTGGTTTTGATTTTGCTGTTCAAGAATCATGATTCCTCCAAGAATCGTCAGTCATGTTATTTTCTTCTTGAAAACGGTCAAGAAGTTCTTGTTTCTGACAATGAAGATCATTATCTGAAGAAGCAAGAGTAATAGCATTCAAATCGCTGAAAGAAGTCGCCCAAACAAGAGCAGACTCCAAAGTGTAAAAAGATTTTTCTTCATTAGCAAGTTGCGCGCTAAAGGGAAGACGTTCGACAACCCAATCAAGACCTTCGGCAAAAATATAGCATTGAGCATCAGGTTGTTCGATACAAGCAAACATTTTATACATAACTACTCCTCGTTAGGACAAGTATCAGGAATAAGGACAGGAAACATATCATCAGAGTTATAGAACATGTCAAACTGCCAAATGTTCCATTCTTTACGACACCAAAACATTGTTAGGTCACCATGTCTTATTTCCATGAGACCTTCAGCGAAATCTTCCTTACAAATCCCGCAGTTCTTCATCTGCTCTTCGGAGTTCTTCATTCGCTTCCTTCCAACTGTCTTTGACATACTTACCCAGTTCAGAAGTCTTTTTGACCACTTTTACTGTGCTATCTTTTGCTACTTCCACAGTTTTTACGATCAAACTAACAATAACCGCAACAATGAAAGCAAAAAGTGCTAAAGCAACCATACACACTCCCTATGTGATTGAATGAGTGAAAAAGCCGATAAATCGGGGGCAGATACCCTAAGGCACCTACCCCCAACTATCAGTCAGATTTGACGTCAGTTTGCGTCTCAAACACTGGCTTGACGACCTCAATAGCACGAATCACATGCTTAGAGCGCTTCTGACCAGTAGTCTTATCGTCCCAGACCTGCTGGACAAGACGACCCTTGACAACAACATAATCACTCTTAGACAACGAGTTAGCAACCTCTTCAGCCAACTCATCCCACGCCTCAACATCAACCCAAGTAGTGTTACCCTTGGTACCATCCTGGCGCAAAATGTTATGAGCCAAACGGATAGATGCCTTAGTACCATTACCGACAATGCGCAACTCAGGGTTACTCCCAAGTCGGCCAGAGATTTCGATCCGATTCACGACTGATCTCCAATCGTAGGGATCTTCCCAGCCTGATCCGCCACGAACTTCGTCGAGACCTTAGTGGCCTTGACCGTGGTGTTGACGACTTTGACCGAACCGGTCTTAGTCTTGTTGGCTGCCTTGACTGTGGTCGTCTTAGCAACACGGGTGGCATCGGAAGCAAAGCGCTTACCGACCTGGACGCTGACGGACATCTTGTCCTTCAACATAATACCCTCCTATAGGGTGTGTTGGTTGAGGATCCCAATGATCCCCATCTTTTAGCACGCAAAACGCGCTAATAGACACACCGACTACTGGCGGGGGGACCAGCAGGCGATGTGCCTACTAGCACGGACCGACTTTAGAAGCCGATCAGTGCTGTGATTCACCAGATTCGTTCAACCTGATAAACCGAAATGGTTGGCATATCGCAACGCGACACAACAACACGACGATGCTCGCTCAACCAAACAGTATGATTACCGTTCTCATGATCAATACGGAAAAGAGGATGGCTAGCCATGATCTCATTGAACAAAATAGCATTGTTCGTGTGCTCAGGATACGACGGGTCAGGCTCTTCGTTCAGATACCAATCTAAACGATTATCATCCCTACTACGAATGATATTACCATCCTTATCACGACTGATCAGCAAGATGAAATCATCATACTTCTCGCCAGTGTACATAACTATGACCTCCCTGGTCAACAAAAGGGGAAATCTTCCCCAACTTTTAGCACGCAAATACGCACTGGAAGACACACCGATCGCTCGCGGCGGAACGAACAACCGATGTGCCTACCAGCACGTGCGGACCCGAAGACCCACACATGCCGGGGAGGATGAACTTTAGAATCAGTAGTTGACACTGACCCCCCAACTTTTCAAACCCACTCGACCTTGTTGGACTCGAGTGTACGTACCTTACCGTTCCGCAACAAAAACGAAACACCATCATCAGAGACGGTAAGAACATCATAGTTACAACCATTGAAACGGATACGAGACTTTACATCCGCATCAGCAGTAACTGAAGGAACCTCTTCGGCAGGCTTATCATCAGTAACCCACAAATGAGTTTCGCAGAACCAACGATTAGCTTCAGAACGAGCCATAGTAGCCTTAGTCTTACAACCAACCTTGGCACAAGTCACAGTAACATGACCCTCAGGCTTCACCTCAATGGCCGGCGCAGAGAAAAGAGTCTCTTGCTTACGGTTCCCATAGGTAGCAACATAACGCTCTGCAGCGACAGTCAAACCTTTGGCAACCAACTGATCGTAATACTCTTGCTGAAACATGGTGACCTCCCTGGGTCAGATAAGAGAGACTCGACGTTCGAATCCCCCACCTTTACAAACCTGTACAAACCAACGATGAAACTGAACATGAAACCACATCTTTAGAAGCACTGTCTTTCACTTCGCCAAACAGCGCCCGCGGTGGAAAGGCCCGAAAGGGCCGAACCAGGGCGCCTTTAGAAGTGGTGTAAGTCACATCGACAACGATCACCGTAATGATCACGACGCTCCTCCAGCTTAAGCTGCCAGTAACGAGTGATCTGATCTTCGGACATACCACTCTGGACCTGGTCTGATATTTCTGCCAAGATAGTTGCATGACACGCTCCAGAGCCATCCGGGTTAACGCACCAGCATTTGAGTGTCTTTCCGATGAGTTCACCACCAAAAAGCCTGTGACGAACTTGATAGGCACGGTCATCCATACCATTGATGAGCCAATCGGTGTAGTGAAAGACTGCTTCCCGAGCTGAAGAAAGGTTCTTGTGAACTCCCTTCCCCCAGCTCAGGTTGGACCAGTCGTTGCCCCAGATAGTGGGACGTCCTACGTTAATTCCGTAGGTTGGGTTGTCGTATTTCATGTTAACAACTCTCATTGTGTTGCCTCCTTGATCTCGTTGAATCCAGACATACCCTTCTTGGATACCGTCCAGAGGTTGATTGCCCAGCGATCTTCACTTGCACGCGAAACCGAATGAGGATTCTTGGCATTGAAGAGGAATACTTCACCACCAGTCAGATGATAAATCTCCTGCTCAGCATTATCATTCTGATTTGGTGTCCACTTGTACTCTGGGTAGCAATTCCGGTAAGTCCAAGTGCACTCACCAAGGTTGATGCCCATTGACAGGAAATTGCAATAGAAAGCGTCACGATGCTCTCTAATGGCCCCACCCTTTGACACCAGCCCAATATCAGGTATGAATCCATGCTTTTCGCCAATTTTGGTGACGTAAGACCAGATTCTATCATCCTTGATGGCAGATTTCCATGGTTGAGATATGGAAAGTGGTGCTTCGTACTGAAGCCATGCGCGCATACGAGAATTAGCGTATGAGCT
>Ga0114978_10003935_pt1 | contig 12093 bp, 7 predicted proteins | sample S_140212_EF_Meta_FD_87027 | JGI IMG/M metagenome (GOLD analysis project Ga0114978, IMG submission 87027) | Freshwater microbial communities from Lake Simoncouche, Canada to study carbon cycling - S_140212_EF_MetaG | ecosystem: Environmental > Aquatic > Freshwater > Lake | place: Lake...
ATACCCGAAAGTCCCCTGGAAGACGACCAGGTTGATAGGCCGGACGTGTACGTGCAGTAATGCATTTAGCTAACCGGTACTAACGGACGAATGCTTGACCACTCGTATCGAGTGCTTTCGGAAATGAAGCGTTCAGTAGATCTGAATGCTCTCCGGAGCATGTCAATTACCACGACCAACAATACTGCCCTGGGGCGTGACGCCCCGCCCCTCCGAAATGGAAGGGCGCTGGCTTCGCGGCCCAGGGCTCCGGAAATATCCGGTGACCATATCTGGAAGGTCACACCCGTTCCCATCCCGAACACGGTAGTTAAGCTTCCAGAGCCGATGGTAGTGCCAAAAGCGCGAGAGTAGGTATCGCCGGATTTTTACACGCCGACCCCCGTGAGCAATCGCTCGCGGGGGTCGGTTTTTTTTGCGCAGACGGAGCGACGTCCAGCCATAGGATCTCGCCGAGGATTGCGGGGCGGCCTGAGGCTGAATAACGGATGCCGGTCAGCTTGGCGTTGCCGGACGCAGTTCGTTGAGCAGGCGCCCGATCAGCTCCAGCGGCAATCCCACGACATTGGAGGGGCTGCCGGCGATGAGGTGGAGAGGAAGACGCTCGTCCTGAAAGCCGCAAGCACCGGCTTTTCCACGCCACAGACCGCTTTCGATATACCAGTCGAGGAAGCTTGCCTCGAGCGGGCCCATTTCGAGCTCACTCTCGTCGGTGGCGCACAGTGGGGCGTGTTCGGGATAGTGCCACAGGCAGACTCCGGTCACGACTCGATGTTTGCGGCCGCTAAGGGATGTGAGCATGCGGCGGGCTTCGGCCGGGCTGGCGGCTTGGCCGAGTTCCCTGCCGTCGACTTCACTGAGCGTGTCGCAGGCGAGAATCAGTCCTCGCACGCCGCTTTCTGCCACGGCCTCGGCTTTTGCCCTGGCGAGCCGGACGACGTAGGCTTCGAGGGATTCGTCGGGGCGGCGGCCCGGGGCGGCCGCTTCAGCTTCGTCGGGCGGAGGGACGATTTCGATCTGCCAGCCAGCCTCGGTGGCGAGTTGCCGTCGACGCGGCGATCGGCTGGCAAGAATGATCCGTGGGCGTGGTGGTGATCCCATGTCGAGCACTTCCCTTGGGCTGGTGATTCTTCACGAAGATGACCACCTCCTCGTCTGCGTCAAGCCCGCGGGGATTCCGACGGCCAATGCCCCTCGTGGAGAGACGAGCCTCTATACGCTGGCCCGACGGACACGGCCTTTCATCGGGGTTGTCAGTCGGATCGATGCCCCGGTGTCGGGGGTCGTTGTCTTTGCCAAGACGAGCCCAGCCGCTGCGGATCTCGCTGAGCAATTCCGCCATCGGACGGTGGTAAAGGAGTACATCGCGATTGCCGAGGGAAGGTTTCCGGCGCCGCTCGGGCAGTGGGTGGAGTGGTGTGACGCTTTGCCGGCTGATCCGCGCGTGCTCGGCCTCGGGGGCACGGGGCGGGGTGGATCCAGACCGATGGACAGGGGAGAGGATGGAGGCGACGGGGAGGAGGAGCCGGGGAAGGAGTCGGTGGTGAGGGCGAGGGTCGTGCGGCGGGCCGGTGAGGTATCGCTGGTCGAGCTCGAGCCCTCGACGGGGAGGAAACATCAACTCCGTATTCAACTCGCCACCCGCCGCTGTCCGATTGTCGGCGACCGTCGCTACGGTGCCAGGTTGCCATTTCCCCTCGGTATTGCTCTCCACGCCCGGAGGCTGAAAATCGACCATCCAGCCAGTGGGGAGCCGCTCTGCTTGGAGGCCCCGATCCCGGTGGGATGGTCGGCGCGATTCCCCCCGCTGTTCACCGCAGGGTAGGTTAACGGGCATGGGCGTCACTGACGGGGAGGGCCGGGACGATCTGGAGACTGGCGAACAGCCAGCCTCGGGCCCGGCCGCGCGCTTCCATGACACGGCCCTTGCCAGTTCGCTTGTCGATGCGACGGCGATCAGCTCCGCCGAGGACGTCGTCCGGAAAACTCTCGGCGCGGGGGGCGATCCGTCTCGGTGGGATCAGGCGGTGGCTGATGTGCTCGTGGAACGGGGGACACTGACCCGCTTCCAGGCGACGCAGATGCTCGCCGGCCGCCGGAAGCTGACCCTCGGTCAGTACCGGATCCTCGATGTTCTCGGCCAGGGAGGGATGGGGCAGGTGTTTCGTGCGGAGCACGCGATGATGGGGCGCGAGGTCGCCGTCAAGGTGTTGCCGAGGGCGAAGTCGACGCCCGATACCGAGGCGGCGTTTCGACGTGAGATCCGCATGCTCGGTCGGCTCGATCATCCAAACCTCGTCCGTGCGCTCGATGCCGGGCACGATGGAAAGGTCTACTACCTCGTCACCGAACTCGTCGACGGCGTCGACCTCCGCAAGCAGGTGCTCAAGTATGGGACGCTCGACGAGGTCGCTGCCGCCGCGGTGGTTTCGCAGGTTGCTCGTGGGTTGGCCTATGCCCACACCGAAGGGCTCGTCCACCGAGACGTGAAGCCGGGAAACATCCTCGTGACGCCGGCGGGACGGGCAAAACTGCTTGATGTCGGTCTGGCCGGCTCGGTGCTCGAATCAGAATCGACCCGGCTGGGACGCGTCGTCGGCACGATGGATTACATGGCGCCGGAGCAAATCCGCTCACCCGATACGGTCGGGCCGGCGGCCGATGTCTACGGCCTGGGATGCACGCTGTACTTCGTCCTTGCCGGGCAGGTTCCCTTTCCCGGCGGGACGCGCCAGGACAAGGCTCGCCGGCAGTTGACCGAGACGCCTGCCCCGATCCAAAAGTTCGCCCCTGGCGTGAGCGATGCCTTCTGTCGCGTCGTGGAGGCGATGATGGACAAGGATCCGGTCCAGCGGATCGGCACCGCCGACGCGGTCATCGAATGGCTGCGCCCCTGGACCCCCGATGCCCCGGTCCCGATGGGACGGCGGGCGCGGGTGAAATCGTCCCGGTCGGCCTCCTCTTCCTCCAACCGGGCCAGTAGTCCGGGCTCTGAGGAGGGAAGTGACGAACGTGGGGGGGCGTCGCGTTCCGGCGGTGGATCGAGCGGATATGCGTCGGGGATCCAATCCCCACTCTCGCGGAAAGCGTCCTCGCGCCGATCGGCAGGGGGCCGCGGTGACTCTGTGTTTGCACCCTCCGCGGCCGGGGATGGCCCTTCCGGCTGGGAGTGGCCTTCGCCCCCGCCCATTCCGCCGCATGGTTCAACGCCGATCGATGCCCTCCGATCGTTTTTTCTCGGGCGGCCCGGCGTCGGGCCGAATCCGGCCGGAAACGCCTTCGTGCTGGCGTTTTCTGCCGGATTAGCGGGGGCTGCTGCCGTCACGGCCCTGCGGCTGTTCGTACCTGGGCTGGCCGGACTGCTCCCTTCCTTCGCGGGGCCGGTCGTCTGCGGCGCGGGCGTTTTTCTCACCACGCTCGTTTCGCTGCTTTTTGCCCGTGGCGGCGGAGATGGGGAGTGAGCTTAAGGATTTCGTGCCCGGGGCTACGAATCGGGCGACGACTGCGGTACAATCCCGCTCCGATCTGCCGGACAGGTAGCTCAGTTGGTAGAGCAATGGACTGAAAATCCATGTGTCGCCGGTTCGATTCCGGCCCTGTCCACTTCATCTGAAAACCCTGCCCCGTAAGTCCCCCGGAAGGGGTTTGGGTTGGGGTGCGGTCGGCCGACTCATCGCCGGCATGGCCATTCTCCCCCGCCGAACCGCCCCCTCGTGGCGATTTGGCCCCTCGAACGTCCCCGGCTTTCTCGGGCGTCCCCGGCTTTCTCGGGCGTCCCCGGGTCTCTGGGCGTCCCCGGCGCCTAGGCCCTGGATCGAGCTCCTCGTGCCGTCAGTTGCGGCTTGGGTTCGAAGTTTCCGGCGGCCCGCTGAACAGACGGGGCCACGGGAGACGCTTCAGCAACAGCGACACCTTCGACCCGATGACGACGGCCGCGAACGTCAGGGTGGAATAGAGATAGAAAAACCAGTGGAGGGCAAACGCCGCGAACGCAAAGGCGACGCCGCGTCGGCGAAGGCAGAGCTGGTAGAAGTCGAGATGCATCCAAGCCATTGCCAGCAACACGGCGGGCACGGCGAGGAGCGGCCACCAACTCCCGATGGCGAGAGAGAGCGGGAGGAGGCCGGCCGAGAACAGCGCCGCAGCACCGCAAAGCCGGTTGCCCCAATCGAGATTCAGCGTCACCGGGAGGTCGTGGTTTTCCAGGATCAACTGCGTCCAGGGAACGGCCCGCCGGAAGATGTCGGTCATCACCATCGAACGCAGCGACCACGATTTGTGGTGTTTGCACTGGATGGCCGGGTCGAGCACGATCCGCCCGCCGGCAGCCTGGACGCGGAGGCCGAGGTCGATGTCTTCGACGCTGGGGTGACGGAAATCGTCATTGAAGCCCCCCACATCGAAAAAGGCTGCGGACCGGATCGCACCACAGCCAGACCAAAAACTCGCCGCTCTGCCTGGATGGCTCGTGTGGGTGTGGTGGTGGAGGAGATTGCGGAACTGGCTGACGACGCCATTGCATGCGGGAGCGTCGTCGTAGCTGCCGAACAGGGCGACGAGGTCTGGAGTAACGCTGAAGGCCGTCCTGATCCGCTCGAGGGCGTCGGGGGCGATTTCGACGTCAGCATCGAGGAACAGCAGCACGTTCCCGGTGGCTTCGCCAGCCCCGAGGTTGCGGGCGTGGGCAGGGCCGCGGCAGTCGCCGGTCGTCAAGACCTTCACGCCGGCGTCGGTCAACCACCGGGGGGGCGGGCCAGCGACGCCGTCGAATACGACGAGGATCTCCGCTCCTCCCCCGCCGCGGGCAGCCGAATGCTCGAGGACCGCCCGGATGCACGGTTCAAGGCACCCCGTCCAAGAGACCGTCGGCATGATCACCGACAGACAGATGGCCTCGCCACCGGAGGGAGCCATGCGATCGACAGCGAGACCGAAATCGCCGGCTTTCTTCGCGTTGAGAGAACGCTTTTCCAGCGTCTTGGTGGCATCCATGCCAGTCTGTCGCAAACTCGTACCTCGCGGTCGTCAACGGGTGAAAAGCTAGTGGTGAAAGTTCAAGAAAAGAAACCTACCAGTTCGTCGCTTCGATCGGGAAGGGAAGCGGTATGAGGCGTTTTGGCGAGGCTGCGGCGTCGCTCGGTATCAACGTGTTTCGCAGCCCGGAGAATGCCCGGGGCGATCCCGACGGAATCGGAGGAAAAACCGATCTCAACGCAACGTCCGGACGATGGTTGAAAGGGGCGTTTGCGCCAACGCCGTCACCATCCCATCCCCCCCACTCCCCATCCTCCATGTCTGAATCGACGCCGTCGATCGCCTCCCTCGTCGAGCGGCTGTCGGGGCCCGACGCGGAAGCCCGAGCCTCCGCTGCGGAAGCCCTCTGCCGAGCCGGCGAGTCGGCATCGTCTGCCGCCACCGCCCTCGTGGCCGCGTGCGGGGATGACGATGACGGCGTTCGAGAATGGGCTGCAGCAGCGCTCGAGGAACTCGGGGCGCCGCCGTCCGAGCAGATCGCCGAGCTGATCCCCTTGGCGGCCGCGGGTCATCCGCTCGTCGCCTATTGGGCCGTCACGCTCCTGGGAAGGGGAGGGGAGGCAGCCAGTTCGGCGGTCTCTACTCTCGAAGCCTGCCTCGCCCCCGGGAAGGCCATCGAAGTCCGGCAGCGGGCTTGCTGGGCGCTTGGAAAGATCGGCCCAGCGGCCGCGTCCGCCCGAGCGGCGCTCGCGGTCGCCGCAGCGGACTCAGACCCGCGGTTGTCCCGGCTGGCCGGCGAGGCCCTCGCCCTTTTGCCCGCTTGACCAATCGGCAACGTTGACGCCACCGCCCCGTCCGACCCTGCGGCGCCGGCGACGACGGCACAACCGTCACCCGTCGGCCGACCGATACCTGTAACAGGGTCGGCCGCCGGGGGAGAGCCTGCTACCGCACCACGGATGGTGCGCTGCCGGGAGTGCCCTCGCTCCGTGCGTGATCGGCCCAGGGAGGGGCGGGGTGGCACGAACCCTGTCGTCAAAGTCGCTGGTGCGGTGGCTCGCAGCGCTGGTCGCGGCGCTGTCGCTGGTCGGCGGGCTCTCGCTCCGTCAGCCATCGCGGCGGGTGTCGTCCCTGCCCACCACGGCGATCCTCGCCGGCTTCGCGGCGCCGTCGGCCCATGCCGCCGACGCGGTCTCCCCTGCCGGAGCCGCTGTCCCGACGCCCCCGATCGGAGGCGCCCCCGGGCCGTCGGTGCTCCCCGCCTCGAGGCCTTGGGATGCGGTTCTCATCGCCTCGTTCAACATCCAGGTGTTCGGCGAATCGAAGATTGCCAAGCCGCACGTCGTGGAGATCCTCGCCCGCGTCGTCCGCCAGTTCGACATCGTGGCCATCCAGGAAGTGCGGGCGAAGTCGGACGGGGTGATCCCCCGCTTCGTCGACGCGGTGAACGCCGACGGCAGCCGGTACCACTGGATCATCGGCCCCCGCGAGGGGAGGACGGTGAGCAAGGAGCAATACTGCTTCCTTTACGACATGAATCGGATCGAGGTCGATGCAGGGTCGATCGGCGTCGTCCCCGATCCCGCTGACAAGCTCCATCGGCCACCCATGCACGTCCGTTTCCGCACGAGGGTCGTCCCGGAATCGAAGGCGTTTACCTTTTGGATGGTCGACATCCACACCGACCCAGACGAGGTACCACAGGAAATCGATGCCCTCGTCGACGTGTTCACTGCCATGAAAACGGCCAGGCCCGACGAGGACGACGTCATCCTTCTGGGCGATCTCAATGCCGGTCCGCCGCAATTCGGCCGGTTCACGAAGACTCCCGACGTGACCTGGGCCGTGTCCGGGGTGACCACGAACACCCACCGGACAAAGACCTATGACAATCTGATCTTCGATCGCCGGGCGACGACGGAGTACCTCGGACGGTGGGGGGTTCTCGACCTCCAGAGCAGCTTCGGTCTCCCGCTCGACCGGGCCCTCGAAGTCTCCGATCACAACCCGGTCTGGGCAGCGTTCTACCCCTGCGAATCCCCCGCAGACCCGGCCGCCACCGGAGGGATCGCCGGCGTGGCCGCGCCGGTGCGCTGAGAAGCGGCCACGAGCAGCGGGCACAAAAAAAGGGGCGGCGCTTTTTGGGCGCCGCCCCTTCTTGTTCGATCGACCAACGCCTGGAGCCGGAGCTTCAGACGCGGGGGATCAGCCAGCGACCATAGCCTTGAGGTTCTTCAGGGCGCGGACACGCACCTTGACGCTGGCGGGCTTGGCCGGACGGTCCTGCAGTTCGCCGGTGAAGGGGTTCTTGACACCCTTCTGAGCGGGACGGGCAGGCACCTTGCGGCGCTCGATCTTGACCAGACCGGGGATGGAGAACACCCCGATGCCGGAGCCCTTGAGGGACTTCTGGATCTCGTTGGTGAGGTGATCCAATACGAGGACCACATCCTTCTTCGCAAGGCCCGTCGACTCCGAGATGTTCCGGAGGATTTCGGTCTTCGTGAGCGGCTTGCTGCCCGACTTCTTCGCCATCGCCTCGTCTCCCAGTGGAAAGGTTTGGTGTGCGGCAGAACCCCCGCCGCTGCCCCGAGCCCGGCATCGAGTGCCGGGAAAGGTTCGGTGATTAGATGCTCTGGAAATGAAATTGCAAACCAAAACCCCAATGATTTCCGGGGAAAATCCATGTCAGGCCGTTTTGCCCGGCGGCGGTGAGGGGGGGCGAGACTTTCTTGCTGCCCGACTGGCGATCGGCCTAAGATGGTTGGCAGCGCGGCGGAACCGTCGCGGTTGATACCGTTGGTAGGTGCTGAAAAGCCCATATTTTGACCACTTTCACCCCCTCCGGGGGCAGCTTCCTGCTGTCGGGGGCCCCGCTGTCTGGTCGTTCCAGCCGGGGCGAAGCAGGGGGGGGCCGGATTCCGCAGGGGACTCGGGGCGCGACATGGCACGTTCGAAACGCTGGTCGGGCTGGGGCAGGGAGTGGGGTGACATGGTGCCTTTCTCCCCCACGGCGGCCTCCCAGAGGCGATTTTCCGGATCACTCCCTCTGGTGGTGTTCGTCCTCGTCGTCGGTTTCGGCGCCGGTTCGTGGTCTCTTTCCGTCCTCGCCCAGCAGGACGAGAACGAGCAGGCAGAGGCTGAAGAGGCCGCCGCCGAGGACGATCCTCCGCGCCCCGGCGATACCGACGCGCCTGCCGATGATGTCGGCGACGGTGGGGGTGACGGTGGCGTGTCGCTCCCCACCGATCGACTCAAGGAACGACAACTCGACCGCGTTCGCCGCTTGATCACCGATGAACGCTGGAGCGATTCGGCCACGCTCGTTGACGAGATCCTCGGTGGAGATCGCGATTTTTTCTTCCGTCCGCCGGGGGGCGAGAGCACCTGGAGGAGCATCAAGACCGAGACGAACCGCCTCCTCGGAACGTTGCCTGCCGCAGGTCGGACGGCCTACGAGTTGCAGTTCCGCGCCCGCGCGGATCGGCTCCTCGAAGAAGCGATCGGAGCGGGGGATTCCGTCGCGGTCGTGGAGGTGGCCCGTCGTTGGTTCCACACGCCAGCCGGTCGGCGGGCCACGATGCTTGCCGCGCTCGAGGCCCTCGAGAGCGGCAGGCCGCTCGAGGCGGCCTCGTGGCTCGAACGGTTGGCGGGTGCCCCCGGTCGGGAGGAGTATGAGCCGACGCTGCCGGTGATGCGTGCCGTCGCCTGGTGGCGTGCCGGTGAACGCGAGGCGGCCATCGCGATCCTCGACAAGGCCCGCGCGGCGGGGATCGGTGCGGTGCGCGTCGGGGGGCGCGAGGTGACGCTCAACTATCCGGCCGGAGGCGCGGTCGCCTGGCTGGAGGGGCTTGCCGGGGCACCAGCCAGTGGGGCGGGCCGACGCGCCAGCGAGTGGTGGCTCCACCGTGGAGATGCCGCCCGCAATGCGGTCGTCTCGGCATCGCGGCCGCTTCTCGTGCCACGGTACCGGGTGCCGCTCACGCGCCATCCCGAGGAGGCCCGCCTCCTCGAGCGACGTCGCAAGCTGTTCGCCGACCGCGACATGCCCCTCCTTCCAGCGGGAACCCCGTTGGCCGTTGACGGCCTCCTCCTGGCCCATACGCCGATGGGCCTTCTCGCTGTCGACTTCGAGACCGGCAAGCGCGTGTGGCTGCAGACGGGAGGAGCCGCAGGCTCGTTCTTCGATGCCACGCCCACGGGCGCCGAGGGGGACGAGAGCGGCGATGCCGAGGCCCGGGCGGCGATTCGCGGCGTCTTCGACGATGCCACGAGTGGAACCTTGTCGAGCAATGGTGCGTTGGTGTTTGCCGTGGAGAGCGACCCCGCTTCGCTCGCCGGCCCGGCGGTCAACAATCTCAATGGTATGTTCCGGGCGCTCCCTCCGGCGCCGACGGGGGCCAATGCCCTCTCTGCCTATCGGCTCGCCAACCGCGGCGAACTGGCGTGGCGTTTGCCCGCCGTCGATCCCGCGCCACCGCCGGTCCAGCAGCCGGGATTCCCGGGGGGCGCGGCGCCATCGGGAGGGTGGTATCTCGGGGCACCGCTCCCGATCGGTGATCAATTGTTCGTCCTCGTCGAGGAACGGGGGGAGATTCGTCTCGATGTCCTCGCCGCCGCCGATGGGGCGCTGCTCTGGTCACAGCCGCTGGCCGAACTCGAGGAGGAGCGCGCCATCGGCAACCGGGAAAGCCATCTGCGCCGCGTCGGTGGATTGTCCCCGTCGTTCGGCGATGGCGTGCTTGTTTGCCCGACCGGCGCCGGCACGACCGTCGCCGTCGATCTTGCCACGCGGACGCTCCTCTGGGCCTACACCTATCCCCAGCCGGCAGGGGGCGACACGGTGCTCCTTCAAAACGGGGTGCGGATCCGCCGTGGCAATGCCATCGGCGGGGGAGTGGTCATCAACGGCCAGATGCTCGGCGCTGGCTCCGGACCGTCGGCCACCACAGGCTGGCGGGATGGCGTCCCGGTCGTCGCTGGCGGCCGGATCATCCTCACGCCGCGGGAGTCGGAAGAGATTCACTGCGTCGATTTGAGAACCGGGAGCATCGCCTGGAAGCAACCCCGCAAGGAGGGCTTGTACGTTGCCGGAGTCGTCGATGGGGGCGTGATCATCGTGGGACGTCGCGGTGTTCAGAGCCTGGGCCTCGTCGATGGTGCGCCGCGATGGGCAGCGCCGCTGGTCCTTTCCGGCGCCTGCCCGAGTGGACGGGGAGTGATCACCGAAGGCCGACTGTTCCTCCCCCTCGACTCTCCTGAGGTGATCGAGGTCAATCTCGGCGACGGCACCGTCGTCGACCGTTCCCCATCACGAGGAGGGGCGGTGGCGGGAAATCTGGTGGCCTACCGGGGTGAGGTCGTGTCGCAGGGGGTCGATTCGCTCGACGTCTTCCATCAGACCTCGGCCCTCCAGGAGCGGATCGACACGGCCGCCAGGCAGGGGAACGCTGATCCGCGGATGCTCCTCTGGAAAGGGCAGATGGCCATCGATCGGGGCGCCGTCGCCGATGGGATCGCCGCCATCGCGTCGGCTCACGCCGCCGCGCCCGAATCGATTCCCGATTCGGTGGTCGGTGACGCCCTGCTTGCGGCGCTGGAACGCGATTTCGGCGCCGCCGTTCCGCTCTGGAACGCCCGGCTGGCCAATGGCTCGCGGTCGGCGCCGGAGCGATCGATGCTCCGACTCATCGTTGACGGCCATCTCCGCAGCGGCGACGTTGCCGCGGCATGGGCGACGTTCCGCCGCTGCCTCGATGTCGCCCCGACGGGAGCGGCAGGCCAGGATGCGGCGCTGGTGACCGATGGCGCCGATCCGCTCGTGTCGGTCTCCGAAGGACGATGGGTGGAGGGGCGTCTCCGGCAATTCATGTCGAGCGCGTCGCCTGCCCTACGAGAGGAGATCGACGGATTCGTCGCGGAGCGGATTGCGGCCGCCGAAGCCGTGCTGCCGGTGCCGGAACGCGTCGAGAGGCTCACGGCGCTGGCGGATTGGTTCGCCGGTCATCCGGCAGGGAAGCGCGCCAGCGAAGACCTCGTCAAGGCCTTGGGGGAGATGATCACGATTACCGGCGCGACGACCGACGCCGGTCGGGATCTGGCGGTGAGGCGGGATCTCCTCCTCCCCGGCCTCCGCAACGCCCCGGGGCCGGTCGTTGCAGACACCGAGGGGGGGGCGAAGGAAAAGCCGGCAGCGATGGCCCGGGAGGCCGATGACACGAGCGGCGCGATCGATGCGGCATGGCCGTTTGGGCGGGTCCTCGAGCGACGCGGCGGTGCCGGCCGGGGGGGGAACGACGACGGCGGCCGGATGACCCGCGTGATGCCGATTCCCGTTGGGTCCGGCGACGCCTCGGCATTCCCCGGCCTGCACCTCGGCTATGACATGCAGCAACCGGGGCTGCTGGCCACCGACAGCTATGGTCGGCGGATCGGCGAGCCGTTCGGATTCGATGTCCCGGGGCGCTTCGACGGATGGGCCGGCTTTCAGGCGATCGGCGCCGAGGCATCGACCGTCGGTCGGATCGTGGTCGTCCGCTCCGGTCCGCTCGTGGCCGGATTCGAACTGACGGCCACGCCCGGTCTGAAGCACCGCCGCCTGTGGCTGCTCAACGACACGTCGGGAGCGGTCAACGAAATCCCGATGCCGTTTCTCGGGCGCGGCATGGGGGGGCGGATCGGTCGTCTTGGTAATGTGCCCCTCGGCCTGCGGATCTCCGAGCCGGAAGAGGCGGTGCCGGTGATGGCGGTGCAGGGGGGCCATGCCCGCGTGCGGGGCGTCCCCGTGCTCGTCAACACATCGCTGGAACTCCACGACCCAATCACAGGACGCCTGCTCTGGGAGCGTCATCGTCTCCCGGCCGCCGGCGAAATCATCGGTGACGAGGACTACGTCTGCGTTGTTCCCGCCAACGGCCGCGAGTCGGCAGTGATGTCGATGGTCGATGGGCGCATGGTGCGGGTGTGCGAGTTGCCACGGCGGGATCGTCGGCTGGTCACCTGCGGCCGACGGATCGTCGTGCTGGCGGAAGCCGATGCGGCGGTGGGGCCGGGTGGCGTGCCGCCGGGGGGGCTGCAACCAGCGACACTCGTGCTCGTCGATCCGGTGACCATGACGAG
>Ga0114978_10003937_pt1 | contig 12087 bp, 9 predicted proteins | sample S_140212_EF_Meta_FD_87027 | JGI IMG/M metagenome (GOLD analysis project Ga0114978, IMG submission 87027) | Freshwater microbial communities from Lake Simoncouche, Canada to study carbon cycling - S_140212_EF_MetaG | ecosystem: Environmental > Aquatic > Freshwater > Lake | place: Lake...
GCATGGGACACGCTGGTGCAATTGTTGGTGGTAAAGACGATACAGCTGCTGCTAAAATGGCTATCATGCGTGAGTGTGGAATTCACGTGGTTGAAAGTCCTGCTGAAATCGGACGTCGCATGTTCGAAGTAATGAAGTAATAAACACTTTTAATATAAAACAGAAAAGGCGCCAATGGCGCCTTTTCTGTTTTATAACTTGGTTAATTTAATTAACCTTTCTTCTTCTTTTTGGCTTTGGTTAGATCTACAACTTCTACCCCTTCGTGGCCAGCTTCTGTCCATTGAAAGAATTCATCTTTTAAGGCTGTATTTGGCGTTAATTTCACCATTTCAATACTTACCTCTGTTCCATTCTTATAATGCTGTATAACCTTGCAGATTTTATAATTCGAATTGTCTATTTCCAATTTCAAATAAGAATAGTTGGCCTTCTTTTTAGGCACCAAACGAATTACATCTCTCACCTTATTGCCATCGGTAACAACAGGTCCCTCATATTTGCTTTTATAGCCTTTGCTATAAACGGTAAATATTTCATTGGGAGTAATGCTGTTGTCTCGCTTTTTATAGTCCTCTAGTGTAACTTCTGCATCGTCTGGATTATATGTCCAAATGGTACTGCCATTGCAATAAATTTCTTGGCTTGCATAATCCAATTTGAATTTATTTCCTTTAATCCAAACATTTCCTTTTGATACAACAGGTTTTTTATTTAGGGATGTTGTAGTTAATGTAAATGACGCATTGATTGTTTTATATCCCTTATAAATTGCAGCAACCTTTTTTAATATCTCTTCCGACTTCGGATCACTTTGTCCTTTATCGGTATTCGGATTTACAAGCGGTTCTGTTGCTTGAGCAAAAACTGGATGAAGGGTAAATAAAAAAATACCTACTGCCAAACTGTATATAATAAATTTCTTCATTGATGTATTGTAATTTAGGTTAAAGATGATTTAAAAATTGTTCCAAAGCAAATTCATCGGGCACATTTACTTGGCGGGGTTTACTTCCTACATTTGGACCCACAATACCTGCATCTTCCAATTGATCCATCAATCGACCTGCTCTATTGTATCCAATTTTTAATTTTCTTTGAATCATACTTGTGCTACCAACCTGGTTTTGAACAATGACCCTTGCTGCATCTTCAAAGAGAGAATCTCTTTCATCGGCATCCAAATCGCCACCACCCAAGGTAGTTGTATCGTCTTTTACTTCAGGTAAAATATAAGCTGTAGAATACGCCCTTTGTTCACCAATAAAGTCGCAAATTCGTTCAACTTCTGGGGTATCTACAAACGGACATTGTAAACGGATCATTTCATTTCCACCACTAAAAAGCATATCTCCCTTTCCTATTAATTGATCGGCTCCATTGCCATCAAGAATAGTACGGCTATCAATCTTAGAAGTTACACGGAAGGCAATTCTTGCAGGGAAGTTGGCTTTGATCATACCGGTGATTACATTCACCGAAGGACGCTGTGTTGCCAAAATCAAATGAATTCCAACGGCCCTAGCAAGCTGCGCAATACGTGCAATTGGCATTTCGATCTCTTTACCAGCTGTCATCATCAAATCGGCAACCTCGTCAATTACAACTACAATATAAGGTAAGAATCTATGTCCGTTTTGCGGATTCAATTTTCTATTCACGAACTTGCCGTTATACTCGACAATGTTCCTCACCATTGCATCTTGAAGCAACTTATAACGGTTGTCCATTTCAACACAAAGTGAATTGAGCGTATTTACTACTTTAGAATTTTCAGTAATAATTGCTTCTCCATCGCCGGGTAATTTTGCCAAGAAATGACGTTCAATTTTATTAAACAAGGTCAATTCTACTTTCTTGGGATCTACCAATACAAACTTCACATAGGCAGGATGCATTTTATACAGCAACGAAACCAAAATTGCGTTTAATCCAACAGACTTACCCTGACCGGTAGCACCAGCCATAAGCAAATGGGGCATTTTTGCCAAATCGGCAATAAATATTTCATTTGAAATTGTTTTACCTAAAACAACAGGAAGTTGAAAATCACATTCTTGGAATTTCTTACTGGCCAATAAACCGCGCATTGGCACCATTTCAGGATTTCTGTTAGGCACTTCTATACCAATTGTACCCTTTCCTGGAATTGGTGCAATAATACGAATACCAAGCGCTGCCAAACTCAATGCAATGTCATCTTCAAGGTTTTTGATTCTTGAAATCTTAACACCTGGAGCAGGAATGATTTCATATAACGTAACAGTAGGCCCAACACTGGCCTTGATGCTAGAAATGCCAATTTTGTAATTCTCTAAGGTATCTTGAATTAACTTTTTGCTTTTATTAATCTCTTCAAAATCAATTTCTTGTCTTTTTGTATCGTAATCTTTTAATAGATCCAAAGTTGGGTATTGGTACTTACTCAAATCTGCTTTGGGATCAAATTCTGTATCAACACCAAATCGTTCCACGCCAAGATCGCCTTGGTTCTCATCAACCAATTCATGTTCGTGCTGCGTTAAATCTTGAATGGCAAATCCATCTTCAAATTTTATTTCTTTTGAGGGAGAAGGTGTTTCTGCTGCAACTGGTTCTGGGTTTCCCTTAAAAATATATTCCTCAGGTTCATCAAATTCAACAACATTTTGTTGATTCAAAGGTTCGGTTGGGATTTCTCTATCATCAATAATAGGTTCAAAGGATGGTCTTGACATTTCGGTATGAACAGGTTTTGATTCAACAGGTTCCACTTTCTTTACGGTAATATTCATACCGTCCCAATTTTCAAAATCACTCACACTTGGTCCGTCGTCAATATCTTCGTCAACGACCAATTCATCTTCGTCGTTTTCACCATCTACTTTAATCGTTGGAGCTATTTTACTTGTTGTTTCAACCTTTTCCTCAACGATGTTTAAATCACCTGAGTTTTCTAATTCCTCATCAGTAAATTCTTCGTGCAACAAATCATCCGGATTTTTCAGAACAATTCGAGAAAACGGATTCATATTCAAAAAGATGAATGAATATACCACTGCAAATGCGGCTAAAAACAAGAATGCTCCGATGGGTCCGATTGCAGTCTGAATTTGGACTATTCCGAAATATCCAAAAGTACCACCCAAAAGTGGATACCATATTTGAAAGCAATAACCCAAAAACAAAGACACCCAAATAACAAATAAGATGGTATTGGTTAATATTCTAAGTAGAGAAAATGGTCTGTAATCAAACAGCAAATACAAGCCGCTTAAAATGATATAAGGCAAAAGGGCAAATGCACCTAGCCCAAATCCGTTGTGCATAAAGAAAAAGGCCAACCCTGAACCTACACTGCCCATGGCATTGGTAGATTTACCTGTCATTGACGATTCATAATCGCCACCATCGGCAGCCACGCTTTGATCTGTTTGCCAAGTAAAGAAAAAAGAAATAAAGCTAACCAGAAGGATAATTGAAAAAACAAGCAACAGAAATCCTATGACTTTCCGCGTTGTATCGTTTTTCAAAGTAGCAGCATTCCATATTTCCTTTCCTGAAATTTGGTCTGTTTTGTCAGAAGGTCTTTCTTTTAAGAAATCTGCTGACGATTTTGTTTTTTTGGAAGATTGTTTAGGTGCTGCACTCATTGTGAATTACGAATGTAAAACGAAATCTTTGTTTAAAAGATTGTACTTATTCACAGAAAAAACAAGTGTGTATTATTTCACTCAGAAATTCAGAAGATACAAAATATCAACTATTTAATTGAAAAACTTCACCTTCTAATGCCAAGTAAGTTTCGAGATGATTTTTTCTCGCTTCGAGCAGCAAAGGTTCTAAATTATCGTAACGTGCACTGTAATGACCAATGATCAAATTTTTCACTTTTGCCAATTTAGCAATCATGCCCGCCTGAAGCGATGTAGTATGAAATGTTTCCTCAGCCCTCTTTAACCTGTCGTGTAAAAACGTTGCCTCATGGTACAATAAAGTTACATTTTCAATGTACGGAATAATTGATTCATCGTATATTGTATCAGAGATATAAGCAAATTTCCGATTTTTATATCCATTTATGGTTAGTAATTCATTTGCTATGAGAATGCCGCTGTCTCCTTTAAAATCATTTCCGTATTTCAAAGATTCATAAAAAGAAACGGGAATATTATAGTTTTCGCAAGCGTCTAAATTGATTTTCCTTTCTGGGCCTTTTTCTTCAATTACAAAACCTGTACAAGGAATCCGATGTTTCAATGGCACCGAATGAATGGCGAAATCATCTTCAGAATGAACCAATTCCGGCGCATCCGGATTTGTGAAAATGTAATGGATTTGAAAGTTTATACCCGCATCACCAATTGTTAAAATGATATCTAAAATTGATTTAAGTTGCTCAGGACAAACTATGTATAATGGATCAACACGACCAAAAAGCGCCATTGAAGTAATTAATCCTGGCAATCCAAAATAATGATCTCCATGTAAATGTGAAATCAAAACAAACTTAATTTTTTGCATTTTTAGATTGTACTTGGTAAGCTGCAATTGTGTTGCCTCACCGCAATCTAACAAGAAATAATGCTTATCCAAACGAACATATTGAGCACTAGGATTTCTATCACGCGTAGGTGTAGCTGAGGAAGTTCCCAATACTGTAATTTCAAATGGTTTCTGCATGCTCTACGAATTTAAGTGTTCCACAACCAAAATTGTGCCATAATTACATCAGATTTTTACAAGATTCCATTTTATTTTGCAAACAGTAGTTTTTTTAACTCCAATTTTACTGTTTGAACTTCAATCATTTCAATGCAGGGTTTATTTACATGGGTGCAATGTATTTGATCACAAGGATTGCATTCCAATACATGATGAATAACAGTAGCCTGTATGTTCTGAGGGTAAAAAACATCTTTAACCCCTGGACCAAAAAGGCCAATACACGGAATATTTGCCAAATCGGCCAATTGCAATGGCCCACTTTCGTTTCCAATAAATACTGCAGATTGCTGCATCACAGCAAATAATGTCAGCAAACTGTCGTTTGAAATCCAAACCTTACATTCTGAACAACTTTCTTTGATGCTATTCAAAACTGTTTTCTCAGATTCTGTACCAATGATAAGCGGTGTGATTTGATATTCTGATTGCAAAAACTTTGCAATTTCAGCAAATCTTTCGGCAGGCCATTGACGTAATATCCTCCTCGCCGAAGGGTGAATTACCGCAAAGCGTGTCAGTCCAAATTCTGCAATTCTTTGATTGGCCAATTCTTTTTCTTCTCTTGAGGGATATAAGGTTGGTCGGCAAAATGGATGTTCCAATATTTCATTAATACTGTCGCATTTTTGTCCCTCAAATAACAAATTTTCAATAACGCGGTAATTGGTCAATATTTCATGTGGCTGATTGCCACGCTGAGAAAACCTAATGCTACCTCTGTCTGCCCTGAACTTTTTGCAGTTAAACAACGACTTTAATAACGTCTTCCAGTTTCCACGCAATTCAACCCAAATATCAAACTTTCCCTTTGCTTCAGAAATGTCGGTTATAACAAAATCAATATTGGGATCGTTATGAATGAGCGACTTAACAAAAGGCTTGCACAACAAAGTGATTTTTGCATTGGGATATTGTTTTCTCAAAAATGCGAAAACATGAACCGATACAGCCATGTCTCCTATTTCATCTAACTTAACTATGAATATAGAATCTATGTTAGCGCAATCTTGAACACTTGGCTTATTGAACCATCTATTGATTTTGGTTGCAACCATATTGGCTGCGTAAAGCCATTTTTCGCTCAAAGCCATATCAAATTGGTAACAATGGATATAAAATGGGTTGCGATGGCACCGCATCAGAAGCTATTTTCGGTACCATGATATTTAGAAAATATAACCCATCATGAATTGAATCATTTACATAAATCAACTCCGTTATACTCGCATTTTTCCTGGTATTTTGTGGATATTGCCACCAAATTCTATGCGCAGCAAGTGCACCGCTATCTTCCTCCGGATCAACTGAAGGCAAATCGGTTAATAAGTGAGAAAAGCCAAAATCAACCAACTGTTGCATAGCGATTAGCGTAAAATATGGGGGATTATTTCCCGACCAAATTCTATTTCGTTTATCGATATCATTGGGCAAAGTTCTGATAATAATTGCATCGGTATTTGAAAAATTGTGTTTTGCAAGTTCTGATTCATGAATCACCCAATCTCCCTCAATTTCAATTAAAGGAACTGTAATCAATTGGGCCGAAAAGAAATGTTTCTGTAAAACTTCGTGAACAGAAATTCTTTCTGAGGCAATATGCCCTACTCCTTCGGTATGGGTTCCGTTGCCATGCGCACAGTACGTAACAATTTCACAATTGGCAGAACCACCTTCAATGACACTACCCACAAAAGAACCCACCCTAATTGGCTCAACTCTAGCAAAATCGATATGAAATGCATTGGGATTTTCAAAATTGGGACCAAATCCTAGGGTAATATTTAAAGGATTCGACAAATCAACTTGATACCGATTTTGCTCAATGTGAATAGATAGTTGCATTCCTTCAAAATTGGTAAAAAAGAAATGGAAAACAAAAAGAAAATGCGCTTTTTTTATTAGAATTGTAAAGCATTTGAAATGATACACAAATGAGCAATGAAAAATAAAATCCTTTTCACATTACTACTTTTCTTATCTTTTATAAAAAATATTGATGCTCAACAATATACAACCTTTATTCCCAGTCCAATAAACGAACAATTATTTCAAAATACGGTTACTGGAGTAAACAAAGATCAATATGGATTTTTATGGATTACATCGCAGTTTGGTATTTATTGTTACGATGGACACAATTTAACAAATTTTAATACAGCATATACGAAAGAATTAAAAAGCAATAGATTTTCAGGGATTTATGCCATGAAAAATGATAATAAATTGTTTGCACATGATGAATTCAATCAAGTTTATCTATTAGAAAATAAAAAAATAAAAATTATTCATCCAAGCAAAAATGTTAACTTAATATTTTACAAAAATGTAATCATCCAGGATTCACTCAAACAATTCAAATCACAGATTCAGCAATTTGACAATTTGTATTCGGCAGAATCCTTATCAAAAAATCAAATTATCTATTCTTTCAATAAGCTCATTATAAAAGAATTCAATCATCAGATTCAAATAACCACCAAATCAGGTGAAATAAAAATCGACTATAAATCAAAATTTTCAATCTTATCAATTGGGTCAAAATTTTTACAGCTACAAACAGATAATAAAGTCTATTGTATAGATTTATACAAGACTGAAATTAAATTTCAAGTTTTATTGTCCAAATTGTATGAAACAGATTTAACAACTGCGTACTATGATGAAATTTCAAATATTCTTTATTGTGGTACTTTTAATAATGGATTGATACAACTTTCGCCAAACTCAATTGAAAGATACACAAATGGTCAAAATCCCGAAGACTTTGCATACCTATATTCCTATGCATATGATAGTATTTCTCAAACTGTCTTTTCAGTTTTAGATAAAGGAGTTTATCAATGGAAAAGTAGTGCTCCGAACCCAAATCCATCTCAAATTGCTTTTGGCAAATGGTCTGGTAGCGCTTGTGTTATCTTACAAAATAGGGAACTTTTTTATAGTGTGAATGAAAAACTTACTTGTTATTCAATCCAAGATAAAAAAATCAAATTTCAGATACCGTGTAAACCAGAAGTCGGTGACATTTTTGAATTCAATAAAAATTACTATTTTATTTCTGCAAACACGATTTATCAATTCAATCAAAAGAAGATATGGGCTGTAAATTCATTTCCAAGTAATATATATTTATATAAAGCAAAGATTTATAACAGCAAAATTCATTTATGCAGCAATGATGGCATCCTTGTTTTAGATACTAATTTCAAAGTTTCTAAACAATATCTTAAAAACAAAACGGTAAGGGATATTCAATTGTATGAATCTAATTTGATCGCGGCTACTTATGGCGATGGCGTGTTTATAATAAAAAATTCCAAAGAATATAGAATCCCCAATGATCCCAAAAAATGGATGCTTGCCTCGTTAAGTTTGAGAAAAGATCGGATAAATAGATTATGGATAGTTTGCAATAAAGGAGTTTTTTTTATTCCACAAAATAGTTTCAAAAATTTACAATTTGACAGTGCTAATTATTTTTCACTGAATAAAAACTCTGATTTACCTGCCTCTGAATTAAATGGAGGAATATACCCTGAAAACCAGCAAGTAATCAACAATAAAATCCTTATCGCCTCAGATCATGGACTCTTACGAATAAATCAAAATACAAATAGCTCAACAAACGTAAATTTAAATGTTTATCTCGATAATATTTTAGTTAACAATACACAAAAATTGGGTAAACGGAATAAAATAATCCTAAACCGAGACCATTCCTCTATAGAAATAACTATTTTAACGCAGTATTATCAATTAGAAAAACCCTTACCTATATTTTTTAAACTTAAAAATATTGACGCAAATTGGCAACGGCTAGAAAATAGCAGAACCATTAAATTTTCAAGATTACCACCAGGGAATTATTCATTGTATATTTTACAAAACAACCGTGAATTAAAAATATTAGATATTACCGTAAATCAAATTTGGTATGCAACATGGTGGTTTATTTTATTGGTGATTTTGGTTATAAGTATTTTTATAGCCTATATTTTTATTCGAAATCAACGAAAAGCCAGAGAAGAAAAAGAAAATTTAGATTTGCTCGTAAACCACAAAACCATGGAATTGCAATTTACGGTTGCAGAATTAACAAGGGCTCAAAAAACTTTGAAAGAAGAAAATGATTTTAAAAATCAGCTTTATGCAATTTTAATGCATGATATAAAATCTCCATTGATGTTTCTTGCTGAATCATCGTATTTTATATACAATAAACACAAAGAAAAGGAAAATGACTTAACCAACCTTGTTCGAATTGCAGCAAACACATCCAAGGAATTACATGATTTTATTTCAGATTTTTTAAATTGGTTAGGAACACAATTTGTTGACTATAAAGTTGAAATAAATCAGATTAATGTTAAAAATATCATTTCCGAATTGGTACAATTTTACCAACCCATTGCCAATTCTAAAAAATTAACCATACAGACAAACAATGCAGTAAATGATATTTTCATCAATTCTAATACCACAATATTGCAAACAATTTTGAGGAATTTTATTGACAACGCCATTAAATATACCTCCGCGGGTGAAATAAATATTGCCACCATAGAAGATAGTGAACACGTGAGAATTATTATTGCAGATACTGGAAGTGGTTTGCCATCGGAAATAGTCAAACTTATCAAAGATTGGGAAAATCAAAAGCTTACAGAAGCGTTGATAGGACATTCAACTACGCATAAAATGGGTATCAAAATCACACTTGAGTTTATAAAACTCATCGACGGCGAAATTAGCTATATTGATAAAAAATCAAGTGGTTCAACCATTCAAATATCCCTCAAAAAGAATATTACATTGAAGTAATTACATTGTAATAAAAGGCAAGTTTAGTTAACGCCGCGATGTTTGTAACGCCAAGTTTTAGAAATATTCTCGCTTTGTAGGTACTGACCGTTGAGGGCTTCAAGGTTAAAATTTGGCAAATATCAGTTGTTGAATTACCATGTAAGTATAGCATCATTACTTCTGATTCTTTTGCCGATAATTTCTCAAATGGAGTTGGGTCTGAACCAGTTTGCATTTTCTTGTTCTTTTTTCCATTTTCAATATTGCTCATGATTTCGAAAACTGCCTCAGTTAATATTTGCAATCCGTCTCCTTTATAAACATATTTTTGAATATTTAATGAAGACATTGCATTTTCCATGACATCTTTTGGAAACATTGAGAACACAATAATTGGGGTGATTTTTTCAACTTTGCGAATCGCTTTTATCAATTCATGAGAACTGATATCGGGTAAATTCAAATCAGAAATAATCAAATCATAATCGTGCTCTTTGAGCAACGCTAAGGCATGATTTGCATTTGGTGATTCACTTATTTTTAAGCCAATGAATTTCTGTTCCAATACCTGAATCATTCCAAATCGAACAATTTCGTGGTCATCAATAATTAATATTTCAAATTTTGTTTTCACATCAAGAACACTAAGATTGGGCAAATATATGGAATTTGAAATTATTTTTAATCATTGATCCATAGCATCTTCGAGAATTGCTAAAAATTTCTTGTGGCTAATTTCATATGCGCCAAATTGTTCAATATGATTATTCAAATATTGTGTATCCAACAATTTGAAATTATGCTCTCTTAAAAACTCAACCAAAAAGACCAAACAAACCTTACTCGCATCAGTTACAGAGTGAAACATGCTCTCACCAAAAAAAGCTTTTCTAATACAAACACCATACAGACCACCAACCAATTCTCCATCTAAATAAGCTTCGAAGCTGTGCGCGAATCCTTCTTCGTGTAAACCAATATAAGCCTCTTTAATTTCATCTGAAATCCAAGTATCATCTTCCCTATTTTGCGAACATCTTTCAATGACCTCCGGGAAGTTTCTGTTTATTACCAATTCAAACTTTCTTTTGTTGTACAATCGGCGAAGATTTTTAGATACTATAAATCTTTCATCAAGTGGAATGATTCCTCTTCTTTCAGGGGTATGCCAATAAATTGCATTTCCTTCGTCTGGATCTGCCATAGGGAAAGATCCCGACAAATACGCCTGAATTAATAATTGAGGTGTCAATAACATTTCTGCAAAAGTAATTCAACATAAAAAGTGATAATTCATTTTTCTTATGTTTTTTTGCACCATAATGGGAAAAGGTAAAAACAAATCCGAAAAATTCGCCGAATTTGATTCATTTGAGAATACGTACGATTACAATTCTGAAACAAAAGGCAAATGGGCATCAATTTTTGGAAATACAAATCCCATTGTTTTAGAACTTGCTTGCGGAAAAGGGGATTATGCCATTGGTTTGGCAAAAATGAATCCTAATATCAATTATGTTGGCGTTGATATCAAAGGAAACAGACTTTGGAAAGGTGCTAAAATATGCACTGAACAGGGAATTCAAAATGTGCGATTTTTGCGAATAGAAATTGATAAACTTTTTGAATTTTTCGCAAAAGATGAGGTTTTTGAAATGTGGATTACCTTCCCTGACCCCCAGCCTCAAAAAGAACGCAAGCGTTTAAGCAGTGGCAGATTTTTAAATGTTTACCGACAAGTAATGCCATCAACTGGCATTATGAACATCAAAACAGATTCCGATTTGTTTTATGAAAGCAGTTTGGAACAAGTAGCAGAAGACAAGCTAACACTGCTAGAAAATATATCAGATGTTTACAGCCTGATTCCTGTTCCAGAATTCCTACAAATACAAACCTTTTATGAAGCCATTTGGTTAAAAATGGGCAAGAAAATAATGTATGTTAAATTTATTTTGGGGGACGTGAAAAGTCGCGAAACTAAAAAGCCAAAAGAATTGAACGATTAACCTTAGGCCTTTTTTAATAAAATCAGCAAAATCAATATCAAGGCTACCAATAACAATACAGTTATAATTGAACCAATAAGTCCGTTGAAAACGCTAAAAACAGAAAGTGCAATTCCGGCATAACACAATATTCTGCCAATAAATCCCGGGTGTATTTTCAATCCAACAAAACCTATAAAAGCACCGCAAATTGCCAATAATAGCGATAAAACTTTAGCACTACTGAATAAGGATGCTAAAGCACCTAAAATAATGCTTGCCCAACCCATAGATTTCCCGAGCCCTTTCGATGAAACCAATCGATTTGATTTATTAACTTTCGCTTTGGTGATTTCCTTTTGAAATGGTTTAGATTTTAAAATCTTTAAAGGAGTGCTTTCATTAAATGAAGTTCCTAATTCCTTTTTAAATTGAACGATATTGAGTTCTTTTTCAGTAGGATCAAAACTTGCAATTGAAATCACAGAATCAACCATTGTATTCTTTGTTGCCAATGCCGTATTTGAACTATTAGGTATCGACCAATTGCCGCCACCAAATCCAACTTCACGGGTTTGAACGGAACAAC
>Ga0114978_10003943_pt1 | contig 12074 bp, 8 predicted proteins | sample S_140212_EF_Meta_FD_87027 | JGI IMG/M metagenome (GOLD analysis project Ga0114978, IMG submission 87027) | Freshwater microbial communities from Lake Simoncouche, Canada to study carbon cycling - S_140212_EF_MetaG | ecosystem: Environmental > Aquatic > Freshwater > Lake | place: Lake...
CATGATCAAAGGCAAGAGCGGTCGTTTCCGTCAAAACTTGCTGGGCAAGCGCGTCGACTACTCCGGTCGCTCTGTGATTACTGTGGGCCCAACGCTCAAACTGCACCAGTGCGGTTTGCCAAAGTTGATGGCGCTCGAGTTGTTCAAGCCCTTTATTTTTGCGCAGCTTGAGTCACGCGGCATTGCCACGACGATCAAGGCCGCCAAGAAAGAAGTTGAATCAGGCACACCAGTCGTCTGGGACATTCTGGAAGAGGTCATCAAAGAGCACCCTGTGATGCTGAACCGTGCGCCTACCCTGCACCGTTTGGGCATTCAGGCCTTTGAGCCGATTTTGATTGAAGGCAAGGCCATTCAGTTGCACCCCCTCGTCTGCTCGGCCTTCAACGCCGACTTTGACGGTGACCAGATGGCGGTCCACGTACCCCTTTCTGTCGAGGCGCAAATGGAGGCCCGTACCCTGATGCTGGCCTCGAACAACATTTTGTTCCCTGCCAGCGGCGAGCCGTCGATTGTGCCGTCACAAGACGTGGTGCTGGGGCTGTACTACACCACCCGTGACCGTACAAATGGCAAGGGCGAAGGTCTGGTGTTTTCTGACACCGGTGAAGTCCGCCGCGCATTTGATGCGGGCGAGCTGGACCTGAACGCACGCATCAGTGTGCGCTTGACCGAGTACACCAAAGACAAAGAGACAGGTGAGTTTGTGCCATCGACCAAGCTGTGGGAAACCACCGGTGGCCGTGCATTGCTGTCTGAAATTTTGCCAAAAGGCTTGCCTTTTTCGAACATCAACAAGGCGCTGAAGAAGAAAGAAATTTCCAAGCTGATCAACGTGTCTTTCCGTAAGTGCGGCCTGAAAGAAACCGTGGTGTTTGCAGACAAACTGCTGCAGTCCGGCTTTCGCCTGGCCACCAAAGCCGGCATTTCGATTTGCATCGAAGACATGCTGGTGCCCAAGGAAAAGCACGACATCATCGCCAGGGCGCAGAAAGAAGTCAAAGAGATCGAGCAGCAATATGTGTCTGGTCTGGTGACATCTGGCGAGCGCTACAACAAGGTGGTGGACATCTGGGGCAAGTCGGGTGACGACGTGTCCAAGGTCATGATGGCCCAGTTGTCGAAAGAAAAAGTGCTGGACCGCCACGGCAAGAGCGTAGAGCAAGAGTCGTTCAACTCCATCTACATGATGGCTGACTCGGGCGCACGCGGCTCTGCTGCACAGATTCGCCAGGTGGCCGGTATGCGCGGTTTGATGGCAAAGCCTGACGGCTCTATCATTGAAACGCCAATCACAGCGAATTTCCGCGAAGGGCTGAATGTGCTGGAGTACTTCATCTCCACACACGGTGCGCGTAAAGGCCTGGCCGACACGGCATTGAAAACCGCCAACTCTGGCTATTTGACTCGCCGCCTGTGCGACGTGGTGCAAGACCTGGTGGTGACGGAAGACGACTGCGGCACGCACGAAGGCTCGCTGATGCGCGCCATTGTCGAAGGCGGCGAAGTGATCGAATCCCTGCGCGACCGCGTGCTGGGCCGCACGGTGTCAGAAGACGTCCTGCATCCTGAAAACCGTTCAGTGCTGGCAGGCCGTGACACGCTGCTCGACGAAGACATGATTGAAGAGTTGGAAATCGCAGGCGTTGACGAGATCAAAGTGCGTACCGCACTGAACTGCGAAACCCGCTTCGGCTTGTGCGCCAAGTGCTACGGCCGCGACCTGGGTCGTGGCGGTTTGATCAACATTGGCGAGGCGGTCGGTATCATCGCTGCCCAGTCGATTGGCGAGCCTGGCACGCAGCTGACCATGCGCACCTTCCACATTGGTGGTGCCGCATCACGGGCAGCCATTGCGTCCAGCGTTGAGTCTAAATCGAACGGTGTGATTGGCTTTAATGCACCGATGCGTTATGTGACCAACAGCAAGGGCGAACTTGTGGTGATTGCCCGATCCGGCGAGATCGTCATCACAGACGAACACGGCCGCGAGCGTGAACGCCATAAAGTGCCGTATGGTTCGATTCTGTCCGTCAAGGCTGACCAGACCATCAAGGCGGGTACGATTTTGGCGAACTGGGACCCCCTGACCCGTCCGATCATCACCGAGTTTGCCGGCAAGGCGCAGTTCGAGAACGTCGAAGAAGGCGTGACCGTGGCTCGTCAGGTGGACGATGTGACCGGCTTGTCTACCTTGGTGGTGATTGATCCGAAGCGCCGCGGCGCGACCAAGGTCATCCGCCCAGGCGTCAAGCTGATTGATGCCAATGGCCATGAAGTCAAGATCCCCGGCACCGATCACTCGGTGACGATTGGCTTCCAAATCGGCGCCCTGGTTCAGGTCCGTGACGGTCAGGATGTCGGCCCCGGCGAGGTATTGGCCCGTATCCCGATTGAAGGTCAAAAAACGCGTGACATCACCGGCGGTTTGCCGCGTGTGGCCGAGTTGTTTGAAGCGCGTACGCCAAAGGACAAAGGCACACTGGCCGAGATGACCGGCACCGTGTCCTTCGGTAAGGAAACCAAAGGCAAGATTCGTTTGCAGATCACCGACCCGGAAGGCAAGGTCTGGGAAGACCTCGTGCCGAAAGAGAAGAACATTCTCGTGCACGAAGGCCAGGTCGTGAACAAGGGCGAGTCAATTGTTGACGGCCCCGCTGACCCGCAAGACATTCTGCGCCTCTTGGGCATGGAAGAGCTGGCCCGCTACATTGTCGACGAGGTGCAGGACGTTTACCGCCTGCAAGGCGTGAAGATCAACGACAAGCACATTGAAGTGATTGTTCGCCAGATGCTGCGCCGTGTGGTGGTCGACAACGTGGGTGATTCGGCCTACATCGCGGGCGAGCAAGTCGAGCGTTCAGCCCTGCTGGATGTCAACGATGCGCTGCGTGCAGAAGGCAAGATCCCCGCCACCTTTACCAACTTGTTGCTGGGTATCACCAAGGCATCGCTGTCGACCGACTCGTTTATTTCTGCGGCTTCATTCCAGGAAACCACCCGCGTGCTTACCGAGGCAGCCATCATGGGCAAGCGCGACGAGCTGCGTGGTCTGAAAGAAAACGTGATCGTGGGCCGACTGATTCCTGCCGGTACCGGTATGGCCTTCCACGAGGCGCGCAAAGCCAAGGATCTGATGGACGACGCCGAGCGCCGCGCCATTGCCGAGGCCGAAGCGGCTGAACTCGAAGCCCTGCCAGCAGCTCTTGACACAGAAAGCGCTGCCAGCAAGTAACTGGCTGCACTCTGCTGCTCGTACGGCAAGCCCCATGTCTTGGTCAACAAGACGTGGGGTTTTTTTTATCCAAATCGGTCTCTGATTTATCGTATTTCCAGGGTGAACAGGTTTTGTAAGTACTGCCATTTAGGCATGGGTATGGGCGCGGGGTGACTGGGGTGTCAGGCTATTTCCCCACTGAAAACAAAACATCGCGTGGGTGTAAGGCTGAGTTGCAATGACTGCACACCACGCTTGGCACAAAGGCTTGCCCACAGGCCTTGTGTGTCGGTGAAATCGAAGATGGCTGATGAAAGTGATGTCTGCTGGCCCAGCTTGCAAGACACATGATGTAGCCAAACAGGTCACGGCTGGACGGTGTCAGGCGGTAAATTTTGCGCCGCGCATCGCCCGTATCAAGCTGGCAAATCAGCAGGCCAGCATCAACCATGCTCGACAGGCGACGCGACAGGACGCTGCTGCCAATACCCAATACATGGCTTATTTGGTCAAAGTAGTGACAGCCCAGCAGGACACTCGCGACGATGAGTAGTGACCAGCGGTCTACCCGCAGGCCCAAGCCCATTTGGGTGTTTTCTTGCGGTGACAGCCGGACATTGCGCTGCCGCGGCGGCTGTGCCGCTTGCAGGGCGGTATTGACAGTCAGTGAAAAAACCAGATCACTCACGCCCACCGTGCTGCTACAAGCGCCGCACACCAGCTTGGGAACAAAGGCATGGCCGCAACTGCGGTGCGTCAGCTTTTGCGGCAAGGCCAACTGACGCGAGCCCCAGCGTCGCTCCCACGTCCACATCATCAGCACATGGCTGTACAGGCTCAAACCCTTTTCACTCAAGTGGTAGCCCATGCGTGCGGGACGCTCATGGTGAGCGCGCTGCACAAACAACCCCAAAGCCACCAGTTCCTTGAGTCGCTCAGCCAAGGTGTGGCGCGGAATACCCAAACGCGTCTGCCAGTCGTCAAATCGCTGGACACCAATGAAAGCGCCCAAAATCAACGCCACAGTCCAGCGGTCACCCAGCAGGTACAAACCATGGCTGAGTGTGCTGGTGGCTAAGGCGTCTCGAGTCAGATCAAGTTCAGCCTGAGAAAGATGAAGGTTAATTTTTGACCAGTCCGGTCATGGGGGCCACTTGCTGCACCCATTTGCCACCTTTGATCTGGTCGATCGATGCAAATTCAGGGCCCACATGGTTACCCACGAAATTCTGTTTGGAATAGGTGGTGAAGTCCTGATGTGCCACGCCTTGCGCTGCCTTTGAAAAACTTTCGGCGGTCAAACCCCGCCCCGCTGCCTGCACACTTTTGACGAACCAGTCGGTGTATGAATACGCATTGGCTGCATTTTCATCCGGATCTGCATTGAACTTTTGCTTGTAATTGGCCATGAATTTCTTGGCATCTGCGCTGGCGGTATCCGCACCATGCAGTTGCCAGCCGCCAATACCGTACAGGCCTTCAACAGCGTCTTTGCCCAACAGTGCCACGACGCCGCTGCGACCCGGCAGGGTGGTCAGTACTTTAACTTCCTTCCAGCCGATTTTTTTAACTTCAGCCATCACACCGACTGTCTCGCGCACAATGGTTCCTGCCAGGATCACATCCACGTTCGCCGCTTTCATTTTGGCCACTTGCGATGAAAAATCGATGTCACCGGTCTTCCAGGCGGCTTCAGCCGCAACCGTCAAATTGGCTTGCTTGAGTGCGTTGTTCATGCCAGCGCGCACCAGGTCGCCAAACGGGCCTTCCTGATAAATCACACCTATCTTTTTGGCGTTCCAGTTTTTGATGGCCCATGACAAACCGGTTGCTGTTGTGCTGTCGTAGTTTTGAACAGTGGTGAACAGCAATGGACTGTTACCTGATATTTTTTGAATAATTCCTGATGCTGCCCACGGTGCGAACACCACCACGCCGGCATCGGTCGCGGCTTTTACCGTTGCGGCGTTGGTGCCTGAACCAAATGGGTTGAGAATGGCAAACACATCATCGCTTTTGATCAGTTTTTGCACTGCGCGCACGGCCAGTTGGGGCTGACTGCCGTTGTCTTCAATGATCAGTTTAAATTTTCGACCGTTCACGCCACCAGCGCTATTGGCTTCGTCCAGCCGCATCTGCATGGCGTTGCGCAGCATTGGCATACCCGCAGCTACCGGGCCAGACAAGTCGATGTGGCTACCCACCACAATTTCAGTATCAGTCACGCCGCCCGCGTGGGACAACGACAGCGCTGCGCCAGTTGCGGCGGCGAAAAAGATGCGTTTGAAAAGCTTCATGAATGTCTCCTAAAGTAAGTTAAGTTTTACGGATGGCGAAAAAATGACGAGCGGATAATCTCTAGGCTTTGGCATACATTGCATCGATAAGGCTGGCATATTTGGTGGCAACCACCTTACGCTTGAGCTTCATGGTCGGCGTTAACTCTTCGTCTTCCGCACCTAGCAGCTCGCTGATGATGCGAAACTCCTTCACCTGCTCGACACGCGCCAGTTGTGAATTGGCGGCCGTGACTTGCTGCAAGATCAATTCAATGACTTCTGGCGTTCGGGTCAGGCTGGCAAAGTCGGTGTAAGGTACCTGCCTTTCCTGCGCAAAGCGCGCCACGTGCTCTTGGTCAATCATGATGAGTGCTGACACAAAGCGTCGACCATCGCCCACCGCCACGGCATCGGTGATGTAGGGGCTGAACTTGAGCAAGTTTTCAATCTGACTGGGTGAAATGTTTTTGCCGCCGGAAGTAATCATGATGTCTTTGATGCGGCCCGTGATGGCAAGGTAGCCGTTACTGTCAAGCTCACCGCAGTCGCCTGTACGCAGCCAGCCCTCGGTATCGATGGCTTCTTGCGTTTTCTCGCTATCACGCCAGTAACCCGCAAACACGTTCGGGCCGCGCACCATGACTTCGTCTTCAGCGCCAATTTTTATGTCGGTCCCATCGCCCGCTTTGCCAGCCCAGCCGAGCTTGATGCCTCCTGCGGGTGTGGCGGTGCAAAAGCCACAGGTCTCAGTCATGCCGAAGGCTTCTCGCAGTTCAATGTCAATGCTTAAAAACCATTTGATCAAATCGGCAGGCACAGGTGCTGCGCCCGTCAGCGCTGTCCTGACGTTTTGAAGTCCTAAAAAAATCTTCAGGTTGCGAAAGGCGCAAAAGTTTTGTAAGCGCTGTAGTGCCGATGCCTTTTCCTGTGTTCCCGCAAGCCTTGCCGTGACCAGACTTTGGTTAGCCGCCAGCGCACGGCCATACATCCAGCGCGCCGGTGCGACCGCATCACGCATGAACAGGTCAATCTGCGAATACATTTTTTCCCAAAATCGGGGGGGCGCAAACAGCACATGGGGTGCGACTTCGCGCAGGTCATTAAAAACTGTACCGGCATTTTCAGGAAAGTGCACGACCAGGCCCACCGCGAGCGGGTTAAAGCTGGAGGCCATACGTTCAGCGATATGACACAGTGGCAGAAATGACAGTGATCTGTCGCCAACTTCAGCGTTCAAATAAGAAGGCGCTTGTCCAAGCTGAAACACCACGTTGCGGTTGGACACCATGGCGCCTTTGGGCGAGCCAGTGGTGCCGGAGGTGTAAACCAGAAAAGCGGTGTCGTCGGGCCGGCTCATTGCAATGTGTTGCTCGAAAGCTTTGGGTTGTGTGTGCACCAGCGCCTCACCTTGCGCTAGCAGATCGTCAAAAAACATCACCCCCTGGTCATTCAACGTGCGTAGTCCTTCGCGCTCCATCACCACAATGCGTAGCAAATCCGGGCAGCTGTCGCGCACGCTGAGTGCTTTTTCAAGCTGCTCCTGATTTTCAACAAACAGCACGCGTGCAAGTGAATGCTGCAAAATAAAAGCCACCTGTTCAGGCGATGCTGTGGGGTAAATACCGTTGCCGATCAAACCCATGCATTGCGCGCCCATGTCGGCGTAAAGCCACTCAGGCCGGTTTTCCGCCAGAACGCAGACCACGTCGCCGCGCTGCAAGTTCATGGCAACAAGTGCCAAGCCAACAGCACGTGCGTTGGTCAGGTAGTTCGCCCAGCTTGTGGTTTGCCACAGCCCCCGGCGCTTGTGCCGCAGTGCGGGTTGTGTGGCCCACATGCCGCACCGCATCAAAAATACTTTTTGTGGTGTGTCGCAAGCCATGAAGAGCATGTCGGGCATCTGCGTCATGTTGTTATCGCCATGTTTTTCTATGGCTCCAGCGTTTGGCGGTACCGCTCAGGCCATGTGTTTGGCTCAGGCCGAGATAGGCATCACGCACATCGGTTTTTTGCGCCAAAGCTGCGCAAGTATCCGCCGCGACCACCCGGCCCAGCTCCATGATATAGCCGTCATCGGCGTGGGACAAGGCCACCGCAGCGTTTTGCTCCACCACCAAAATGGCCGCACCCGTTTCATCACGAATGCGTTGCACAATAACGAAAATCTCTTTGGTCAGCAGCGGTGACAGGCCCAATGAGGGCTCGTCCAGCATCAGTAATTTGGGCTGGCCCATCAGGGCACGGCCGATCGCCAGCATTTGCTGCTCACCGCCTGACAACAGGCCCGCATGCTGATGCTCTCGTTCTTTGAGGCGAGGAAACCATTGGTAAATACGGTCCAGGTCTTTTGCAACAGCATCCTTGTCGTTGCGCGCATAGGCACCCATGGCCAGGTTGTCGCAAACGCTTAAAAACGGAAACACTTGCCTTCCCTCAGGCACCAGTTTTAGCCCCAGACGGCTGATGGCATCAGCATCGCGTCCCTGTATTTCCTGCTGTTTGAACAGCACCTGTCCCTTGAACGGATCGATCACTCCTGCCACCGTGTTGAGCAGCGTTGATTTGCCCGCGCCGTTGGCCCCCAACACCGCGACGATGCGTGCGCTGTTGACAACAATGTTGATGCCCGACATCGCCGCCACAGGCCCATACCAGGTTTCGAGGTTGCGGACTTCCAGAAGTGCTGGGTGTGTGGCTTGCATGCGTTGACTGTGCCTACTCAAGTGCCGAGGTATGCGCTGATGACCAAGGGATTGCCTTGCACCTCGCGCGCCGTGCCGCTAGCCAGCACATTGCCCTGGGCCATGCAAATCACGCGGTCAGCAACACGGCTGACAAGCGACATGTCGTGCTCCACCATCACCACGGTGATGCCCAGGTCAGTACGGATGTCGTCAATCCAGAAAGCCAGGTGTTTTGTTTCTTCCGGGTTCAGGCCCGAGGCGGGCTCGTCTAAAAAAAGCAGCTTGGGCTGGGTGGCCAGGGCACGACCGAGCTCGACCACCTTTCGCACGCCATAGGGCAGACTTGATACCAAACTGTTGCGCCAGGCCGAGAGGTCTAAAAATTCAATCACTTCTTCAACAGCTGCGCGCGACGCTTCCTCAAGCGCGGTCACTCTCGGCGTGCGCAGCACCTGCTGCCACCATGCCCCCTGCGCAAAACGGTGGCGACCGAGCAGCAGGTTGTCCATCACGGTGGCAGCTTCAAACAGTTCAATATTTTGGAAGGTGCGTGCAATGCCCAGCGCGGCCACTTCGTGGCGCTTGATGCGGGTCAATTCATGACCGCCACACTTCAGGCTGCCGCTATTGGGACTGAACACCCGCGTCACCACATTCAGTACCGAGGTTTTTCCTGCACCATTCGGCCCGATGATGGCCAGCACTTCACCGGAATGGACATCAAAACTCAGGTCACTGATCGCCCGTACGCCGCCGAACGACAGCGAAACATCACGTACCGCAAGCAGGGGGGTGTTCATTTGTAACGCTCCGACTTCATGTACCGCTTGCCGCGCTTGAAGGTGTCGCGCCGGTACAGCGGAAAGCTCTCCACCAGGGCGCGAAATTTCAGCCAGCGCCCATTGATGCCTGTTGGTTCAAATAATACGAACAGTGCCAGAATCAAACCGAAAATAAAGGTTTCCATTCCAAACTGCTTGGCGATCTGCTCGGGCAATAGCGGCTTGATGCGCGAAATCAATGTGGGTAGCAGACTGATGAGTACCGCACCCAGTACCGCGCCACGCAAGCTGCCCAGCCCGCCAATGACGACCATCAGCACCAGCTCCATCGACAGTACCAGCGTGAAGGCATCGGGTGTCAAGTATTTGGTATGGTGTGCCAGCAGCGCACCTGCCAGTCCGGTGACTCCGGCAGACAGCGCAAATGCAATGACTTTGACGCGGCTAACGTGAATGCCCAGCGAATAAGCCGCAGCTTCAGAATCACGCACCCCCAAAAAGGCTCGCCCCAGCCCAGAGCGCAGCACATTAAGCAGCGCCAGCATGACCAGTACCAGCACGGTCAAGCATAAGAAATAAAACGCTTTGGGGCCACTCAGGGCCGCGCCAAAAATGGCGGGGTCATTGACCGCAAGACCCGTAAAGCCACCTGTCACCGAGCCCCAATGACCAATCAGATGCGTGACAATCACAGAAAAAGCCAGCGTCACCATAGCCAGGTAAAGGCCCGACACGCGGATTGCAGGCACACCGACAGCCAGCCCCAACGCAGCGCACAGCAAGCCTGACAAGGGCAGGGACAGCAACAGCGGCACGCCTTTGGAAAGCAGCCAGGCATGGGCATAAGCGCCAACCGCCACAAACGCTGCATGCCCCAGCGACACCTGTCCGGTGTAGCCGATCAGCACCATGAGACCAAGGCTGGCAATGCACAAAATAAAAACGTAGCTCAGCTCCGCTATCAGAAACTTGGACGCCAACCAAGGCAAGGCGACCAACACCAAGAGCAGCAAGCCATAGGCGATACGCTGGTCGGTGTGACGCAGCAATTTAAAGCTGTCGCTGTAGCGGGTGTTGTAGTCAAATTTCATCGTGATGCGTTAAACCCGCTTGCCGTGCGCTTCACCCAATAAGCCTTGTGGACGTACGATCAACACCACAATCAGCACCACATAAGCCACCACGTCTTTTGAGCCGTCAGGCAAATAAACCCCGGCGTATTGCTCAATCAGGCCGATCAACAATCCGCCCACAATCGCGCCTGCAATACTCCCAAAGCCGCCCAGCACGAGCGCAGCCAGCGCCTTCAGTACGACGAACCACAGCGTCACATCCACCAGCGTGATGGGTGCCAACAGGACGCCGCCCGCTGCCGCGGTAGCACCTGCCAGCGCCCACACCAGGGAGTTCACTTGTTTGACGCGGACGCCATTGAGGTACGCCGCCAGCTGGTTTTGTGATGCCGCCTGCATGGCTACGCCCAGCTTGGTACTTTTAAAAAATAACAGCAAAGCAGCAGTGACACCCAAAGCGGTACCCACAATGACCAACTGCAAATTGGCAATCGCGACGCCGCCGAACGTGGTGGTCTGTCCAACCCAGGGCGTGGCATAGCTGCGGGACTCGGGTCCAAAGCCCATGCTGATCGCCCCGCGCAGCATGAATGCCAGCGCAATCGTCAGCATGACCCCGGCAAACTGCGGCTGGCCCGCAATTTGCCGAATCACCACCGCATCAATACCGTAGGCCAGCAGCGCGCTGATGATCACTGTGCACACAAACGCCAGCCAAAACGGGATACCCGCCACCGCTATCAAACCCCAGGCTATAAAAGCCGATAGCGCCAGCAGATCACCTTGGGCGAAGTTGAGAACTTCAGTGGCCTTGTAGGTCAACACCAAACCCAGTGCGACCAAGGCATAAATCGCACCAACGGCAACACCGTTAACAGTGAGTTGGGTAAAGACTTGCCAGCTTGTCATGCGTCTTTTTTAAGCGTGACCGCGCGCCACCACAAAGCTGACCACCGTACCAAACGAGCCACCGATGTTCAGCGTCTGGATTCGACTGGCCCCTTCAATCTGGCAGTCACCCGCATGACCCGTGACTTGGCGTGCCGCATCAAACAGCATGCGGGCACCCGTAGCGCCTACCGGGTGGCCGCAGCCAATCAGGCCGCCGCTCATGTTCACAGGGCAGGACCCGCCGCGCTCAATCAGGCCATCATCGATGGCTTGCCAGCTCTGGCCCGGCGCAGACAAGCCCAGGTGGTCAATCGCTACATATTCGGTGGTGGTAAAGCAGTCATGGGTTTCAACGCCGTTGATGGCTTCAATGCCCGTAATTTCTGCACGCCGCCAGGCCTCTTCAATGGTTTGCCGGACATGCGGGAACACGTAGGCTGCACCACGGCTGCGCTCAAACTTGTCTTTTAATCGCAAGCCCGCATTGCGGTGGCCCCAGCCGGCAATTCGCGGCAAGCTCGAGGTATCCAAGCCCTGTGCGCGCGCAAAGCTGCCAGATGCGAGCACCACGGCGCACGCGCCGTCCGTGATTTGCCCGCAGTCCTGGCGTCGGCTGCCCGGCTCAATCATCGGGTTGGCCTCATCGTCATCGGTAAAACTCAGCGCATCAAATGCCCATTGACGGGTTTGCGCCAAGGGATTGTGTTTGGCATTCGCATAGTTCAGCTCGGCAATGCGGTTCAGATACTTTCTGTCCAGCCCGTAACGCTGCTCATACTCTTGCGCCACCAGGCCAAAGGCTGCGGGCCACATGAATGTGCAGTCAATGTCCTCATGGCCTTGCCACGATGCTGCATTCTGGTTTTGCGACGACGTATCACCGGTCAGGTTTTTAAGTTCTTCTACACCCAGCACCAGCACACAGTCGTAGCGGCCCGCTTCAATTTCAGCCATCGCCGCCAGCACGGCGAGCGACGACGATGCACAGGCACCCTCGTGCCGCATGGCAGGCACGCCCCACAGTTCTGGCACAACTTGCGCCACCATCGCGCCCAGGTGGGCTTGCTGGCGTTGCAGCTCGCCAAAGGCATTGCCAACGTGAATGCTTTGAATCTGTGATGCGCCCATATGACTGGCCTCAAGCGCGC
>Ga0114978_10003944_pt1 | contig 12073 bp, 10 predicted proteins | sample S_140212_EF_Meta_FD_87027 | JGI IMG/M metagenome (GOLD analysis project Ga0114978, IMG submission 87027) | Freshwater microbial communities from Lake Simoncouche, Canada to study carbon cycling - S_140212_EF_MetaG | ecosystem: Environmental > Aquatic > Freshwater > Lake | place: Lake...
GCTTCGAGCTCCGCCTTGACTCTTTCAGCGGCTACTTGTTCGCTGATATCGCGCAGGATCACCGAAAACATGCGCTGTCCGGCGACTATCGCCTGTGAGATTGAGGCGTCGACTGGGAATTCACTGCCATCGCGGCGTAGTGCATGGACCTTGCCCGTGCGCCCCATGCTGCGTGTGGTAACCCCGTCTTCGCCAAAACTGCGCATATGCGCGCCGTGCGTATGACGGAAACGCACGGGCATGAAATCTTCAATAGGCGCGCCGATCGCCTCGGCCGTGGTGCAGCGAAACATCTGGCAGGCAGCGTGGTTGAAGACGCGGATACGATGCTGCTCGTCTACTGTGATGATGGCGTCCATCGCCGACTCGACAAAGCCAGCGAGGCGGCGCTCGCTCTCGATCAACGCCTGTTCGGCGCGTTTTTGCTCGCTGATATCGCGGATGATGGTGGCGTAGCCAGTGAGTTTGTTGTTCTGGTTACGTACCGGCGTCTCGCTGATCGAGACGTCCAGTCGCCGGCCGTCGCGTGTGAGGCGCTGGGTGACCAGATTGGGAGGAATTTCGCCGGCCTCGAGCATTGCGATGGTACCGTCTCTTTCGTGCAGCAGTTCTGGCGGCGTCAGTATGCCCTGGCGACCAATGGCCTGAGCCGCGGTATAACCAAACATGCGTTCCGCGGCGTTGTTCCAGGAAACGATTTTTCCATCGAGTGCCCGGCCGATGATGGCGTCGTTGGCGTTTTCGACGATGGCCGCCAGTTGCGCCCGCGCTGCCTCGGCGTTTTTGCGCTCGCTGATATCGCGGTAGACGATCGAATGACCGATGATTTTTCCGTCGGCGTCATGCAGGGGCGATAAGACCACCGAAACTGGCACGTGGCGTCCATCTTTGGTGACGCGCATCGAGTCATTACTGAGTTGTCGGGTGCCGTCCATCGAGGCGATGCGGTTGCTTTCGGTGTCTGCGACGATTTCCGGCGGCGACAACAGCGCCAGCACGTCTTTGCCGATGACTTCGGCAGCCTGATAACCGAACAAGCGCTCGGCGCTGGCGTTCCACGACAGGACTCTGCCGTCGAGGTCGCGGCTGATAATGGCGTCATGCGCGCCGTCCACCATGGCGGCGAGCCGTGCACGGCTCATTTCATCCTGCGCTTCGGAGCGCCGCCGCGTAATCAAGAGCAGCGTCAGCATTAACAGCATTGCCGTGAGCAGAAACGCCGCAACCAGATAGGTTTGACGTCGCTGCAAATAATCACTCATGCCGGCTTCGACGCCCCACGTGATGAAGACGGCGAGCGGATAACCGCTGACCTTGCGGTAGGTAATGATGCTGTCGGTTTTTTCGATAACACTGGTGCGGCGGTTTTCGCCGTAATCGGGGTCTGTGGCATTGAGCCCCGGCGTTTTTATGGGATCGAGTGTGGTATTCCGCGCGCGGTCGAAATTCCCGGAGCGCGCCAGGAAAGTGCCGTCACTGCGTACTAGCGAGATACGGCTGCCGCCTTTGGGCGTGAGGTTGTCGTAGACCTTTTCCAGCGCTGGTGGCGGCACCGAAAGCGTCATTACATATTGCAGCCGGTTGCGGCGATCGAATATCGGCCGCGTGAACTGTATCGTCCACTGCTGGGAGGTGCGGCCGAGGACCGGCATGCCAATGAATAACTCGTCGGTCAGGCGTTTTTTATGGATCTGAAAATGTTCGCGGTCGGAGAGGTTGACCTTGCCGACGGGCGTTTTGCCGGTCGTGCTGTTCCACACGACCCAGCCGTTGATATCGGTGACGCCGACTTGCAATATCGATTGATTGACGAGGAATTTTTTTTGTTTTTCGACTTCGGCGGCAAAGTTTTCCGGGTCGTTGCTCCAGGCATCGCGCAGACGCAACATCGACATGTCGATGGCGCGTACCGACGCGCCGACGTGTTCGGCGAGGATCTGGGCCAGCGCGCGATTGCTGGCTTTAGTTTCTTCGAGCGTGCGCGCCTCGAGGATTTGCAGGCTGATCAATACGCCGGCCCACAGGGCGACCGCGACCACTGCAAAGAGGCCCAGATATTTGTTGCGGATGCGGACGTCGAGTGTCGCGGGCATGAAGCGTCTTTTTCGGGATGCAGGGCGGCGCGCTTGTCACGCTTGACACGCTCTGCCGGATCTTTCTGAATGCCAGCTTAACGGCGGTTTCTGCGCAAAGCTTGAGGGCAGCGTAAAGGTACTTTTTACCTTGCGTAAAACGTTTGCAGATCATGGCCTTGTAATTTTTCGCGACCACTCGAATATCGATTCAGCGCATCGGCCAGATTGCTATACCATCGGGTTTTCCAATGCGGATGACGGGCCTCAATCATGCAAACCCTTAAACGAAGCTGGTCATTGCGCATCGGCGATTTTGCCCGTGCGGTATTCTGGGTGCTGGTGGTCGGCTTCATGTTGCTCACCGTATTTGGTAACCGCGGCAGCGACACCCAGCGCACCGACCTGCTCAAGCGTTTCGAAAAGGAACGCGGTTCGCGCGTCATCTCGCTGATCCACCGCCAGGAGAGCACCAGCGTGCTGGGGGTGGCGGTCAACAGTCACATCAGTATTGAGGATTCCGAGGCGGTGCTGCGCGCCATCCGGTTGACGCCACCCGAACAGCCGATCGATTTGATTTTGCACACCCCGGGCGGGCTGGTACTGGCCTCGGAGCAGATCGCCAAGGCGCTGGTCGATCACAAGGGCAAGGTCACGGTGTTTGTGCCGCATTACGCGATGAGCGGCGGCACCATGATTGCGCTGGCGGCCGATGAAATCGTGATGGACGTCAACGCCGTGCTGGGGCCGGTTGATCCGCAAATTAGCGGCATGCCGGCCGGCTCCATCGTCAATGTGCTGGCACTCAAGCGGCGCGACGCCATCAGCGATGAAATTCTGATCCTCGCCGATGTGGCGCAAAAAGCGCGCGTGCAGGTGGCGTCTTTTGTTACCCAGCTGCTGCTCAAGCGCATGCCGCCGAAGAAGGCGGTGCAAGTGGCGACCATCTTGAGCGAAGGCCGCTGGACGCACGACTTTCCGTTGATCGTGCCGGTGGTGCGCGAGCTCGGCTTGCCGGTCACCACCGACATGCCGCGTCTGGTCTATGAGTTGATGGATCTCTACCCGCAGGGCAGCGGCGCGCGCCCCTCGGTGTTATACGTGCCGATGCATCGCAACCGCGACGAGCGCGGGGCTGCGTCGGGGCCGGTGAGCGCGCCGCGCAAGGATGATTAAACGATAAACGCGGCGTCTGCGGCGCTGCAGAGGAGGCGGTATGGCACTGGAACCGGGCGACATTCTGCGTAACCACGTCAAGGAAAAACTCGCGCGCAACGAAGTCGTGGCCTCGATGACAGTACGGCTGGTGCGCGATCCGGCGATCGCGCAGATTGCGCAGAGCGCCGGCTTTGACAGTTTTTATATCGATATCGAACATTGCAGCTTTTCGCTCGAAACTACCGCTGCGTTATGCCAGGCCGGGCTCGCCGCCGGCATCACGCCGATGGTGCGCGTGCCCAACGGTAACCCCGAGTGGGTGACGCGCGTGTTGGAAGGCGGTGCGCTGGGCGTCATCGTGCCGCATGTGCGTTCAGCCGACGAGGCCAGACGCGTTGTTGCGGCGGCGAAGTTCGCGCCGGTCGGCGAGCGTTCCTACGCCGGTGGTGCGGCGCAATTACAGTTCCGCGCGTTCCCGGCGGTGCAGGCGATGGCGGCGCTCAATGCGGCGACCATGGTCACCGTCATGATGGAAACGCTGGAGGCGCTCGAACAGGTCGAAGCGATCGCCGCGGTCGACGGCGTTGACATGCTGTTTATCGGTAGCAACGATCTGACCACCGAAATGGGCATCGTCGGTCAACTCGACGATCCGCGTTTGCGCGACGCCTTTGTGCGTACCATCGAAGCCTGCCGCCAACACGGCAAGCATGTCGGCATCGGCGGGCTGGCTGCGCGGCCTGATCTGATTGCCGAATACGTGAAACGGGGTGCGCATTTTGTATCGACCGGCACCGACCTCGGATTTTTATCGGCGGTTTGCGCGCAAAAAGCCGCTGCGGTGAACGCGCTGCGGTAGTCGCGTTGCTGCAGTTGCGTTGTTTTAGCAGCGCCGCGCCAGACTTGCCCGCGGCGAGGACGCCCGCGAGGCAAGCGGGTAAAATCGCCGTGCAGTGTCGATGCCGGTTGTAGATAATAAAAACCAGAAGGCGTCCCTCCGCATCCCGTTCATTTCGTCAGGCCACTCATTGTTGAAAGGTTGCGCCCATGCTCCATGTCGCTCGTAAGGAACCGCCGCACTTCGTTTATTTCCCCGGCAACTATCGCTGGTCGGCGGCGATGCTGAGCATGTTGAGTTCGGCGGCGTGGGGTGGCTCGGACATCAACGAGGTCGACCGCATCGGACGGCTGTTGAAGAACGCGAAGATGGAGGACGACGACGCCTGGTTTCGCGCCTGCGTCGAGGTCGCCGACAGCGTGCGCGCCACCGCGCAGCGCTTTGAGGCGTCCGGGCATCGCCATTCGGCCGCCCCGTTTTATTTGCGCGCCTGCAAGTATTACCAGATGGGCGAGCGTTTTCGCACGCCCAAAGACACCGCCGCGCTCGACGCTTATCGCACCTCGGTGGATTGCTTTCACCGCTATGCCGCGCTCACCGACGTCAAAATCGATATCGTCGAAGTGCCCTATGCCGGCGGCAGCATGCCCGGCTATTTTTTGCATGCGCAGAATGCCACCGGCGAACGCGCGCCCTGCGTGGTGCATTTCGACGGCCTCGACGTCACCAAGGAAATGATTTACATGCGCGGCGTTACCGAACTGCCGCGGCGCGGCATCTCGGTGCTGATCATGGACGGCCCGGGTACTGGCGAGGCGATCCGTTTTCGCGGTCAGGTGCTGCGGCACGATTATGAAGTCGCCGGTTCGGCGTGCATTGATTTTCTCGAACAGCGTAACGATGTGAATCCGAAAAAAATCGCGGTGGTCGCCAACAGCCTTGGCGGTTATTACGCGCCGCGCTGCGCTTCGATGGAGCCGCGCTTTGCCGCCTGCGTGGCGTGGGGCGCGATCTGGGATTACCACGCCACCTGGAAGAAACGCGTCGAGGCCGCTTTCAACGCCGCGATGTCGGTACCGGGGCATCACATCACCTGGATCCTCGGCGTTGAAACGGTGGCAGAGGCGCTGCTCAAACTCGAGCCCTATAAACTCGACGGCGTGGTGCAGAAGATGCGCTGCCCGTTTTTGATTACGCATGGCGCGGATGACGAACAGGTGCCGCTCGCCGATGCGCAGGCGTTGTATGACGCCGCCGGTTCGCCCGACAAGACGTTGCGGGTGTTCACCGCTGAAGAGGGCGGGGCGCAGCATTGCATGCGTGACTATCTGACGTTGGGCGTGGCCGAGATGTGGAACTGGCTCGAAGACAAACTGATCAAGCAGTAAGGTGCAATCCACATGACTGACGCAACACGCCGCGGGCCGCAGATCCGTCGCATCGTCACCGGCCACGATGCGAACGGCAAATCGGTGGTGTGGCTCGACGGGCCGGCCACCAATCACAAATTTCCGGATGACAAAATGAGCGCCACCCTGATGTGGGTGACCGACGCGCTGCCGGCTGATTACACGGCCGACGAAGACACCGGTGCGCGTATTACCGGCACCGCACCGCCGGCGGGTGGCACACGGCTGGCGGTGCTGGAACTGCAGCCGGGTAATACGCTGCACGGCCTGCATCACACTGACACCATCGATTACGTCATTTGCATGGCGGGTGAGGTCGAGATGGCAATGGATGACACGACGGTGAAGATGAAGGCCGGCGACGTATTGATACAGCGCGGCACTAATCACGGTTGGGTTAATCGTGGCAGTGTGCCGGCGCGTCTGGCGGTGATGCTGACCGACGCGCGGCCCAAACGCACAGACGCGGTGGCCGGGACACAGAACGCGCGCTGAAGTTTGATGTGACTATTCGCGTGATCGCAGCTTGAATGCAGCGCGCGTCATAAAAAAGGGGGGATGATGTTTTATAAACAGTGGGTTCGTGGTGCCTGCGCGTTGTTCGCGCTGACGGCGGTGGCGGCGTTTGCCGCTGAAAATTATCCGCTGCGTCCGGTGCGCGTGGTGGTGCCGTTTGGTGCCGGCGGGCCGGATCTGATTGCGCGCATCGTCGCCCAGCAACTCGCCAGCCAGCTCGGCCAGCCAGTGGTGGTCGACAATCGTCCCGGGGCGAATGGCATTGTCGGCACCGATACGGTGGCCAAGGCCGCCCCCGACGGTCACACGCTGATCCTGGTGTCGGCATCGTTTGTGGTGAATCCGAGCATCTATAAAAAGCTGCCCTATGACACGCTGAAGGATTTCGCACCGGTGACCAACGTCTGTGCGCAGGAGGCCTTTATTCTGGTGGTGCATCCAGCGGTGCCGGCGCAGAACGTGCAGGAGTTTGTGGCGCTGGGCCGCAGGCCCGACAACAAGCTCGCGTACTCCTCGCCCGGTGTCGGCAACACCATGCATCTGGCCGGCGCGTTGTTCGATGCGCGCGCCAAAACCACCATGACGCATGTGCCGTATAAAGGCGGCGGGCCGGCGATCGCCGCGCTCCTCGGCGGTGAAATTCAGGCGATGTTCTCCAACACCACGCTGGCGATGCCGCACATCCGTGTGGCCAAACTCCGTGCGCTGGCGGTGACCGGTCGTACGCGTCTCGCGGCGCTGCCGGAGGTGCCGACACTCACCGAATCGGGCGTGCCGGGGATGGAGATTGATGCCGGTTGGTTCGGGCTGTTTGCGCCGGCAAAAACGCCGGTCGAGATCATCAACCGCTTGCACAGCGAAGTGCGCACCGCGCTGGCCAAGCCGGCGGTGCGCGAGCGTTTGATCGAGCAGGGCTTTCCGCCGGTGGGTAATACACCCGCGCAGTTTCGCGCGACCGTCGAAGCCGAGATCAAGGCCTATGCCGAGATGGTGCGGCTGGCAAAAATTCAACCGGAGTAATGATGACCACACTGCCGCGTTCCCTGCCCGCCACATTACCGCCGCTGCTGACAGAAGACTGTTCCGTGCCGTCGCGCGACGCCGGCATCAAACTCTTTGTGCGCAACAAACGCCTGGCGGCGCTCAATAGCTTTTCGCCGGCGCGCACCTTGTTATACGTGCACGGCTCGACCTATCCGGCGTCGACCGCGTTTGATCTGCCGATCGCCGGTTGCTCGTGGATGGATTTCATCGCGGCACGCGGCTTTGATGTCTGGCTGCTCGATCTGCGCGGCTACGGGCGTTCGACGCGTCCGCCTGAAATGGACGCGCCGCCGGAGAATAATCCGCCCATCGTGCGCACCGATACCGCGGTCGCCGACATTGCTGCGGTGGTTGATCACATCCTTGCCACGCGCAAAATCGAGCGCCTTAATTTGCTCGGCTGGTCGTGGGGCACGACACAGATGGCGACCTACACGACGCAGCATCCGCAGCACGTCAACAAACTCGTGCTGTATGCGCCGCAATGGTTGCGCACCACCCCTTCGCCGTTGACCACGCAGGGGAAGATCGGCGCTTATCGTACGGTTGAGCGCGGGCAGATGCTGGAGCGCTGGTTGAACGGCGTGCCGGCGGACAAGCGCGCGACTTTGATCCCCGAGGGCTGTTTTGAGGCCTGGGCTGACGCCACGATGGCGACCGATGTGGAGGGCGGCGAACGCAATCCGCCGGTGTTGCGTGCCCCCAGCGGCACGGTTGCCGACACCATGGAAATCTGGTCGCAGGGCAAAACTTATTACGATCCGCGGAAAATTACCGTGCCGGTGCTGATCGCGGTGGCCGAATGGGATCGCGACAATCCGCCGCAACTCGGCCAGACGCTGTTTCCGTTGCTGGTCAACGCGCCGTATAAACGCATGGTGACGCTGGCCGAAGGCACGCACACCATCATGCTGGAGAAAAACCGCGTCGATCTGTTCAATGCGGTGCAGCAGTTTCTCGAGGAATAGGCGGCGTGCCGGGGCTTAGCTGAGGCTTTAGTTCGCCGGTTTCACCACGCCGACACCACTATCGGCGCGCAGGCAATGCGCCGCCATCAATGCCGCAGCGAAAAACAGCAGCGCGCCGCCCTGATGCGCAGCACCCAGCGCCACCGGCACCGCCGCCAGCAGCGTGGTGATGCCGAGCGTTATCTGCAATACGAGCAGGGTCAGCAGCATGTTCAGGCTGAGGCGTGTCAGGTTGGCGATCGGCAACTGCCGGGTGCGCCAGCAAAACACCGGCACCAGCAGGGCCAGCAGCCAGGCGAGCAGGCGATGGTCAAACTGCACGGTAGCCATGTTGTTGAAGAAATTGGCGTACCACGGATCGAGGGCAAAAATTTCCGGCGGCACCCAGTTTTCGCCCATTTTCGGAAAGGTGTTGTAGACGCGTCCGGCCCGTGTGCCGGCGACCAGCGCACCCGACAGCACCATGACGAAGATCAGCACGCTGAGTGCCGACATGCGGCGCGCCGCCTGCTGCAAAACGGCGGCCGGTTGGGCGAGGCGCGGCCATAACAAATCGAGCGCCTGCCAGAACATCGCCGCGAAAATCAAAAAGGCGAGGCCAAGATGCGCCGCCAGCCGCAAGGGGCTGACACGCGGGTTGTCGACCAACCCGCTTTTCACCATGTACCAACCGAGCGCACCCTGCAGGCCACCGAGCACGAAGATGCCGGCGAGCCGCCAGCCCAACGCACGGTCGACATGGCGACGCACGACAAACCACAGCAGCGGCAGCAAAAACACACAGCCGATGACGCGTCCGAGCAGGCGGTGAAAATATTCCCACCAGAAGATGCCTTTGAAGCCGTCGAGCGTCATTGTGTTGTTGACGAGTTTGTATTCGGGCGTCTGTTTGTATTTGTCGAAGGTTTGTTCCCACTCGGTGTCGTTCAGCGGCGGCAGCGTACCGACGATGGGCTGCCATTCAACGATCGATAGACCCGAATGCGTGAGGCGGGTGACGCCACCCACCACCACCATGGCGAAGACCAGTGCGCAGCAGACCAGCAGCCAGGCGGCGATCTGGCGGTGGGAAGATGAAACGCTTTGTGTGGCTGTGTTCATGGTGTCCTGCTCAGGGAATCAAAACCACCGAACCGGTGGTGCGGCGCGATTCGATGTCGGCATGCGCGCGCGCCGCTTCGGCCAGCGGATAGCTTTGACTACTATCGACTTTAATGGTTCCGCTGGCGACCATGGCGAAGAGCTCGGCGGCGTTGGCGAGCAGTGCTGCGCGCGTGGCGGTGTAATCGGGCAGGCTGGGGTGGGTGAGGTAGATCGAGCCCAGCGTGCCGAGGCGGCGCGGCGCGATTGGGGGCGGATCCCCCGAAGCTTCGCCAAACGAAGCCAGCACGCCGCGCGGGCGCAGACAGGCCAGCGAACCCTCGAAGGTGTCGTGGCCCACCGAGTCATAGACGGCGGCCACACCGCGGCCGGCGGTGAGTTCGCGCACGCGTGCGGCGAAATCGCCGCTGTCGCTGTCGCTGTAGCTGTCGTACACGATGACATGGTCGCAGCCGTGGGCGCGCGCCACCTCGCCTTTGGCGGCGGTCGACACCGTGCCGATGATCGTGGCTCCGAGATGCTTCGCCCATTGGCAGAAGATCAGGCCAAGGCCGCCGGCGGCGGCATGAATCAGGATCGTGTCGCCGCGTTGCACCGCATAGGTCTCGCGCAGCAGATAACGCACGGTCATGCCGCGGATCATCATCGACGCTGCGGTGCGCTCGTCAATGGCGTCGGGCAGCGGCACCACGCGTGCGGCCGGCGCCAGCCGCTCTTCGGCATAGGCACTGTCGGGGCCGGCGACCACTGCAACGCGCTGGCCGACGTGCAGGCCGTCGACGCCCTCACCGATAGCCTCAACGATGCCAGCGCTTTCCAGGCCGAGCCCTGAGGGCAGGCTTTTTAAGGCGTGGCCACCATTGCGGATCAGCACATCACGGAAATTCACGCCGACGGCGGTGTTACGCAGGCGCACCTGGCCCGGTGCCGGTGCGCCAATCACGACGTCCTCCCATTGCATCACTTCAGGTCCGCCAGTGCGGTAAATTCGAATCGCTTTGCTCATACGCTGGCCTTGATCAAATGCAAATACAACACGGTGTGGTTCTACAGTATAGTGGAGTTCACATGACCGCTGCCTGCACGGCGGTCAATAAAACAGCAAGGGGGAGTCGGCATGGTAAGCACGGGTTTGCGGCGCGTGGTTGCGCTGTTATTTTGTTTTCTTGCGGTATCAGTGCATGCGCAGACGCCGCCCTTGCAGACCTTGCGTCTGAACACCTTTCCGAATGCCACTAATCTTGCGCTCTACCTCGGCATCGCCAACGGCGTGTTTGAGCGCCGCGGCATCCGCCTTGAGCTGGAGTTCACGCAGAACTCCGAGGCGCAGCGCGACGGTCTGGCGACGGGGCGTTTCGAAATCGCTTACTCGGCGGTAGATAACGCGGTGGCAATGGTTGAACTCGCCAAGCAGGATGTGATCGTCGTCAGCGGTGGCGACACCAGCATGATGGAATTTATGGTGCATCCGGAGATCAAAACGCTCGACGATATGCGCGGCCGCACTCTGGTGGTGGATCGGCCGAATACCGCCTATGCCTTGCAGGCGAAAAAAATATTGAAGAACGCCGGCCTCATCGAAGGCCGCGACTATGCGATCAAATCGGTCGGCTTCACGCCCGACCGCATTGCCGCCATCGAAAGCCGTAGCGACAAGGCCGCTGCCGGCATGTTGAATCCGCCGTTTTCATTCGCCGCCAAGGACAAGGGCTTGAAGTCTTTCGGTCGTGCGATTGATTTGCTCGGTCCTTATCAAGGTGGCGGCATCTTTGTGCAACGCGCGTGGGCGCGCGACAACGCTGCGCTGCTCGAGCGTTTTCTGGCCGCTTATATCGAAGCGACGCGGATGGCGCTCAACCCCGTCAACCGTACGCAGTCGATCGAATTGATTGCCGCGCGCCTGAAGCAGGACCCGCAAGTCGCCACCCGCACTTACGACGAAGCGCTGCTGCAACCGCGTTTCGGCATTGTGCCCGAGGCGAAGCTTGATCTCGAAGGCATGCGCGCGGTGCTGGTGCTGCGCGCCGAAATCGAAGGGCAGTGGGGTGGCGTCGCGCCACCGATCGAGCGCTACATCGACACCGGTTATTACGAACGGGCCTTGAAGCTCGTCGGCGCTCTCTGAACGACGCAGCCGAACCGCAGCGCACAACAGAACCTCATGAGTTCGCCCGCCGTCATCAAACAAGTGCGTGAGTGGATTGCGTCGGCCAAACGCGTGGTCGCGCTCACCGGCGCCGGCATTTCCACCGATTCGGGCATACCGGATTTTCGCGGGCCCAACGGCGTGTGGACGAAGAATCCGACGGCGGAAAAACTCTCCGACATCCGCTATTACATGGCCGACCCCGGGATTCGTCAGGCCTCATGGCAGAGCCGGCTTGAGCATCCTGCCTTCACGGCGAAACCGAATGCCGGGCATCGCGCGCTGGTCGATTTAGAAAAGCACGGCCGCCTGCACGCCCTGATTACGCAGAACATCGATGGCCTGCATATTGTTGCTGGCAATTCCCGCCAGCGCGTGTTTGAAGTGCACGGCAATTTGCATCAAGCGGTCTGCATGTCCTGTGGCGGCAAGGGGCCGATGCAACCGGTGCTCGAGCGTGTGCGCGCCGGCGAAGCCGATCCGCCGTGCCGCGACTGCGGCGGCATCCTGAAGAGCGACACCATTTCCTTTGGCCAGCAACTCGTGCCCGAGGTCATTGAGGGCGCGCTGCAGGCGGCGCGCGAAGCTGATCTGTTGTTGAGCGTGGGCACCAGCCTGCGCGTGTTTCCCATTGCAAATGCGGTGCCGATCGCGCGTGAGGCCGGCGCGCGTATCGTCATCATGAATGCCGAGGCGACGCAGTTCGACGACATCGCTGACGCACGTCTCGATGGATGGATCAGCGAAGAATTGCCGCAGTTGTGCGTGATGTGAAATAAAAAAAGTGCCACGGAGGAGAGTGCAATGAGCAAACCGATGAC
>Ga0114978_10003948_pt1 | contig 12069 bp, 13 predicted proteins | sample S_140212_EF_Meta_FD_87027 | JGI IMG/M metagenome (GOLD analysis project Ga0114978, IMG submission 87027) | Freshwater microbial communities from Lake Simoncouche, Canada to study carbon cycling - S_140212_EF_MetaG | ecosystem: Environmental > Aquatic > Freshwater > Lake | place: Lake...
TGATTTTTTGTTTAATCTGGGTTATATTTGTATCCCTGTATCACCAGGTTCTGATGATTTTTTATTTATTCATTATACAAAAAAAGAATTATTAAAAAAAATAATAGATAAATTAGATTAGATTAATATTTATCATATTCATCATATTTATCGTGTATAACTTCCCCAAATATATCTGAATGTTTTTTCTCTGCTTCTTTTTTTTGTTTTAATTTTATAGATAACTCCTTCTGTTTTAATTCATTTTCTCTCTGTTTTCCAACTATTTTTTGTTTATGTTTTGTATTATCAATTGTTTCTTTACTATTACTAGTATTATTTGTATTATTTGTATTAGTATTGTTATTAGTATCAAAAAAATCTTTCATCAAAGCAATTTCAGATTCTTCTATTTTTTTTCTTTCTTCTAATCGTTTTATTTGTTCTTTATTAGGAACATGTAAAACAGGAATAACAATATTTTCAATTTCACAATCTTCCCAGCTATCAGTCATTTTGTAATTTATATAATATATATGTAGTTTATTATTTAAATTATTTTTTAAAGTCTAAAATGTAATAGTCTAAGATGTAATAGTATAAGTTGTACCTGTAGCTAGTGCTTTTTGGTCCTTTGCCTTTTGCTCAGCATCTTTGAACTTTTGATAATTTGCTTCCATAGTTTTAGGATTTGAAACACAACCTCGTGTTGTCATTTTAAGTTGAACAAGTGATGTTAACAATAATCCAGTATACATGTACCACATTGATTCTCCAACATTATCTCTCGTTACAACAATTTCAAATAATTCATTTTTAATTTTTTCTGTTTCTGGATTATCTGTTTGATATTTAGGTTTTAATAAAGGTGTTAATATATTCCAATATGATTGAAAATTAGATGGAACTATTTGATTGATTAGTACAGAAGTATTTCCGCAAATTTTAATAATAGTATCAGCGGCTGTCATCATTGCTTCCTTTTGTTCAGGAGTCGATGTTACGTCTTCATCCATTTTCTTTTGAATTTTAGGATCAACTAATAATTCTGTTATTACTTTATTAGCTGAACTTGAAACCCAGAAATATCCTATAACATCTGAAAAGGCGCTTTTAAAACCAGGATAAACAGTAAGTATTACAATTAAAACACCAAAAATTAAAGTCCATGGTAAAAATGTTAATACACCAGCAGCACCCATGTTTTCTGTTATATTTCCTCCACATGTTGATGAAATTATAGAAGCATTAACCATAAATTGAATAACCATAACTAATAATAAATAAATAGCTAAATACATATAACTGCTGCTTTTATATTCCTTTTGTTTAGTGGGGTCAATTGATATTTCGTAAGTGTAGCTAGGCTTTATTGTCAAATAATAAAATAATGTTGTTAGTAAAAAAGTTACAATATTTAAATAAGAATTAGCCATATAGATAATATGTATAATTTATTTTATAATTTTAACATTAATTATTATGGATTTAAATGGATTCGAGCCTTCGCCTAAACCAGTACTTACTGAACCAGGAGTAAAATATTTTCTACATCAAACTCTAAAACAGTGTCATGTTGTTAGAGATAATTTTCATAATATGATATTCAATATTGGATTATTTATAGGTTTCTTACTTGTTTTAGGATTAATTCTACTTTATAAATACAAAGGAAAATTATCACCAGTTGAATTAGAGAAAAAAAATAAGGAAAAACAACAATATATTCTCTCTAAAATTCAAAATTTTCAACAAGCCAAACGTATTGCGCATCAAGAATTAATAACAGGGTTACCTACTTGGGAAAGTGAATATGATATTATTCATTCTAAAAAATAATACAATTATTAAATTAAATATTGTAAATAATTTATTAAATATAATATATAATGGATAAAACTTTAAAAACTGTATATGATGTAAAAGAATCATTAAATGAATATTTTAAGCTTAAACAAAAATATGAGGCAGAAATTGCGGCAAATAAAAAGAGAATTATTAACAATTCTACATTGAGTAATAGAGAGAAAAGATCTGAATTTATGAAGCTTAAGCCCAAATGTATTAATTGTAAAAGACCTGGAGGTTCAATATTTAAAGTATTATTTAGTGCCGAAGATTCAAATAATGAATCATATAGAGAATATGATGCTAGATGTGGTATCATTTCAAATCCTTGTAATTTTAAAATTAAAATTAGATGCGGGAAAACTGAATTAATTTCAGATATTCTTAAAAATATGGAAAACGAAATTAAAGATATTAAAAATGAAATAATTGATGATAAAAATAAGTTATTATTTGGTTATTTAACAACGGAAGATGCTTTAGACAAATTTGATTATTCAAAAGAAGCTGTATCTACTTATTCTTCCCTTTATGAAGAATATCTTACTAAATATAACAGCATTGTTGATAACGAAGATAAAAAGAGAGAGCTTGAAGAAGCTATTACTAATTCATATATCTACATAAATCAAATTAAGGATTGTATTAAAAAAAGTGATGAATCTGGTAATAAATCTTTTATATCAGATGCCGTTAATATTTATGATACAACATTAGTACCAATATTATCTACTATTAGAAATTTAAAATACAATGAAAGTTTTGTTTGGCATAATGAGGACACTAATTCATGTAACTTAATGCAAAACAAATATAGTATTTCTAATCTGTTATTTTCTAGTTTTCAAAGTAGTGTAATTACTTTTGACATTGGTTACGATTCTAAAAAATCACGACTTATTATTGAATCAAGTGAGTCAAGCGAATCAGAAGAAACCCAACCTAAAATACAAGCTAGACCCAATGGCGTGATACCACAAGATGAACCCATATATGGTAAAGGTAAAGATGGTATCGCATGGCATTTACCTGAATATAATAAAATATGGGATAACCTACCAGTTAAATTTAAGGCTGTTATAAGGCCAGAGAATGAATGGATGAAAGAATTTATGTTTAAATGTGTAAATAATCGACAAAAAGGTAAACCTTGTGAGCTTATTGCTCCAAAAAATCTAATTATTCCTCCAGTTTTAATAGAAAATGTTAAAAGTAGCTCATCATCACAAGATGGATCACAAGATGGATCACAAGATGCTATTTTACCAGCTGGCCCGCAATATGATTTTGGTGTAAAAATATATTCAGATCTATTTAATACTAAATTAGAGCCCTCGTTACAACAAACTTATCTAACACTTTTCTCTACCAAGGATGGTGTAAAGAATTATAGTATGTTAATTGATGCTATGAACACTCTCGTTGCAAAAGAAACCGATTTTTATAAAGGATTTTTTTAAATTATTGGATATGTATTTTATTATAATTATAAAATATATATATGCTATTACATTATATTTCATTACCTGTATTTTTAATTAGTTTTGCAATTGGACTTTTTTTTATTTATATTTTAGGACCTGAAATGAAAACAATTTATATTTATCCAAGTCCAGAAAATGTACACAAAGTTTTATTTAAGGATAAAGCTGATAATTGTTTTTATTTTGAAGAAGAAGTCGTTGAATGCCCAAAAGACAAAACTTTAATTTTAGATATACCTATTCAGGCATAAATTTATAAACTAACTATTCGATTATTGATTTAGGGATTTTATTAGAAACAAAGTATTAGGTAAAAAGATACTCACACTATATAATAATGGGAATGCATCTTGGTAAGTTTGTTCACACCGAAACTGGAAAAATAATAATGTCTATATTATTAGGTTTTGGATTAGCTTCACTTTTTAGAATTGTGTGTAAAGATAAAGATTGTTTATTATTTTATGCTCCACCTTTAGAGAAAATCAAAGATAAGATATACAAATCAGGAGAAAAATGTGTTAAATATTCACCCATGCCAACAAAATGTGATGCTAATGTTAAAACAGTGGGTTTTAGATAAATGTTTGCGTAATTATTATAATCAAATCATTCTTTATAATAATTATGAGCGATTCAACTAGTATTTTAGATTTACCTACTGATCCTGTTGGAGGAGGAAATATCAGTAATAATATATCAATGTCTGCTACAGAGAATGTAGCACAACAACCTGGACAACCATCAGCAGGATTTTCTCTTGACCAATCAACTATTAGTCTAATAGTTAATGGTCTTCAACAGGCTAGCATTTCTGGTGCTACTCTATTACCTTCTAGAGATATCCCTATGACTACAACTGGTCACAGTACCGATCCTCAAGTTCAACCAAATTATGTTCCGCCGCCTCAGAATCCGGTTGATTATATTAAAAATTATGAAGAAAGTTCTGATATGGTTGACGAATACAATAAAAACATGTCACGACAAAATTCATTAGATGATATGTATAATGAAATTCAAACCCCTTTATTACTAGCCGTTCTTTATTTCTTATTTCAATTACCATTTTTTAGAAAATTCTTATTAAGTTATTTTCCTATTTTATTCTCAAATGATGGAAATTTTAATATAAATGGATTTATATTTTCTAGCGTTCTATTTGGTCTTTTATTTTACACTCTGAATAAGGTAACAAATCATTTTGGTGCGTTTTAATATATTTAAATAGTTTAAAGATTTACTCATAAGTTAGGTAATGAAAGAATTTTTCGATTTAATACATTCAAATTATTTTAATGTCACAAAAATGTCCATGGTTAACTACTTTAAAACTGGTAATATGTTGTATGATACAATTATATCTACTATTTTTATCAGTGCCTTTGGATGTATAATTAATTATATTTATGATAATCGATTAGATAGATTATTATTTAAATTGTCATATAATGATATTACTAATTGGTTTTTAAAAAAAAATATGGTTATTATTGAAGGCAAACGAAGTTCTGTAGTATCAGCGTTTAACTGTGCTCTCAATACATCTTCAATTTATAGTGACCGTTTTAAAGCAATGTGGGGCTACATTATTAATAAAATAGATAAGCTTCATACTGTATACAGTATTAAAGAAACTCATAGCAATTTTCAGTCTTCGTCTAATGGAGATGATAAAAGAAAAAATCTTGATATTTTTATGGTTTATCAAGATAAACATTTTGAAATAGATGAAGGTATTTTTGTAAAATCAGAAGTAGAAGAAGAAGAAGAACGTAATGAAAAGGAAAAATCGAGTTCTCGCACAGATAAAATAACTATTAATATTTATTCATATAAATACTCTGTTAGTCATCTTAAAAAATATATTGATAATATTACTGAAAAATACTTATCATCAATTAAAAAAAACAGAGTTAATAAAAGATTTATTTATTGTCTTGAAAGAGTAAATATTGACAAAGATGAAGATTCACCTTTAGCTAATTGGAGAGAAGACAACTTTGAAAGCGCTAGAACATTTGATAATATATTTTTTGATGGCAAAAAAGAAATTATTTCAAAAATCGATTTTTTCTTACGTAATAAAGATTGGTATTATAAAAAAGGAATTCCATATTCTCTAGGAATCGGGTTACACGGTCCTCCTGGAACAGGAAAAACTTCATTTATTAAAGCGTTAGCTAACTATACTAATAGACATATTATAGTATTATCTCTTAAAATTATTAAGACAAAACGTCAATTAGAGAGATTCTTCTTTGAAAATAGGTACAATGAAGATAACGAAAAAGATGATATATCTTTTGATAAAAAAATTATTGTATTTGAAGACATTGATTGTATTGGTGATATTGTATTAGATAGAACTAAAAAGGAAGAAAAACCTACAGTTATTAAATCTGATAGCGATAATATTAAAATTGGTGATGTTTTACAATCTATTTGCGAATTAAATGAATCAGGTACTACAAAATTAATGTCAAAAATTAACGAAGAAGCTATAACATTAGATGATATTCTTAATTTATGGGATGGTATTAGAGAGACTCCTGGAAGAATTTTAATTATTTCTTCAAATCATTATGACAAATTGGATCCAGCTCTAGTTAGACCGGGTAGAATTGACATCACACACGAACTTAACAATGTTAGTCACACCACTTTGGTAGAAATGTATTTGAATTTATTTGAAACTGAAATAGATAGAGAGAAACTTGTAAATGTAGAAGAATTTTTATATTCACCTGCTGAAATAATAAATATTTATGTAGCAAATAAAAATGAAGAAGCGTTTATGACGCGTCTACTAGAAAACAAAAAAATTTAAAGCACCGCTCTTGTGTGGGACCTTTTGTTAAATATTATACGTTTTATTATAAAATAGTTAATACTTTTTTATAATAATTAAATGATTAATGAGTATGTAATTAAATTAATAGAAAATTTACCAGATGATATTAAAAATGTAAACGAACCAATTAAAATGGATTTAGTATTAGATGGTGGAATATTTAACGGAAGTTATCATGTAGGTGCCTTATATTTTTTAAAAGAAATGGAAAACAGAAAGTATATTAAAATAGAACGAATATCCGGCTGTAGTGTCGGATCAATTGTTGGATTTTTATATTTCATTGATAGCCTTGATTTAATGCCCAAATTGTACGATTTAATTAATAAAGAGTTTAGGCAAACATATAATCTTAAACTTATTACAGAATTAAAAAAACATTTATCCGAACACATTCCAAGTGATATATGTGAGAGAGTAAATGGAAGATTGTATATCACATATAATAACATAAAAAAAGGCACTAAACCTGTTAGATCGGTTTATAAAGATGCTGATGATATCATTAATACAATTATCAAGTCTAGTTATATACCTTATCTAATAGATGGAAATGTGCTTTATGAAAACAAATCTGTTGACGGAATAACACCTTTTATTTTTAAAGAAAGAGAGAACAAAATATTATATTTAGATCTTTTTGGAAGTGATAAATTAGGAAACTTATTAAATGTTAAGAATGAAAAAAGCAATTATCATAGAATTCTCTCTGGATTACTTGATATACATAGTTTTTTTATAAAGAAAAGCAATACACCTATGTGTAGTTATGTAAATGATTGGTCGTATTCTAACATTTGTTTTAACCATATAAAAACTATAATAGAGAGAATATGTATTTATCTAATACATGTATTAATATTTATTAAAAAAAATATTTCAACACAGTTTAAGGAGACCGTATTATATAAAATATTATCAAAAATATCATATGATGTTTTTATCATAATATTGGAAAATTATTGTTTATAAGTTTAAATTATTTAGCATTTATATTATTAATAAATATGTCTGATATTGAAAATATTACTATCTCTACTTCGGAGTTTATATTAGGCGATATCCCTGATATTAGTGAAGTTATTTCTTCTCTTGATAGTGATGACTATTTAAAATATATTTACATTGCTATTGCTATTGTCATTGCTGTGTTGTTATTTTTAACTTATAAATATTACGTTAACAGAGATAAAAAGGTTACATTTCAAGATAAATTAGATAATTGTTATGGAGATGTTTGTTTTAGGGGTTAGTAGTATTCTTAATATTTTCTGCGCGTTTTACCTCCATAAATAGCAAACATCCCTTTATTTTTTTTGGTACCAATTTTTCTTTTCCTTTTTTTATCTATTTTTTTACTCTTTGTAAAATTTTCTGTTTTTCTATTTTTTATATCATCTGGTTTATAATTTAAAAACCATTCTTCAATTTCTTTTTTGTCACCATTTTGTTTAATTTCTTTATATTTTTCTGCTTTATGTGCTCGAATTTCTTCAACAGACTCTTGATGTCCATAACATGTAATACTAAAACGTCTAAGCAAACCTTTTTGTTCTAATCGATTTTTTTGTTGAACATCAAAAAGAAATTTTGACATACATAATATTCTCTCTAAGAATTGATTGTAATATGGTCTATCGGCATATAAAAATGCTAAATAAAAACTCAACATAGTATCAATTGTTGCTATTTTTACTTTTTGACCTTTTATATTAAGAATGTTATAACTATGACAAGCGATTGGTTTATATATAATAACGACTGTATCGTTACCAATTTTAACCTCATAATGTTCTGGTATTACTTCTCCAACTTGTTGTCTTTTTATTATTTTGGTATTTTTAACATCAATATCCTTTAACCGTTCTTTTACTATTTGTGCTGTTGTTTCCGGATCATTTGATAATACATCAAAGTCTGCTATTCTATTTAATTTATGTTGAAGATTTTTTGGCATGTATTGAGAATATAATGAAATAGCATACCCACCAAAAAATACTACGCCTTGATTTACAAGTGTATTTCTAACATTATCATAAATTTCATCTTCCTGTGTTTTATTTTCCATATCTCTCTGAAACTCAACATCATTACAATTTATATTTGTAATTGGATAGTGTTTGTTTAAAAGTGATAAACGTTTCATTACTTTCTCCCATCTACTTGTATCTCCCGCTGGTCTTGATAACTCTAAATACATTGACATTCTTAAGTAATTTGGTGGAGTGTATAAGATTCCGCCAATTCTTATTGAATCCTTTTTAAGAGCATTAAATATTGGTTTTGGTAAAAGTGTAATATCGGCAACCGGTATATAATTTACAAAAACTTTATAAGTACCATGATGTTGACCTGCTTTTGCTTCTACATCTGGAAATCCTTTTTTGTAATATATATCTGCTAATTCTTTAGCATCATCTAAAGCATTTATAGTAAAAAAATCATAGTCGGGTACTTCTAGTTCTTTGTTATAAAATTGATCTTCAGTTGGCAAAATATTATTAATCGCGGTTCCACCATAACAAATTAAATTTTTTTTTCTAATGAAGTCTTCCACGATTTTAATAATATTCTTGATGTCTTCTGAATTTACAACACGTTTTGCTATTTTTTCTTCGGCTTTATCAACTGCCATTCTTAATATTGATAATTCACAATCATCAAATGTTAAATCTTTACAAACATTTTTCGATTTCATACTTTCTTATATATTAACTAGAATTAATTATTAAATAAAATTGAAAAGTAATTTAATAATTAAACAATATTTATTAAATTATATAATGACCGAACTTCTTGATTCAGCTAGTTTATTAGTACTTAACAATACAACTCCTATTACCAGAAGGAAAAGAATTTCTGCGGAATTAAAACTATTCATAAATAAATTTGGATCTATTAATTTATCGTTTACTACTGATTCAGATTCACTTATATTTACAATAATAGATAATAATATAATTCCACAAATTAACACATTCTCATTTGTTATACCAATTGATTATCCATTTAGACCTCCTAAGGTCATTATAAATGGGCAAAAATATACAAATTTAATAAAAATGAATAATCATGAGAAATTACATGTTTTAAAATCTTTAACTGATAAAGATTGTTTATGTTGTAATACAATTATTTGTAATGATAATTGGTCTCCTGCGATGACATTTATTGACATTATTTCTGAAATAAAAAATAATTGTAAACTTATAGACAAAATTTTATTACAAATATCATTTAATAAATTTAAACTGCTTTTAAGTGATGATTACAAAAATAATGAAACTAGGAAAAATATGGTGGAAAAAAATTAAATATTTAATAACTAAAACTATAAAAATCACTACTTGCTTCACGTGTAGCATATGAGTAAGCAGGGTTTTGTTTTGTCGGGGTTGGAATTGTAACAGGTACATATCTTAGATCTTCTGGTTTCAATGCAAAAGCATAACCTGCTCTATCAAAAAATAAAGCATTTTCCATAAGTAGATTGTCAACTAATTGATAACGCATAGCAACCATTTGACAACCATAAGCTCTACATAAAGTACCACTTGGATTAGCAGGACTTACACCACTATCAGGGAATACAATTGTCATACCTCTTCTATTAAATTCAGTTAATTCTTGAGCATCTGGATTATTTTTTATACCATAATAATCAGAAGCTCTTACAAATACAGAATTACTAGTTAGGTTTATATATTCAAGTAGTTCAGCATTTTCTAAAAATGCGTTATTAATTCGGTCAACAATTAAAATAACTTTGTTTTTGAAATTTAATAAAGGCATATTTCCTAAATTTTCACCTGAATTTTCAAAACTAAAATTCTTTCCAAGCATTATATTGTCATATGAGCTGAATATGTCAGCTAATTTTGTATACATATCTTGGTTATTACTTTTAATTCTTAAATGAATTATAAGCGGATCAGTTGGATTAGGACATGTGCCTCCAGCAAAAGCATAATTATTAATTGTGTCCATTACACTTCCAAAACTAACAGAATTAAATGTTTCCTTAACATAATAATCATCAGATGTACTTGTAGCAACAACCGGTTGATTGTTAACTGAGTAAATTTCGAAGTCTAAACATCTAACACCTTGCTTTAGAACTGCTTTTAAATTACAAATATTTACAAAATCATTTTTATATGATCCGCCTGAACAAGCGTTATACGCTGTTTTAATATAATAATCGTATAAATTGAATTTACAATCTGGATCATTGCTCGAAATTGGTCTTATATTACCATCAACAGTAGAGTATAAATTATTCATATAATCACACTCACTATTATCTAATCTACTTAGGTAAATCATGTAACCAATAAATATAATTAAAATAATAAAAATAAATGCCATTATCATATAACTCTGGAAATCTTCGTCTAAAGATTGTAATTTTGACAAATAATCTGTAGGTTGGCTTGACATTAATCTAATATATTATATTATTTTTAATTTTGTTTATAAAGTTTTGAGAAAATATATTTAGGAGAATTTATCTCTTAAATTAAAAGTGGGGATAAATGACTTAAATATAATCGTTTAGTATATAATAAAATGCCAAAGTTGTGTGAATTTGAAACATGTCGCAAGCAGGCTAGCTACGGCAACTCTTATGGAAAACCTATACGATGTAAGGAACATAAAGGGGAATATAAATTAGTAAGTCAGTTATGTCAATCAGACAATTGTTGTATAAAACCTACATATAATTTTTTTGGTGAGATAAATTCTATATATTGTACTGAACATAAAAAAGATAATATGGTTGATGTAAAACATATTAGTTGTAATTATGAAAATTGTAAAATAAGAGCAACATTTAATTATGAAAATGAAAAAACTCCAATTTTATGTTCAAATCATAAAAAAGAAAATATGATTAATATTATTAATAAAACATTTTGTGCTTATGAAAATTGTAAACTACGACCTACTTATAATTACGAAAATAATAAAAAACCATTATTTTGTTTAAAACATAAAAAAGAAAATATGATAAATGTAAAATCTGATACTTGTTCTCAGCCTAATTGTAAAAGGATACCAATATATAATTTTGAAAATGAAGATGTAGCTTTATTTTGTTCTAATCATAAAAATGATTTAATGGTCAATGTAATATCTAAAAAATGTGAATTTTCTAACTGTAAAATTAGACCTAATTTTAATTTTTTTGGCAAAAAAAAAGGTATTTTTTGTTTAAAACATAAACTTGAAAATATGGTTGATGTTAAAAATAAAAAATGTAAATATTTAAATTGTACAAGACACCCTTGTTTTAATTTTGTAAATATAAAAACTGCAGAATACTGTTCTTTTCATAAATTAGATAACATGGTAGACGTTATTAATAAAAAATGTAAATCATCACAATTTTGTTTAGGAACATTAGGAAATCCTAAATATAAAGGTTATTGTACATCTTGTTATCAAAACTTATTTCCAAATGATCCTTTAACTCTTCAAATTCAAAGTAAAACAAAAGAAATTGCTGTTAGAGACTTTATTAATTTAAATTTTGAAGGATTTCAGCATGATAAACCATTATGGACTGGTAGTTGTGACTGTAGTCATAGAAGAAGGATAGACCATAGAAAGTTGATTTGTAATACTCTTCTATGTATTGAAACGGATGAAAATCAACATAAAGATTATAACAAAGCAGATGAAGAAATTCGTTATGATGATTTATTTATGTTACATGGTGGTAAATTTATTTATATTCGTTTTAATCCAGATAAATTTAAGAATAAAAATGGTAAATCAGTTAATCCAATGCTATACACTCGTTTACCTTTTTTAAAAGAAAAAATTGAAAAGCAACTCAAAAGAATTGAAAATGAAGAAAATAAAGAATTATTAGAAATAATTAAATTATATTATGATGAA
>Ga0114978_10003951_pt1 | contig 12063 bp, 28 predicted proteins | sample S_140212_EF_Meta_FD_87027 | JGI IMG/M metagenome (GOLD analysis project Ga0114978, IMG submission 87027) | Freshwater microbial communities from Lake Simoncouche, Canada to study carbon cycling - S_140212_EF_MetaG | ecosystem: Environmental > Aquatic > Freshwater > Lake | place: Lake...
ACCATCGTTAAGAAGGTCTCCAAGAAGTTTATTGCTGCTAAGGCCTCTAAGGAGGTGCCTGCGGAGCAGTTGCTTGCAGAAGTTGGGATCCAGCCCACTGCCAACAGCATCAACGAGATTGCCAAGATCAAGGCAAAGAATCTCGAGACCATGCGTCGCGTGTCCAACAAACTTGCTGCTCTGCGTAATTATAACTAATACAAAAAGGGAGGTTGACAGCCTCCCTTTTCATGCTATCATACAATATGAGCTAAGGAGAAATGCAATGACCATCACTGAACTCAATCAAGCTATCATGTTTGGCGAATTCACAAACGATCAGTTGGACAGCCTACAGATGGCTATCAAGTTTGCCCGTGCTAAATTGGGCAAGCAGAACAAGTATGCGTTCTCTCCTGGCGACACGGTTCGTTTTGATAGCCGCGGCAAGCGTTATGTTGGCATTGTTAAGCGCATCCTCGTTAAGAACATCGTTGTACAGACATCAATTGGTACCTATCGCGTTCCTGCTAACATGCTTGAAGCAGCCTGAGGAGATCAGCAATGACTACATATCATGTTTTTGGCGACTATGGTTACGAGTCCGAGTGTGAACTTTACAGTCATACTAGCAGTGCCTTTGCCAAGCGTTGGGCAGAAGGTTACACCCGCAGAGGTGAAATGGGTGGCTATGGGGTGATCGAAGTTGCTTACTTCACTGACGATGGCGAGTACCGTACAATTTGGACTCAGTATGCTGAGGATGAGACTGACTATGGGCGTAGTTGGTATGATACCAGCGCGGAACTAGCTTGACATATCCTGCACTTGTGCTATTATACAATATGAACTGAGGAGATGGGCATGGGCACTCGCAGCATGATTGGTAAACTCGAAGCGGATGGTACGGTTACTGCTATTTACTGTCACTGGGATGGCTACGCCGAAGGCGTTGGTCTTATGCTTATGAAGCATTACCGAGACGTTGCTAAGATTGATGCACTGATGTCGCTGGGTGACTTGTCCAGTCTAGGTTCTGAGATTGGTGAAAAACATCCATTCTCACGTCATGATGCATTTATGTCAGATGCTATCTCAGAAGAGGCATACAATGAACTTTACGGCGACATGTGTGTTGCATACGGCCGCGATAGAAGCGAAGATGGTGTTGCTGCTAAGTCTTATGCAGACATCGATGTCTATGCGGAAAATGCTCTTCGTGACGTCGGCGGAGAGTTTCTTTACTTGTACGAAGACGGGTTTTGGCATTGCTGGGACCATAAAGGTATGCATATTAACTTGTATGACATGAACGTGATGGGTTTGATTTTATGAAGTGGCTGTTCTTATTTTTGGTGCTACTGTTCCTTACTATCTTCGGACCATTTATCACAATATGGGCACTGAATACTCTGTTCCCTGTGCTTGCAATACCATACACAGTTGAGACCTACTTTGCTGTAGTAGCATTAGGTATCTTCCTTAACGCTAACATCTCTAGTAAGAAGGACTAATACAATGCCAAATTGGTGTCAGAATTCCGCAGTGTTCAAACATGAAGATGCTAATCAAGTTACTAAGTTGATTGCAGCATTCGGTGATGGATGTTTGTTTAATGCTTTTGTTCCTTGTCCTAAGGAGTTGCATGAGGAGACTCTTGTTGGTGAGAACTATATGGAGCGTGATGCGGCGAGGACTGCTGAGAACATTGAGAAGTTTGGGTATGCTAGTTGGTACGATTGGAATATCGAACATTGGGGTACTAAGTGGGAAGTTGATGGCGAAGAAGGTAATGCCGAAGAGACTGATCCCAGCACTGCCTCACTTTATTTTGATAGTGCTTGGTCGCCCCCAATTGCGTTTTATAACGCAATGTGCGACATGGGATGGGAAATTACTGCCTATTACTTCGAGCCTGGTATGAACTTTTGTGGCGTGTTTGACAACGGCGACGATGACTATATTGAGATTGAAGGCGATGCTTCTTGGGTAGAAGAGAATGTTCCCAAGGAAATTAATGAGATGTTTGGCATTTCTGATCAGATGGCAGATTTTGAAGAACAAGAAGAAGACGGATCGGATTGATGAAATCATTACTAATAGTAGCAGTATTAATTGCTACACCAGCATCTGCAGAAGTTTGGGCAACTGGAAATTGCGTTACCCAATTTGGCGAAAAGATAGATTACATTTTACATGATGGCAAGGGATTTATTTCCTATAATGGAAGTGCTCCGGAGCCAATGTTTTCAGAAAAGAAAAACAATATGGGCATCATTACCCATATTGGATCAAAAGGTAATATGACAATGGCCATTGACCTTAATAATGGCAGGGGATATTATATTGTCAAATATGACAATGGTAATGGATCAGAAAGCAATGTGTCTTGTAAGTTAGGAGCAATTAACAAATGAGAATTCGAGTTGAATTTGTAGATCCCGTAACTAACGAAGAACATGAAATTTTGATGGATGGGCCAGAAATGAATACTGAGGATTTGCGAGATGTTGTTTTAGAAGCATTAGAGGATGCTTTTGGAACAAGACTTCCAAAAGATATTAACTTGGAAATTTCAGAAATTGCATCAGGAACTATACATTGACAACTGTTCTGAATTAATGTATTATACGATAATAAAGGAAAAGAATATGGCAGATATTGATTTAACAAAAGTACAGTTAACTTGGTGTTTGGATATCCTTTCCCGTATTAAAAATATACTAGACTCAAAAGGCTGGACAGAAGATCAAAAACTTGTTAGTATCGACTGGCTAGTAAAACAAGCACTTAAAAACGAAAAGGAAGACTAATGGCTAATAAAGTATCTAAGATTATCGATAAGATCACAAAGGTAAGCGAATCATATACTATCTACATGTATGATAATGGATTTATGATGGAGATCGGCGGATCTGATCATAAGGATGACTGGAAGACTGCTAAGATCATGGTTCCTACGGTAGAAGAACTTATTGTCCTTATTAAGGAAGCAGCCTGCATGGAACGGCGAGACTAACATGGATTATTGGCTTTCAAAAGCAAGTGAGACTGAAGCACAGTTGGATCAGTTGCGTGTTGAGTTTGAGGAAACAGTAAGAGCTTATAAAAATCAAATTGAAGAACTTGAACGAACACTATTGGAGGCCAATTTAAATGCACAATCTAGAGGAGTTACCGGTGAGAATATTCAGTGAGTTATATTTTAGAAATTTGTTGAACACACTTTTCTATCTCTTAGTTGGTGCAAGTAGCACTATGGGTAATCACCTGTTAATTAAATTTCTTATGCAAGATGATATTTTTGCAATGACAGTGGCATTTGTTTGGGCATTCATATTGATTATGATTTATAGCGATACGATTGCACGTCGTGAAAATCAGTATTTGCTTTTAGCACAAAGTTTCGATTTTCATCGTACACTACGTCCTGACAATCGTATCGGTGCAGTTGTTCCAATTGTGAATGCGCCAGCACCAGTAATTGAGCCGGTATCAACTCCAGAACAACAAGTAAAGCCTAACTTTAGTAAGATTGAGATTGTTCATACTATGGATAAAGATATGGACCTTAAGGAGGTTAAGAAATCATGATTACTAAGCAGGAGATGGAACGTGTTTGGAACGAAGAACAACCCGGTTGGCTTAAAGATTTCATCAAGTCTACAAAAGGTAAGAAGCCTTTTACACTTGTTGCCCGTCCTTATCGCCGACAGTTTATGGATCCTATTGAAGTTACTGTATACGCTAAAAGTCATACTGCGGCGTTGAAGAACGGATCGTGGGAAGTCAATAATGCTGTTCAGAAGGTTTATCCCTACAAGGAAAACCCTGATGTCTCTTGGACTACTGGAGTTAAACGTGAGGAATCCTAATCCTAATTGGATTGACGAAAGTCCATGGAATTCCATTGAGGAATTCAAACAGGAATTAGAAGCTAGTTGGGAAGAAGCAAAAACAATAGGTCTTGCAAAAGGCATCTTGACACTGCGTGAAGATGGTGCTATAATTGGTAGAGGGCATCCAAGCAAATGGTTTGATGCTGTTGATGCCGAGGGTAAATAGTTTATATGGGGGCGGGTGTTGGTACACGGGAGGGTTTTATAAACCCTTTAGCAGTAGATGACTGTTCTTGACTTGGTTCGATCCCAAGCGTCCCTACCATAACAAGGATAATAACATGATAGGCATATTAATGAATTGGGTTAACAGCATCTATTATTCCAGTGGTGATGTTAGCCAACACAGGAAGTACACAGGTCGTTACGAAGACCTGTGTATGTAAAAAGTTAGGCGCTGGTAGCTTAGTGGCTAAAGCCGACCGCTCTTTGATGTAGATTGTTTTTGGTTAGACTTTACAGACAACCATAATATTCTACATCGTATAACGGTCTGATCGGGGGTTCGAGTCCCTCCCGGCGCACCATACAATATAACATGAAAGAGAAGCAATGCTAATCAAACTCACTAATGCCGCAGAAGATCACAAGGGTAATAAGCTATATCTCCATTCTAATTGGATTGTTAGTGTGTTTCAAATTGCTCTACAAGAAGGCGGCAGTCTTTCAACTGTTATCTTCGGAGGTCCAACAGGTACAAGTTGGAATGTAGAAGAAAGTCCTGAACAGATTCAATCTTTAATCAACACATTGGGGTAATAACATGGCTAAAACTATAGATACTCGAGACTATATGGCAGAATTTTTATCAAAAGGTAAAACAGTAACGATATGTCCAAAAGGCGAACGTACTGATCCAGATAAGATTGTAATGAACTTTGTCCCGACTCGTGGTAGGAAGCCTGCTGCTGCAAAGCCAGTAGATCACAATAAGGATGACAAATAATGAATAGGACGGATATTGTTAAGGTATTGACAAATGGGGTACATGCTGTTACATTTACTAAAGTAGATGGTACGGAACGTACTATGCCATGTACATTAGATCCTACTTTTCTACCAGTAGTAGAACTTATCGAAAATGAAGACAAGAGGGTTCCACGTAAATTAAATATGGATACGCTACGAGTGTTTGTAACTGACATTAAAGAGTGGCGTAGTTTTAGAATTGAAAACCTAAAGAACATTGAAGGAGTTTAACATGATACCTGGTCAAGAATATAATACATACTCAACTACTACTGCTCCCGAATATGACATGGGACTACGTTCGTTCTTGCTGGGTGTGTTTAACAACATGTCCATTGCATTGTTTATTAGTGGCATTGTCAGTGCTTATGTTGGACTAAGTCCCGACCTTGCTGCTGCAATTTGGGCGACACCATTCAAGTGGGTCGCTATTTTTGCTCCACTTGCATTTGTATTTCTATTTTCGTATATGGCTGGCAGTATGAGTTCCGGTACCGCCAGGATCATGTTGTTCTGTTTTGCTGGTCTCATGGGACTGAGCATGAGTAGCATCTTCCTAATCTTCAAGTTGGGAAGTATCTTCCAAGTATTCTTCATTAGTGGTGCTACCTTTGGTGCTACTGCTCTGTGGGGTTATACTACTAAACGTGACCTTAGTAGCATGGGCTCATTCCTTATGATGGGTGCTATTGGGTTGATGATTGCTGGGGTAGTTAATCTATTCCTACAGAGCAGTGTTATGGCATTTGCTATTAGTTTGATTGGCGTACTGATCTTTGTGGGCTTTACTGCATATGACATGCAGACAATTAAGGAGCAGTATTACGAACTTAATGATGATGAGGAAATTCGTAAGGCTGGTATTTTTGGTGCGCTAAATCTTTATATGGACTTTGTAAACATTTTTATTAATCTACTACAACTACTAGGAGAGAAGAAGTGAGTATTTATATTGGGCGTACTGTCCCAAATGTAACTTTTAGAACTCGTGTTCGCAACGAATCAAACGGTTGACAAGTACCTTAAAGGTGCTATTATATAATTGTAATACAGCAAAGGAAACCTAAAATGAATCCAAACATCGTTGCAGATCTTAAGTCCTTTAATTGGCAGACTATTACAGAATTTGGCGCAAGTCTTGAGGATCTCAATGATGCTCAACTTAGGTTTGCCAAGGGGTTGGCAATTGAGTTGGCTGTGGAAAAGTATAGCAATAACCATCTAGTCTATGTGGGAGAAAAGCACAAAGATTTTAACTGGAATGGCAAGCCAGAAACAGTAGAACTTAAAAGCCAACTCAGTGCTACTATGTATACCAAAAAAGGAAAACTGCGTAAGAATTACGCAATTAAATTGAGCAACAGTAATGGTACCAATAAGAAGAAAATTTTGGATCCTGCTCATGTTGCAGACGTGCTACTAGTGGTCAGGGATGATGGTACATTTGCAATTGACAAAGATACTGTTTTAAAGTATGCTAAAGCACAAGGTGATGGTTTCGAAGTTAAGGTGAACGCTAGTGTAGTCACTGAGATTAGCGGACCCATTACAGTTATTAATTCTTATCCACCAACTGTTAAGGCAGCAATCTACAATGCAATCAGAGCCGCAATCCCCTAAGTATCGTGTTTATAATCAAGATTGTGTTTCTGGAATGCAGCAGCACGTTGCTGACAATTCAGTTGATTTGATCTTTACAGATCCTCCATATGGCATTGATGGTGATGAGTTGGACGTTCACTATCACAGGGAAGAATCATTTGTTGTTCCTGGATATGTGGACGTCCCACTCACGCAGTATGCTAAGTTCAGCATGGATTGGATTAAGGAATGTGCTAGGGTTTTGCGTCCTGGTGGTAGTATCTATATCGTAAGCGGATATACTAATCTACATCATATCCTCAATGCATTGCACTCAACTGATTTGGAAGAGATTAATCATATCATTGCCAAATACAGTTTTGGTGTAAGCACAAAGAACAAGTGGGTCAGTAGTCACTATCATGTGCTATTTTGGACTAAACCTGAGAAGGGTCGGCAGAAGCGTACATTCAATTCTAATTGGAAATACACTGATCAAAAGGACAGTTATCACGATAGGCTAACTGTACAGGACATGCCACGTAGCCATTTGCCTGGACAAATTAAAAACAAGAATCAGTTAAGCGAAGACTTTATCGAGAAGTTTATCAAGTATAGCAGTAACCGAGGCGACACTGTGCTTGATTGCTTTGGCGGCGGTTTTACAACTGCTCGTACTGCATTACGTTGGGGACGTAAGTTTGTTGGTTTTGAATTGAATCAAAACGCTTATGATGCATTTGTTCCAACATTGGGTAATGTTGAGGAACTAGAAGATGCTGCTCCAATCGAGCCAGATGCAGTAGAGTTAGTAAAGCGTAATAAGATGCGAGCAGGATGGGCTGCAAAGCGAGCAGAGCGTAAGAACTCTGCAAAGTAATTAAACTACAATCTTAATCCCAAGTAGTCCAGACAATATGTCTTTGAACTTTGATAATTCAAAAGCATAATACTCACCATTAATAAGGACTTCGTGTCCAGACTCAAGTGCCTCAACAAAGTCCTTATTAGTTGGTCCAATAAAATTATCAATATGATCATAGTCAATTAACTTATCAAGAGTGATCTTCTTCAATGCAGCAACAGGGTATTTGTTATCTCTGAGATATTCCATTGCTCTCTCATATCCTTCAAACTCAAGAACTTCACTCCATTCGTAACCAGCAGCACTGTCTGCCATTTTGCCCTTATCAACCAATGCATCAATGTTATCCATGATCTTATCTAAAACTTCACTTTTATATAAAACACGGGTATCATCAATCACCATGTCTGGATCACCAACTGACCAACTGAATTGAAATCCATTCTTTGGGATAATGATATACAAATTGCCATATCCACCTGCTTGATTACTGTCGCTTGTGGTAAAGATGCTATTACTACGCAGTGCGCTGATACCCATCTTTTGCAGTGCGTAATCAAATATCTGTTGTCCGTGTTCAGTACTATTCATAGTTTTACGTTCATTCCAACTTCTGCCAACATAAGCAGGTGTGTTTGTCTTGCCTTTCTTAACACCTCTAAATAATACTTTATGTGTATATTTGAATGCTTTTAATGCCTGACTACACTCTTTCTGTATAGTTTGAACAAGTGGCCCAAATGATTTTGCTTGAGTTGACATAGCTGTTGCTGTTGCTTTTTGTAACTCAGCACGAAGTTTTGCGTCTTCAGCATTTAAAATTTCATGAAACTCTGCCATCTTAGCAACTAATTGTTGATTGGCGAATGCATCCGGTTTATTATAATACTTTGTTAGAATGTTGGCTCCGGATAATTTCTCAAGTTCTGCTTTTATTTGCGTAATTTTTGCTATCTTTAACTTAACGGATTTGACATCAAGAGGCTTCTTCTCACCCGGCTTTAGTGTCATCTTAGGCGCTTTTACAGCAGCCTTCTTGACTGGTGCTTTCACTACAGGTTTCTTTATGGGTGCTTTAGCCATTGGTATTACCTTGTGTTCTTGCTGCTCTCTGTTGCTTTATCCATTCTGCTGCTGCTGGGCGACGGGGCGGAGCAGCCATCCATGCTCTCATTGCTTTATCAACATATGCAATATTAGGTGTGTCATTATTGTCAATGATGTAAAACTGCTGGCCAAATGTTCCTTGTAGTTTACCAAGTCCATTTTGAACCTGTTGCCAAGTGCTTGTAACGAACTCAGCGTCAACAGTACGACCTTGATCTTTTCCGGGAGTGCCTGCTCGCTGCACTGTGCGCTGTAATGCAACATCTAATGAGGTATTAACAAATACCATTGCACAATCATAACCCATGCTCTCAAGATGTGCTTTAACGTCAGCCATCTTCTCAGGATTGCGGGCAGTACCATCTATAAGCAATCCTAAACGGCCAGCAAGATAATTGCCTTCCTGCTTTTTATACATCTGCCAGAACTTTTCATAATCGCCTTCCTTACCAAGTTGGTTATACAATTGCCAGAAAGAATCAACATTAAGACTCTTTAGTCCTGTGCCACCGAATAACTTGTTAGCAATGGTGCTCTTACCAGCACCTGGCGCGCCCGCCATGAACACTGCCTTAAAGATATGGGGGTCATTGACACCTTCTGGTATCGTTTGGAAAATTTCAAATACTCTCATTTTGATAGCCCTATGCCTAATTTTTTAGATAGATATTCGCCATACATATTATATTTTAGTGCATAGTATTGACCATTAATATAAATTTCTACACCTTGATTAATAGCAACTGCAAGGTCTTTATTCTTTGGGTGAAACTCTTGATAAAACACTTGTGGATCATTGCTGGTCATCCATTCATCTTCTGATTTAGGACTCAATGCTAAATCTGTATAAGGAGTATATGTATAATTGAATCCATTGATTGGAAATATTATGTAAGATGTTCCAAAATAACTGGCTGTTTTAAGAGAAGATGTGACAAATATGCTGTTACTTCTTAATGCTTTGAATCCCAATGCTTTTAACATGCTGTCGAAACGTCTGCTGAGTTTTTGATCACTATCTACCGGTTCTCTATCATCCCAACTTCTGCCTCTAACAATCGGCTGCATAGAACTAAAGCCACGATACATGAATTTGCCACCATTTTTACAAGCAGCAATTGATTCACTACAATTTGGAACGATGGCTTTTTCCCAAAGTTGCTCAAACTTTTGAACATTATATCCTATGATTTGAGGACCAATGTTTCTCTTTTCACCAGGTTCTATTTCACTAAGACGCATGTGATATTTATTCGTAATAAGTGTTGACAGTTCATAAGTATTCCTGTACTATATAAAGATAGTGCGCTCGTGGTGAAATGGTAAACACAGGAGACTTCGGGGAAAAGGTTAAAAGCCTAAAATGGTGCAAATCCAGAATCCCCGCCAAAAAATCTCCCGCTTCGGCTTGTCGGTTCGAGTCCGACCGAGCGCACCAAAAGGATTTAGTATGGAGTTCAAACCTTTTCCAATACATGTAGGTTACGATACAAGAGTAACCAAATATGAGCATGGTAAAAGAGGTAAGAGTCCTGAAGATGCTGTTATGAACTGGTTAGCAGAAACAAATATTAACTGGCAGTTTGATTGGAAGTATCCAGAAGAAACTGATCCTAGTGGTGTATTTGCAATGGTAGAGTATGTTGAAATAATTCATAAGAACACAGCAAAAAGTGGTGGCACGTTCTATTTTGATACAGAAGAAGATAGACTACTGTTCTGTTTGAAATGGATTGCTGATGGAGTTGAAACGCCAGTAATTTGGCATCCCGTATAGGAATGAAAATGAAACTCAGACGAGTACTACAAGATTATCTACCATGGTGTATTATCGTGATCTGTATCATGCAGGTTATGTTTGCTTTGATGCTGCGAAATCAAAACGAAGCATTTGCGTGGATCATTGCTACTGTTGGTTGGATTGCTTATAGAATTGAGACATAAGTAATTTTAGTCTGAATGAGGCGGAATGAAAAAAAATAAAATAGAAATTAATTTAGAAAATGTAGAAAATATAAACACTAAAAATTTCATTCAGACTGAAATAGCCCATTGCAAACAACATAAAATTAGAGTCGATCTTTTTAAAGATTCTAATTTAGTTGATTGCAATGGGCATTTTGCTGATAGCAATCCGCCTTGCTTAACTGTATACGCAAACGATAATATCGATGACTGGCTACCAATATTCGTACACGAATCTTGTCATAAGGATCAATTCCTTGAAAAGACAGATATTTGGAATAAACGTGTTGGCGATGAATATGATGCACTTGAAATATTTGATATGTGGTTAGATCATCATGTTGAACTTAAAAAACATCAAATGCGTTCGGTATTAGAAACCATAGTTCAAGTTGAATTGGACTGTGAACGTCGTTCTGTTGCCAAAATACAAAAGTATAATCTAGATATTAATATACCTGAATATATACAAAAAGCTAATGCTTATATTTGGTATTATCATGCTACTGCACATACTCGTTTATATACTCAAAGAAGTAGTCCATTTGTAAATCCAGAAGTGTGGTCTAAGATGCCACTTGACTTTTGTCAAAATTATAGTACAATAAACAATAAGATACTTAAACTCTATAAAAAGCACTGTTATTGAAATGGCTGATAGATTTTTAACTATTACTACTAATTACATTCCCAAAGGCGAATGTTGGCTGATGATAGGCGACTATCGTTGGTGGAACTCAAACTCAAATGAAATTAAAGAGTGGGCAGCAGAATGTCTCACTAATGGATTAGTTCAAGAAGGTATGATTGTAAGATTTTCTTCTATAGAAGATCGAAATGTTTTTATTATAAGATGGGCAAATGGGTAACAAGTACAGATTAGAAGTGATAACAGATCACGTACCATCAGATGGGTTCCTTCCACGAGTTCGTGTAATTATGGATTACTCAAATGAATATTATATCAACACATTTGCTGATCTAAGTGAGGACACACAGAAGAACAGGCAAGTTATCCCACAGATGACTGAATGGTGTGCGGAGAACGAGTGTGGGTATCGCACAAGTTATGACACGTTTAAGTTTCGCAATCATGAGCAATTAACAATGTTCATCTTGAGGTGGTCGTGATTAAAGTTTGGAATTGGGTGCGAGAAGATTGGAATAACAACTCAGTACGCTTCTGTTTGGAAGTGCTGTGTTGGCTCGACAGTCTGGCCTGTGCTATTATTGTCAATACAACTGTGCCAAATTTGCCATTCTTGGTGCTGTATCCATTATGGGTGACGGGAACTTTGGCTTATGCTTGGTGTGCTTGGAGTCGTGGAAGTTTTGGTATGTTGTTAACATTCCTTATGATTGCCAGCATGGACATTTATGGCTGGAGCAAGGTCCTATTGGGATGAAAATAGTTAAGATGGAATCAAAAAAGCAGAAAGATATCGAAAGTTGGCTAGATGATAATGTCGGCCCAAAAGGATATCGTTGGTGGATTGATACTGTACATAATCCAGAAGATCCATTCGAAAGAATACTTTTAGTCAACCTAGACCTTACTAAACAAGAGGAAGAAGAATTCCTCACTATATTTCTATTGAGTAATGTATAATGAAAATAGTTAAAACTAAAGTTCAAGCAAAGTCACGCAGACTTAGCGCCAATTATACCATGGAAGAAATTCAACCTTTACTATCATCT
>Ga0114978_10003955_pt1 | contig 12061 bp, 11 predicted proteins | sample S_140212_EF_Meta_FD_87027 | JGI IMG/M metagenome (GOLD analysis project Ga0114978, IMG submission 87027) | Freshwater microbial communities from Lake Simoncouche, Canada to study carbon cycling - S_140212_EF_MetaG | ecosystem: Environmental > Aquatic > Freshwater > Lake | place: Lake...
ATGTAATTTTTTTTAGAAAACAGATTTGATTCCATAATCATTTCATTGATAAAATTATCTAAATCATTATCATCTAGTAACAAAATATTACGGTATTTATATTTAGGTTCCTTTCTTTTCATTATTAAAAAATTAAGAATATTTTTTTGTTAAAGTATATGAAAAATGTTTTAAAATTTCATTTTTATTTCTAGCCGAAAACAATAAAAAATCGTCCTTTTGTTTTGCTGTTATTTTACCATTTTTGTTATTAGTTTCTTGTTCAAGCACTTTAATTAAACTTAGGGCATTTTGATAATTATCTAATTTATCTAATTTAATTTTACGATAAATACTTTTCAAAATACTTAAAGCCATTTCAAATTCATTAATTTGAAGATAAAAAACCACTAACGTAAATTTAATTTCAATATTGATATGGAAATAATCCTTAAAACTATTTTCATTAATCAGTTGTTGCAAACTATTAATAGCCTCTTTAATATTATTTTTATAATAATTAACCATTGCATCATAAATACCAATACAAACAGAAGAATGCATATCATTCATTTCCATGTTTTTGGCAGTATTTTCTACTTCAATTAATTCTTTTAGTCTACCAGTTTCTTGAATAAACGCTAATTTTGAAATTAAAAAAATTGGAGTGCAACACACATTTGTATAAAGTAATATATTTTGTAATTTGCGATTTACAGAGTCGTAAAATACGGCAGCCTGTTCTTTTCTGCCTATTTTATAGTAATATTCAAATGATAAAAAATCTAAGGCTGTAGTCCAAAACTTATAACTTGATGATTCTGGTAATTCCTCGATAATTTTTAATGTTTCTCTTAGTAATTCCTCAATACTCGAATTTTCAGGGCTGTCAATTTCACAAAATAAATATAATTGAAGATTAATTATATTTTTTATGATTTTTATCTGCCTAGATGGGTTTAAATCATGTTGTACGTTTATTTCTCTTTTAATAAAAAGGAGTTCATCCTTTAAATTTGAAACCCTCGAAAAATGATATTGACCTAATATTCTATTAAAATTACCTAGAATTTCTTCTGATTTTTCAATGGAAAGGCTATAAGCAATGTGCTTATTATATAATTGTGAGTAATAAAAATATTTATCTGTAAATAAATTAATTTTTTTAAATACGCTATAAACTGTTAGCAGCTCTCTATGCATATCATATTTAAGTAAATCACTTTCCATTTTTTCTAAATACGGAATAATGATTTCTCTTGGTTCAGTAAAACACATTTGAGGTAATATATCTAACTTCTTAATAAGCTCTTCTCTTGTTATATTCATTTCTCCCGACAAATGACTTTGGATTTTATCATATAATCTAGATTTTAAAACATAAAATGAATTTGCACTTAGTTTCAATTTTTCAATAATGATTGAATCACTAATTTTTTTTCTGTAAGAAACTAATAAGTACAAAGAGTTTTCGGCCTTATTTTTTATAAGACTTTCCTCGATAGTTTTAAATAAACTGTCATCAAGGTGAGAAATTATGTTTTTTAATTTAAGCAACTACTAGGCTTTTTTATCGGTTTAGGTATATTAATTCCTACAATTTATAACAATTTATAACAATTTACAAATTATTTATATGAAATATATATTAAATTTATTGAACGCTCACTATTACACTCATAATCAAGAATTTTTGTTGCAAAATTAACACTACTATATCAATTAGTTAATTTTAATAATGCTAATTCATGTTATAATTTTGATTATATTTCTAAAAAATATTTGAGATGAATATTTTTTTTCACAAAAAAAATGTAACTAAGAGAATTATAAAATTAATGTATTCTTATCTAATTACTATTTGGGGCAATATTTCTAACACTGGCGTTAACGATCAACAATCATATGTTTTTTCAGATAAATTAAGGACTAGAAATAGGTTATCGATTTTATGCGTATTATTTTCATTACCATATGTTTTCTTTTTTCTTAAATCAGGATTAATTGCTCCTTTTGCAATTATTACATTAGGAATTCTACTTTTTTCTACGTCTATAGTTTTAAATAAATTTTCTAAATATAATTTATCCAGCCTACTTATTTTGTTTACAACAAATTGGAGTGTTTTATTTTTCTCCATCTATTTAGGTATGAATTCGGGTATTCATTTATACCTATTTACATCGCCCTTAATAGTATTAACTCTTTTCGAAAACAAGACTAACCTTTTTATTTCGATTGCAATGCTAAGCTATTTGATGAATTTTTTCATCATAATACTTTTTGATAAATACTCAGAAATATCTTTTGTTAATTTAGAAAAAGGAACTTCTGAATTTCTTTATTTAGTTAATTTTGTCTTTAGTTTTACTATTAACATCATTTTATCACTGTATTTTTTAACAAATAACATCAGGGTAAATTATTTACTAGTTTTAAAAAACGATGAACTTATTCTTAATCAAAATAAATTAATTGAGGAAAATGAAATAAGAAAATTTACTGAAGAAAAAGCTTTGATTTCATTAAAAGAAAGAGAAATTCTTTTATCTGAAATTCATCATCGTGTAAAAAATAATTTAGCGGTTGTTAATGGTTTATTAGAATTACAAACCACCTATTTAAATGATGATAAAACAATTTTAGCTTTAAAAAATAGTCAAAATCGAATTAAGTCCATTGCTTTATTACATGAAAAATTATATGAAAATAAAACTTTGATAGTTGTTAATATGATTGATTACATCAATGAATTAGCACATTTTATTAAGCAATCATCTGCTCCTAAAAACAAAAAAATTAATATTATATTAGAAATTGATTCAATTGATATGGAAATGGAAAAAGCAATGCCTTTTGCATTATTACTTAATGAATTAATAAGTAATTCTTATAAATATGCCTTTAATAATAAAGAAGAAGGTACAATTGAAGTATGCTTTAAAAAACAATTAAATTCATTTGTTTTTGATTTAAAGGATAATGGATTAGGTTTTGATTATCATAACGAAATTTCAAAGGGTTCCTTAGGATTAAATTTAATTGGCTCATTTTCTGAACAATTAAATGGTAAATTTGAGTATTTAAAAGTGAATACAGGCATTCATTTTGTTTTAAATTTTTAAGTTAAATAAAATATTTTAATAACTTTTTTAAAATATTAAATTCTAAAGATGAAAAAAGTATTAATAGTTGAAGATGATTTAATATTAACTATGATCAACAAACGGTATATAGAAATACTAGGCCATACTGTTGTTTCATCTGTTAGAAATGGGCTTGACGCGATAGAAGCCGTCAAAAATAATCATCCTGATGTTATTTTAATGGATATCAGAATTGAAGGGAAAATGGATGGGATAGAAGCGATGGAAGAAATTCGTAAATTTTCTGATGTTGATGTTATTTATGTAACAGGTAATTCAGAACCAGAAACATTATTAAGAGCCGAAAAAACTAGAATGCTTGGTTTCCGCATTAAACCTATTTTTATCGATGATTTAAAAGATTTGTTAGAAAAATAGCATTTCTTTTTTAGACAACTAATTTTTCATAAATATTATATCCGTTTTTAATTAAAAGTAATTGGTTTTTTAAAATCACATTTGTTTTGATTACTCTAAAGAAATTAACAAAGCATAGTTAGGAATAAATTGAATTGCTTCATTTATTCACTAATTAAGTGATAAATTTGAGGTTTTAAGTATAAATACTTTAACTTATTTAGGTTTTTAATTTTAAGTTATTATTAAATAAAACAGACTTACAACTTAAAAATATTAAGTTTCAAATATGAAAAAAATATTAATGGTAGAAGATGATTTATTCATCTCGATGATAAACAAAAAGTGTTTAGAGCAGATTGGTCACAACGTTGTATTAGTTGTTAGAAATGGGATTGACGCTATAGAAGCCACTAAAAATCTTAATCCTGATGTTATTTTAATGGATGTTAGGATTGCTGGTGAAATAGATGGAATAGAGGCAATGGAAGAGATTCGTAAATTTTCGGATGTTGCTGTTATTTATATTTCAGGGGATTCGGACCCAGAAACACTTTTAAGAGCCGAAAAAACTAGAATGCTTGGTTTCCGCATTAAGCCTATTTTTATTGATGATTTAAAAGATTTGTTAGCATAATAGAATTTTTATTTTTAGCATCCAATTTTAATACTAGAGCATATTTTATTTTGCCTCACTAACGAAATTAATCAAACGATAAAATCGTTTTTTCAATTATAGCCGCACATTCTAAAATTTGCTCTTTTGTAATAACTAAAGGTGGTGCAAAACGGATGATATCACCATGTGTAGGCTTTGCTAACAAACCGTTTTCAGCTAATTTTAAGCAAACTTCCCAAGCAGAAATACCATTTTTTTCTTTGATGATAATGGCATTTAATAAACCTTTTCCTCTTACTAAAGTAATTCTGTCCGATTTAATGTTTCGTAATTCCGTTCTTAATAATTCGCCTAACGTTTGCGCATTATCTGCTAATTTTTCTTCCAATACCACTTCCATTGCTGAAATGGCTATTTTACAACCCAATGGATTTCCACCATAAGTAGAACCATGTTGCCCTGGCTTAATACACATCATCACTTCATCAATTGTGAAAACACCAGAAACTGGATACATTCCACCCGATAAGGCTTTTCCTAAAATCAACATATCTGGTTTTACACCTTCATGATCACACGCTAACATTTTTCCAGTTCGGGCAATACCAGTTTGAACTTCATCGGCAATAAATAATACATTGGCTGCCTTGCACATTTCTGCACACGTTTTTAAATAACCATCTTTTGGCACATAAACGCCTGCTTCACCTTGAATGGGTTCCACTAAAAAACCAACAACCGTATTATCTTTTAAAGCCTCTGCTAATGCAGAAATATTATCATAAGGAATAGTCACAAAACCAGGCGTATAAGGACCGAAATTTTTACGTGCATCAGGGTCGGTACTTGCAGATACAATTGAAATAGTTCTACCATGAAAATTTCCTTCGCATACAATTATTTTAGCAGCATTTTCAGTAATACCTTTTTTTTCATAACCCCATTTACGAGCTAATTTCAAAGCAGTTTCAACCGCTTCAGCACCCGTATTCATTGGTAAAACTTTATCGAAACCAAATAAATTGGTTACAAATTTTTCATATTCGCCCAATACATTATTATGAAAAGCACGCGATGTTAATGCTAATTTTTGTGCTTGGTCAATTAATGTTTTTGTAATTTTTGGATGGCAATGACCTTGGTTTACAGCACTGTAAGCAGATAAAAAATCATAGTAACGTTTGCCATCAACATCCCAAACAAAAACACCTTCGCCACGTTCTAAAACAACGGGTAGTGGATGATAATTATGAGCACCATATTTATCTTCTAAATCTATTATTTGTTGACTTTTTGCTGAGAGATTCATTTCTACTACCATTGATAAAGTATTTTTGTAAAGATACTAAAAGGACTTTGAAAATGAATTATAAATTTTTCTATTTTGAAATATCTCTTAACAGAAATTAAAAAATTTTAATTATTATAAATAAATATTTTTGTTTTTTAACATTTTTTTGTCAATAAAATCAACCTTTTACGGTAATTGATTAACAAATTTTAACAACAGTAAATTAGTTGAAACCCTTACCAATATTAACTTTGTAGCCATCGAAAAAATAAATATTATGGTAGTAGATATTAAAGAGTTAAATGAACGCATACAGCGTGAAAGTGCATTTGTGGATGTATTAACATCTGAAATGGATAAAGTTATTATTGGCCAAAAACAGATGGTAGAAAGGCTTTTGATTGGCTTATTAAGTAACGGACACATTTTATTAGAAGGTGTGCCGGGCTTAGCAAAAACATTAGCAATTAATACCTTAGCAACATGTATTGATGCTAAATTTAGTCGTATACAATTTACGCCTGATTTGTTACCTGCCGATTTAATTGGAACCATGATTTACAATCAAAAACAAGAACAGTTTTCGATTCGTAAAGGACCAATATTTGCAAACTTTGTTTTAGCCGATGAAATTAATCGTGCTCCTGCAAAAGTGCAATCAGCATTACTTGAAGCCATGCAAGAAAAGCAAGTAACTATTGGTGATGAAACTTTTAAATTACCAAATCCATTTTTAGTTTTAGCAACACAAAATCCAGTAGAGCAGGAGGGAACGTATCCTTTACCAGAAGCCCAAATGGATCGTTTTATGTTAAAAGTAGTCATTACATATCCTACAAAAGAAGATGAACGCAAAGTAATTGCAGCAAATATTTCTCGACAAGGAATGCCAAAAGCGAACATCGTTTTAAAAACTGAAGATATTTTAACGGCAAGAGAAGTTGTGAAAGATGTTTATATGGATGAGAAAATTGAACGCTACATTATTGACATTGTTTTTGCTACTCGTTTCCCAAAAGATTATAAATTAGAAAAATTTGCTCCATTAATTTCTTATGGAGGTTCGCCACGTGCTAGTATTAACTTGGCTTTAGCTGCAAAAGCTTATGCATTTATTAAACGCAGAGGTTATGTAATTCCAGAAGATGTTCGTGCGGTTTGTTTAGATGTTATGCGCCACCGTATTGGTTTAACTTACGAAGCAGAAGCGGAAAACATTACTACAGAGCAAATCATTAATGAATTGTTAAATGCTGTTGAAGTACCCTAACATTTATTAGTGCTTAGTTATTAGTTTTTAATAATTCAGAAATATTAAAAACTAAACACTCAAAACTCAAAACTATTTAAATTGGAGACCGCAGAATTACTTAAAAAAGTAAGAAAAATAGAAATTAAAACCAAAGGGTTAAGCAATCAGATTTTTTCTGGTGAGTATCACTCTGCTTTTAAGGGACGCGGTATGGCATTTAGTGAGGTTCGCGAATACACGCCAGGTGACGATGTTAGAACAATTGATTGGAATGTAACGGCAAGATTAAGAACGCCATACGTTAAAGTATTTGAAGAGGAACGCGAATTAAGTGTTATGATTTTGGTGGATGTAAGTGCCAGCGGAAAATTTGGAACTCAAAAACAATTGAAACAAGATTTAATTACGGAGTTATGCGCTGTTATTGCATTTTCAGCTTCTCAAAATAATGATAAAATTGGAGTGATATTTTTTAGTGATAAAATTGAAAAATTTATTCCACCCAAAAAAGGAAAATCTCATATTTTAAGAATCATTAGAGAGCTTATAAACATTGAGCCTGAGCAAAAAGGAACTAATATTGAATTAGCTTTAAAATATTTAACCAATATTATTAAAAAGAAAAGTATTTGTTTTTTAATTTCTGATTTTTGTGATAATCATGGTTTTTCGGATGCGATGAAAATAGCGAACAGAAAACACGATTTAGTTGCTTTGCGTATTAATGATATGCACGAAAGTATTTTACCAGAAGTTGGATTAATTAAATTAAAAGATAATGAAACTGGTAAAATTATTTGGATTGATACTAATAGCAAACAATTTCAAATACAACAAAAAGTAAATAATCTAAAATTTGAAGCTGAACTAAAAGATACTTTTAATAAAAGTGGAGTTGATTTTACAAATATTTTTACTCACGAAGGTTATATTAAACCATTAATGAATTTATTTAAAAAGAGATAAGGGAAGAGGGTTAAGGGACTAAAGAGACTTAAGGGACTTAAGGGACAAAAGAGACTTAACAGATAAAAGGGATTTAAGAGATAAAAGGATTTGACTAATGAATAAAATAAACTATATAATCACGTTTCTATTTGCGTTTTGCTTATTGCCATTTGCAAGTATTTCACAAGTTGAAGTGCATGCAGTGTTAGATACGAGTAAAATTAGAATAGGTGAACAAACTCGTTTAGATATTTATTTGAATTATAATGCTAAGCTAGAAAAAAATCTTTCTATCGAATGGCCAAGCTTTGAAGATACTATTATCAAGCAAATTGAAGTATTAAGTGTAACCAAAATTGATACAACTTTTCCTGATAAAAATAATCCAGATATTATTCAGCAACATATTCAGTTGCTAATTACATCTTTTGATTCTGGATATTATGCCATTCCAAGTTTTAAATTTATTATTAATAAAGATACTGCAAATAAAAAATTAACAGAATTATTAATGCTTGAAGTCATTTCAGTTCCTACAGATACTTCTATTACAAAAGTTAAAGATATTAAAGCTCCATTTGACGAGCCGTTTGATTGGCATTGGTATTTACCTTACGCTTATTGGGGTTTAGCAATTTTAGCAGCACTAATAATATTAATAATTGTGATTAGAAAACTCACTAAAAAAGGACCTATTGAAATTGTTATTGATGATACTCCAAAAGTTCCTGCTCACATTACTGCACTCGAAACATTAGAAAAAATTAAACGAGAGGCTATTTGGAAGGATAATAAAACAAAAGAATATTATTCTGAAATTGCTGATACAGTGCGTTTATATATTGAAGAACGATTTAAAATTAATGCCTTGGAACTTACTTCTGATGAAGTTATTAAAGTATTTAAATCTCAAGTAGTTGATAGTGAAAGTAAAGCTAAATTGACACAAATATTAACGCTTTCTGATTTTGTGAAATTTGCAAAACAAATTCCTATTGAAGTTGAACATACTTTAACATTAAATAATGCTTTTGATTTTGTAAACGGAACTAAGAGGGAAGAACTAACTAACAACAATTTTAATGCTTAATTATTTTAAAGATATACAATTTGCTGAAAAACATTGGTTTTGGTTATTCGTAATCTTACCAATTATGTTGGCTTGGTATATTTATAAATTAAAAACGTATGAAGGAGAAGTTAATTTTTCTTCTTTTAATTTATTTACTGGTATTAAATCATCATTAAAAGCAAAATTTAGACACGTATTATTTTTATTAAGATTAGTTGCCCTTTCTTGTTTAATATTAGCAATTGCTCGCCCGCAAAGCCGAAGTAGCTGGAAGGATACAAAAACAGAAGGAATTGATATTGTTGTAAGTTTAGACGTTTCCTTATCAATGTTAGCAAAAGATTTTAAACCAAATCGGTTAGAAGTTGCTAAAGAAGTGTTAGGTGATTTTATTGATGCGCGTCCTAATGATAAAATTGGATTGGTAATTTTTGGTGGTGAAGCATTTACTCAATGTCCGTTAACCACCGATCATAAAATTATTAAAAATATGTTTGGTGATATTAATGCTGGTATGCTTGATCAAGGAACTGCTATTGGTTTAGGTTTAGCAGATGGTGTAGCCCGTGTTAAAGATAGTAAATCAAAAAGCAAAGTTGTTATTTTAATTTCGGATGGTGTAAGTAATGTTGGTGAAATTGCTCCATTAACAGCTGCCGAAATAGCTAAAACATTTGGTGTAAGAGTATATTGTATTGGAGTAGGTAGTAAAGGAAAAGCATTGCAGCCAGTAGCTATGTATCCAAATGGTGAAATGGAATATGATTATGTGGATGTTGATATTGATGATGCTACCATGACGCAAATTAGTAAAATGACAGGTGGAAAATATTTTAGAGCAACCGATCGAGAAAGCTTAGAAAAAACATATAAAGAAATTGACTTGTTAGAAAAAACCATAATTAGCGAAAAGAATTTTAGTAATAAATCAGAACATTTTTTACCATTAGCTTTAGCAGCAGCTATTTGTTTATTAATTGAATTTTTATTGAAACGATTTGTTTTTAAAGCCATTCCATAATGTATAAATTTGAAAATCATATATTCTTTTATGCTTTTGGCTTATTGCCACTATTTATCACTATATACATATGGTATCGTTACCGTACAAAAAAGAATTTTAAAAAATTGGGCGAATTAGGATTAATTAATCAATTAATTCCAGATGTTTCAAATGCTAAAAAAACAACCAAATTTGTTTTGTTTTTAATTGGTTTTTCATTTTTGATTTTAGGCTTATGTAATTTACAAACTGGATCTAAAATGCAACAAGTAAAGCGCGAAGGTGCGGATATAATGGTTTGTTTAGATGTTTCAAATAGTATGTTAGCTCAAGATTTATCACCTAATCGTTTGGAAAGAGCTAAAATGGCCATAGAACATATGATTGATAAATTGCAAGGCGATCGTTTAGGAATTATTGTTTTTGCAGGAGAGGCATACGTTCAATTACCAATTACAACTGATTATAGTTCTGCCAAGTTGTTTTTAGAAAGTATTAATACAAAAATTGTCCCTACACAAGGAACAAATATTGCTGATGCCATTAATAAAGCGGTAGAAAGTTTTGGAAAGGATGAGGGAAAAAATAAAGCCATTGTTGTTATAACGGATGGTGAAAATAATGAAGAGGCAACAGAAAGTGCAGTTTCAGCTGCGGAGGAAGCTTCAAAGAAAAATATAGTTATTCATACAATTGGAGTTGGTTCGGCCGAAGGAGTTCCCATTCCTAATATGGTTGATGGTTATGCTGTGGGTTACAAAAAAGATAATGCAGGAAATACAGTTGTGACGAAATTAGATGCTAAAATATTACAAGAAATTGCAGAAGCAACTAAAGGAGTTTATGTGCAAGCAAGTAGTGCGGATATTGGTTTAGACGCTATTCTTACAAAAATAGGAGAACTTGATAAAAAGCAAATGGAAAGTAAAATGTATAGCGATTACGAAGATCAATTTCAAATCTTTTTAATGGCAGCTTTACTTTTATTAGTAATAGAAACTTTTATTTCTGAAAGAGTAAGCAAGCTTTGGAAAAAATTAAATTTATTTAAATCATCACATGCATAATTCAAATTTATTCATATCCATTTTTTGCTTAACGCTTTATTTTTGTGGTATTTCACAAACAGAAAAGATTATTTTACGAAAAGGGAATGATGCTTATTTTGGTGGAAAACCATTGGAAGCTACTAATTATTATTCTAAATCTTTAAAAGAGAAACCTGATTATTTTAAGGCAAATTTTAATTTAGGAGACGCTTTATATAAAACTGCTGAGCTTATTAAAGCTGGTAAAATAGCTCCTCCCAATAAAAAAATGACTCCAGATTCGGCTGCAAATTTAGTTTACGATCAAGCCGCCCAACAGTTTGAAGTGGTTGCAAAATCTGTTTCAAATGCTGATACTATTCAAAGAGCTTGGCATAATTATGGAAATTCTAAATTAAAACAAAAAAGTTTTGATGATGCTATTTTAGGGTATAAAAAAGCATTAAAACTAAATCCGAAAGATGAGGATACTCGCTATAATTTAGCTTATGCTCAGCGAGAATTGAAAAAACAACAAGATCAGCAAAAGAAAAACGAGAAAAAAGACGATAAGAAAAAGGAAGGTGAAAAACCTGAAGATAAAAAAGATAAAGGAGAAAAGGATAAAGAAGATATTAATAATAAAAATGATAAGGATAAGCAAGAAGCTCAACAACCTCAAATGAGCAAAGAGCAAGCTGAAAAAATGTTGAATGCCTTAAAAAATTCTGAAAAGAAAATGCAATCTCTTCGTAAGAAAAAAGGTGATTCTGGTGAGAAGATTAAAGTTGAAAAAGACTGGTAGTGACAAAATTTATATACATATTCTTTATTTTTATTAGTTCTTGGGCTTTTGCACAATCGCCTACATTTATTTCTCAAGTTAGTAAAAATAGAGTAGTTATTGGCGAAATTTTCACCGTTTCATTTACTTTAAATGGAAGCGGTAGTAATTTGGTTTACCCAAACTTTAAAGGATTTGATATTTATTCTGGTCCAAACCAAAGCCAAAGTATAAGTATGGTTAATGGAACGGTTTCTCAATCAACATCATTATCTTTTTACATTTTAGCAAAAACTGAAGGTAAGTTTACAATTGGTTCAGCAACTATAATGTCTGGTAACCAAAAATTAGAAACTAAACCTATAATAATTGAGGTAGTAAAAGGAAATGCTCAACCACAGCAACAAAACCCTTCACAAACGCAGCAAGCAAATGGAAATGAAAAAAATCAATATGCTAGTGAATTAAGTAATGAAGACTTATTTGTAAGAACGTATTTAAGTAAAACAAAATGCTATTTAGGAGAACAAATTACCGTAACTCAAAAAGTTTATTCAAGAGTTGATTTAAGAGGCTTTCAGA
>Ga0114978_10003956_pt1 | contig 12060 bp, 11 predicted proteins | sample S_140212_EF_Meta_FD_87027 | JGI IMG/M metagenome (GOLD analysis project Ga0114978, IMG submission 87027) | Freshwater microbial communities from Lake Simoncouche, Canada to study carbon cycling - S_140212_EF_MetaG | ecosystem: Environmental > Aquatic > Freshwater > Lake | place: Lake...
ATATTAAAGAGCACAAGATTTGTCAGCGGGAAAACGATGATTTGCATTGTGAGTTGACGATTCCGTTTACCAGCGCGGCACTGGGGGGCGAGGTGCAGGTCCCTACATTAAATGGTAAAGCTGAGATTTCCATTCCAGAAGGTACGCAATCTGGCAAAACGTTTAGATTGCGGGGTAAAGGAATCAAAGGTGTTCGCGCCTCTTATCCGGGCGACTTGTATTGTCATGTGGTGGTTGAAACTCCGGTGCGTTTAACCGAAGATCAAAAAACATTATTGCGACAGTTCGAAGCCTCGCTTCGAGAGGGCAGTGATAAGCATTCGCCGCAGAGTAAATCCTGGACAGATCGCGTCAAAGACTTCTTCTCTTAAGTCTTCAGATTAAAAAAACAGCCTCTCGTAATCGAGAGGCTGTTTTTTTTGGGGCTAAGCCAAACTGCAATGGCTATTGATTGAAGTGCGAATAAGCCTTATTTCTTTTTCTCAAAATCTCCTGCCGCCACGCTACTGAATTGCGTCGGTTGCAAGTATTTACGGACAACTGCGTTGAGTTGATCTGGGGTCAGCGCTGCAATCTTTCTATCTAGCTCTGCGGCCCAGGCAAAGGTGCGATCACTTTCCATGTAACTCACCCAGGCAGACGCCAGACTGCCTTGCTGCGCCCGAGCGAGTTTGCGATAGTTCAACAGTGCGGTGATCCCGTCTTTGACTTCGGTCGAATCGAAGCCGTCTTTGATTAAACGATCAAACTCCTGACGGATCGCAGTCTCTACTTTTTCGCGATTTTCTGGCGCAAAAATTGCGTAGACACCCCATGAGCCAGTAGGCTCAAACGAAGAGACTGAGAGGCGACTACGTACGTTGTAAGACAGGCCTTCTTTTTCACGTACGCGCATCCATAGTCGCGAAGTTTCAGACGAACCCAGCAGAAAATTGGCAAGATAGAGTGCAGGATAGTCAGGGTCAGTATCCTGAAGTTTTAAAGTGAGGTTGGCGGTGTAGAACGCATTCGCTTTGTCTGGGGTGAGTGCTTGCATTTGCTCGGGTTTGACCGCCCGGTAGGGTTGGCTGATGCGGGTGTAGGGTGCACCAGGCGCCCAGGTGCTCAGTGCCTTGCTGACGGTCTGTTCGAAGCTTGCGGGGTTAAATTGCCCCACAATCCCGATCGATATTTTGCCCGCACCGTAGAATGTTTTATGAAAATTCACTAAATCACTGCGCTTAAGATTTGCTACGGCTGCAAGAGATTCTTCAAAGCTGGGCATATAACGAATGTCGTCTTTTGCCCATGGGTTGTCATGACGCGTCAGCATGCGTGAAGCGATCGCAGTGGGCTCTGTCATTGAACTCTTGAGGCTGGTCGTGAGCTTGCTGGTGTATTCATCAAGCTGGGCTTGTGCAAAATTGGCGTGTTGCACCACATTAAGCACCAGGCTGATTAAGGCCTCGATATTGGCCTGCGTGGTCGAGAGGCTGATGTTGAGTTCAGTGCCCGAGCCTGAAATCCCAACCTCGCCCCCGAGGGCGTCAATGCGGTCGCTGATTTGTTCGCGCGTTAATTGATCAGTGCCCTTAAGCAGTAGATCGGCTGTGACAATGGCATTTAAGCGCTGGCCTTTGAGCGACTCAACACTGCCAAACTGCAGGGCGATAGAGGCATTGACGCGATCGCCGCGTGCCTCTTTGGGCAGCATGGCGAGTTTGACCGAACCATGAGCGACCTTTAATACTTTGCGTTGAGTCAGTGCGTCGATATTGCCGGGATCAGGATTGAAGGCTTCGGCTTGTTTGAGCTGCGCGTTGCCGCGATAGTCAGCTAGATCTTTTTTAAGATCCGGAATGGCAGCAAGGGGGGCACGCACTGGCTTCTCAGTGGGGATATATTGACCTTGCGTACGATTGGCCTGGGTGAGATATTCTTGGCCGACTTTTTGCGCTTGAGCCAAGGTGACTGCTCGAATGCGATCGCGAGAGACGAACAGCATGCGCCAGTCACCCACTGCGATTGCCTCAGAGAGGCCTGCGCTAATTTTTTGTGCGTCGCTAAACATTTGATCCCAGCTTTTGAGCCACTGGTTTCGCACGCGTTCAAGCTCTTCGGAGGTAAACGGTTGTTTGGCGAGTGCTTCGATTGTGCTGGTCAGTGTATCGAGTGCTTTTATTTGATCCATGCCAGGCTCAAGTGTGGCGCCAAACATCACAATGCCAGGCGCATACTCATCCATCGTAAAACCCAGCACGCTTGCAGCTTGTTTGGTGGGGACCAGGGCTTTGTAGAGCCGTCCTGAAGGGGTGTCCGCGATCATCATGCTGGCTAAGTCGAGCGCAGAAAAATCTGGGTGTGCCGCTGGAGGCACGTGGTACATCGCCGCCACAAGCGGAGAGCCCCCCGTGCGACGCAGTGTGATCGCGCGTTCGCCATCTTGAACAGGCTCAACCGTGTATTCAGGCGGTAGCGTGCGACCCGGTTTTGGGATTTTGCCAAAAGCGTTGTTGACTTCGGTCAAGGCTAATTCAGGATCAAATTTTCCAGCGATAATTAAGATCGCGTTGTCTGGTTGATAGTGAGTACGATAAAACGCACGCAGCTGATTGATATCGACGTTTTCGACATCAGAGCGCGCGCCGATTGGCGTTTTTCCATAGTTGTGCCACTGAAAGGCTAGCCCCAGCATTTTCTGCCAAAGCATTTGAAACGGATTGTTTTCGCCGCTTTCCATTTCGTTGCGAACAACCGTCATTTCGGTATCAAGGTCTTCGCGTTTGATCGTTGAATTGATCATCGCATCAGCTTGCCAGCCGATATACCATTTAAGCGTTTCAGGGTTTGCCGCAAAACTAGCGTAATAGTTTGTGCGATCGGTTGAGGTTGAACCGTTTGCTTGTAGACCGCGTTTTGAAAATTCACCTAGCGCATTGGGGGTATTGGGCGTGCCTTTGAACAGCATGTGTTCGAGCAAGTGGGCCATGCCGGTCTCGCCATAGTTTTCATGACGTGAACCAACCAGATACGTCATGTTGACCGTTGTGGTGGGCTTCGAATCATCTGGGGCGAGCAAAATACGCAGACCGTTGGCTTCAAGCCGATATTCGGTGATGCCTTCAACGCTTGTCACTTGAGTGACGCCGACTGGAAGGGTTAAAGCCATACTTTGGGTTGCCGCCATAAAAGAGAGAAAACCCAGGAGGGCGCACTGAAGCGCGCGGGTAAACAGCCACATGAAAGAAGTCCAAAAGGGAAGGATGAACCAGTTTGAGCGTGATTGCCCAGAATGGTTCATTCGAGGATGAATTATTTGGAAAGTAGACGCATCGCTTGTTCAATCCCCGACACCGTTACCGGAAACATCTTGTCCTGAACAATGTTACGGATCAGTGAGATTGACTGTCGATATTGCCACGAGGCTTGTGGTTCGGGGTTGAGCCAAACAGCCTTGGGCCAAGTAGAAATCATGCGTTGCAACCATTCGGCGCCTGGTTCTTTGTTGTAATGCTCGACCGAGCCGCCAGGTTGTAAAATTTCGTAGGGGCTCATGGTCGCATCACCCACAAAAATCAGACGCCAGTCTGCATTGAACTTGCGTAAGACGTCTTGCGTTTCGAAGCGCTCCATTTGACGCCGCCGGTTTGATTTCCAGAGGTGCTCGTAGGGGCAATTGTGAAAGTAATAGACCTCAAGATTCTTAAATTCGCTACTGGCGGCTGAAAACAACTCTTCGACGCGTGCAATGTGATCATCCATGCTCCCACCAACATCTAGCAGCATCAGAACTTTCACATTGTTATGACGCTCGGGCACCATTTTGATATCAAGGTAGCCCGCGTTGCGTGCCGTACAAGTAATCGTGTCATCCAGATCGAGTTCGAAATCTGACCCTTCGCGGGCGAAACGGCGCAACCGCCTTAAAGCGACTTTAAAGTTACGCGTGCCGAGTTCAATTGAATCGTCGTAATCCCTGAAGTTACGCTCGTCCCATACTTTGACAGCCGTGCGGTTACCGCCCGAAGCACCGCCGACTCGAATCCCTTCGGGATTAAAGCCGCCATTGCCAAAGGGCGAGGTGCCTCCCGTGCCAATCCATTTGCTGCCACCTTCGTGACGTTCTTTTTGTTCTTCGAGTCGTTCTTTGAACATTTCTAAAAGTTTGTCGAGCCCGTGCTTTTCGAGCTCTGCTTTTTGCTCGGGTGTGAGATGCTTTTGGAGTTCTTTCACGAGCCAGTCAAGAGGGATTTTTTTACCAGGCGGCAAAATTTGCTCGAGACTACGGTAATACCCGGCGAAAGCCCGATCAAAACGATCAAAAAGGGTTTCGTCTTTGACGAGCGTTGTGCGAGCCAAAAAATAAAAGTCTTCGAGTGTTGGCGGCATGAGGGGTGTTGAAAGCGCCTCAAGTAGCGTTAAGTACTCTTTGACCGAGACCTTTAATTTTTGCGTGCGCAGATGGTAGAAGAAATCAACGAGCATGGCGTTTGAGCTGATAAGTGAGGTGGTCACGAACTTCGGGCCATTCGCCAGCAATGACGCTGTACATGACGGTGTCACGCACGGTGCCGTCGCGGCGCAGGGCATGATGACGAATTGCACCATCACGCTTGGCACCCAGGCGTTCGATCGCACGTTGCGAGGCATGGTTAAAGTTGTCGGTACGCCAGCCAACTACGCCGGCGCCAAGTACATCAAAGGCCTGCGTCAACAGCATTAATTTACAGGCTGTGTTGACATGCGAACGTTGCTGGCTTTGAGCGTACCAGGTGTAGCCAATTTCAAGGCGTGCAACGGCGGGCAAAATGTCGTGGTAACGGGTGGTGCCAAGTATCTTGCCCGAGGCGTCGTCGACCACGACGAAGGGCAGCATGTGCCCCGCCGCGAGGCCGTCAAGTGCAGTCTGAATGTAGTGGGCAGTCTGCTCTGGTTCGGGCACTGAGGTGACGCGCAGATTCCAAAGTTCGCCGTCGCGCGCTGCAGCGGTTAAGCCAGCGGCATGGGCGAGTGAGAGCGGCTCAAGCCGCACACCCCAGCCCTTTAACGTACAGGGTGACGGGGCGAGTTTGAAGCCTTGGTCTTTAAGCATTGCCTGGACCCGAAGGGCGACGCGTGCTGCTGCGCGTGACAGCGGCTAGACGCTCGAGCAGTTGCAAGTCTTGTTCATTTTTAAGCAGTGCGCCAGCCAGCATTGGTATCGAGGTGGCGGCGTGGGCATCGATCTCGGCGGGGCTAACATCTTCAGCAATCAGCAGACGCAACCAGTCAAGAAACTCAGAGGTCGAAGGCTTTTTCTTCAGACCAGGTGCCTCGCGCAGTGCGAAGAACGTGTCGAGCGCGGCGCGTAAGACATCGGCGTGTAGATTTGGAAAATGCACATCCACGATACTGCGAAGTGTGTCGCGATCGGGGAAACGAATGTAGTGAAAGAAGCAGCGACGAAGAAAGGCGTCGGGTAGGTCTTTTTCATTATTTGACGTGATGATCACCAGCGGGCGGTGAATCGCGCTGATGGTTTCGCGTGTTTCGTAAACGTGAAATTGCATCTGATCGAGCTCGCGAAGCAAGTCGTTTGGAAACTCGATGTCGGCTTTGTCAATCTCATCGATGAGCAGCACAACGGGCGCCGGGGCTGAAAAAGCCTGCCACAACACACCTTGCATAATGTAGTTACGAATATATTTAACTTTTTCTTCGCCAAGTTGGGAGTCACGCAACCGCGAGACGGCATCATATTCGTAGAGGCCTTGATGGGCTTTGGTTGTGGACTTGATGTGCCATTGAAGTAGTGGGCGACCCAGTGCGGCGGCGACCTCTTCAGCCAGCATGGTCTTGCCGGTACCGGGTTCGCCCTTGATTAGCAAGGGACGCTGCAGCGTTAAGGCGGCGTTAACAGCCAGTTTGAGATCGTCGGTGGCAACATAGCGCTCGGTGCCGTCAAAGCGCTGAGTCTGCTCGGGGGTAGGGGTAGAAGAGGTCATTAGAAGCCGAAATGTGAGGGGTCAGAGGTAAAAGCTGCGGATGTAGAATTTAATTTCGTCAATTATCGTACAATCTTACCGTTTTGCGGCCGAGACTATTCTCGGGTTGTTTTTCTGGCCTAGCCAGAGCCCTTTTGATGAAGTTGTTCAAAACCATGTATCCAAATCAGATGCGTAGTGGCAGTATGTCGGCAGTGCGGCGACTCCCCCAGGCTTTTGCCGTCTTGGCAATGGCGATATCCTGTGCAATGGCCTCAGCCGTTTTTGCGGCAGATGCAGTCGGTAATGCCGAAGCGGCCAAGGCAAAGGTGTCAATGTGTATTGGTTGTCACGGTATCCTTGGTTACCGTGCAAGCTTTCCTGAGGTGTACTCGGTGCCGATGATCGCTGGGCAAAACGATGCCTACATTCGATCCGCTTTGCGTGCCTATGCCGTGGGCGAGCGCACACACCCCACGATGGATGCCATCGCAAAAAGCCTTTCAGATCAAGATATTGCCGATCTGGCTGCCTATTACTCCAAACTTAAATAATCGGGGGCCACGATGAAACACCTGAAGCTTGCCCTCTGCGGCGCTGCATTACTCATGATGGTTGGCGTGACACACGCCGCCGATTTGGTTGCCGGAAAAGCCGTCTGGGAAAAAGTCAACTGCGCCTCGTGTCACGGCGCCGATGCTAAATCCCCCATTTTGCCCGTATATCCGATTCTGGCTGGACAGCATGCTGACTTTTTGGCGCACGCCTTGAAGGCTTACCAGCGTGGCGCTTCAGGCGCACCTGCCTCAGCGAATGTACGTAAAAATGCTGTGATGGGTGCGTTTGCGGCCCAACTGTCGAAGCAAGACATCGAAAATGTATCCGCATGGCTGGCTTCGCAACCGGGGCCGCTTGCCGTACGCAAGTAAGCCTCGGGCTAAAAGTAAGCACGTACAAAAAAACCGCCTGATGGGCGGTTTTTTTACGCTGAGCACTTTAAGGTGGGTGAGCGCCTGCTTCGCCTGCACTTAGTCTCGGCTGGCGCGTCGCCGAATGAGGTCGATATAGGCATCACTGTCTAAAGGGGTGCCCAGGCGCTGTGACTCCCAGACAACCTGTCCAAGGCATTCCATGATTTCGTGCGCGGCGTCGTGCCCGCTCGAGCCAGAGGCCATCGCGTCGAACGCTTGCTTGATGCCGCGCGGGTGGTCAATCGATAGCTGCTCTGCGATTGCAAGATGCATGGACAGATGTAAAAAGGGGTTGCTGCGGCCTTCTTCTACGTTGAACTCCCGCGTCATGGCTTCAGGGCTTTCGATCGTTTCGTGATATTCAGGATGTTGTTCGATCCAGCCCAGGGCCATGGCTTCGAGCGGACTCAATAGTTCGTGGCTGCGGTGTTTGCGCCAAGTATTGATAAAAAACTCTCGTACTTGATCGCGTGAAGGATTAAACATGAGGCTCCGTAAAAGGACGTTGCACAGGAATGTGTAAAGGTGTCCATATAGTGAAACAGTTGATCAGAATCGCCCTCATCTAGGGCATACCCTAATGTCATGACACCCGTGCTGGTGCAGAATCTTTTCCATGCAGGTGAGGGGACAAAGCTCTGCATGAGCAAGCTGGCAGCATCGGCTACATAACAAAAATAAGCACGACTCTAATAAAAACAAATCGCACAGCGGCTGGCACTTCGGTGTTGGCCGTTGTCGCTTATAAGCAGCAAATTGTTTATTCTAGGCGATCATGCGACCGATTCAAACAACCCCGCGAGCCCGTTACTGGCGCCACAATGTGCTGTTGATTGTGACTTTGCTCTGTGCATGGTGGCTAGTCACCTTTGTGCCGGCCTATTTCGCCGTTGAATTAAGTCATTATTTTATTTTCGGTTGGCCCTTTGCATTCTGGATGGCGGCTTTTGGCGCGCCCTTGTTCTTTTTATTGATCGTTGGGGTGTACGCCTGGTGTATGGCACGCCGTGATCGGACAGCTCGGCGCCTGATTCGAGAAGACGACTGAGTGTCGCAACAAGATCCGCTCTCGCAAAAGGCCTTTAGTGCGCAATTGTTTCGTGGCTATGCAGCCTATGCGTTCGGCTTTTCCCTTTTAGTTTTGCTGTTGGCCTTGCTCGAAATCATGGGGCTTGCCCGGCAGTGGATTGGTTATGCCTTTTTGCTGGTGACTGTTGCGCTTTATGCTGCGATCGGCATCATGTGCCGCACCTCAGATCCTGTTGAATATTATGTTGCTGGACGTAAAGTGCCCGCTATTTATAACGGCATGGCGACCGCCGCGGATTGGATGTCGGTTGCCTCTTTTATCGGCGTGGCTGGTACGCTTTATCTGACGGGCTATAACGGCCTTGCTTACATTTTGGGCTGGACCGGTGGTTATGTGCTGGTCGCACTTTTTTTGGCCCCGTATCTGCGCAAATTCGGGCGCTACACGATCCCTGATTTCTTAGGGGCGCGCTTTGGCGGTCATTGGCCCAGGATGTTGGGTGTGGTCTGCGCGGTACTGGTTTCGTTTACCTACCTCGTGGCGCAAATTTACGGCGTTGGGATTATCACAACGCGTATGACCGGGATTTCGTTTGAGCTGGGAATTTTTATCGCACTCGGCGGCGTGCTGGTTTGTTCTTTTTTGGGTGGTATGCGGGCCGTGACCTGGACCCAGGTCGGGCAGTACATTATTTTGCTGATCGCTTATCTGGTACCTGTCATTTGGCTTGCCGTAAAACAGACAGGCGAACCGGTGCCTCAGTTGGCCGCAAGCGCCGTCATGCAACAAGTGACTGAGCGCGAGCGCGAACTGAGCAATGACGAAAGCGAGTTGTCTGTCAGAGCGCTATGGCAAGCTCGCGCCGATATGATGCAAGTGCGAGAATCTGGTTTGCCGGCAACCTATGAAACTGAAAAGCAAAGTCTTCGCTTGAAGTTGTTGCGTGCACGCGCCAATGACGCACCGATGGGCGATGTGCGTTTGCTTGAACGCGAATTGGCTTCGTATCCGGCATCCGTTGAACAAGCCCAAATGGCCTGGTCTAAGGCTCGGGATGATTATGCGATGCGTGCTACGGCGCCTCAGCCGCACGCTGAACCTTTTGCAAGCCGCGCGTATGAGGCACCCGATGCGGTGAGGCATAATTTTTTGGCCATTGTCTTGTGCCTGATGATGGGGACAGCAGGTCTGCCGCACATCTTGATGCGCTCGTACACCACACCGTCGGTTGACGCCGCACGCAAGTCGGTCTTTTGGTCTCTGTTCTTTATTCTATTGCTCTATCTCATGGCGCCGGCCCTGGCGATCTTGGTTAAGTTTGAGATCTACTCCAATCTTGTGGGGACCCGTTTTGCAGAGCTGCCGAGCTGGGTGCACGCCTGGTCGGCGGTTGATCGGTCGTTACTGAGTATTCTGGATTTAAACCAAGACGGTATTGTGCAGTTGGCTGAAATTCAGATGGGGGCAGACGTTGTTGTCTTGGCAGGCCCTGAAATTGGTGGGCTGCCCTATGTGGTGTCGGGTTTAGTCGCCGCAGGCGCCCTAGCGGCAGCCTTGTCGACGGCGGACGGTTTGTTGCTGACCTTATCCAGTGCGCTGTCGCATGACACCCTTTTTAGGGTCATGTCGCCCAAGATGGGGCCAGGCAGGCGTGTGCTGTTATCCAAAATATTATTGTTGCTGGTCGCGTTTGTGGCTGCGTGGGCCGCTACAAAAACTCCAGCAGACATTTTATTTTTAGTAGGCGCGGCTTTTTCTTTTGCTGCATCGACTTTTTTCCCGGTACTGGTGATGGGTGTGTTCTGGAAGGGTGCAAACAAATGGGGTGCGTGCTGCGGCATGTTGACAGGCTTGGTGATTACCATTGTGTACATGGTGCAAGCCCAGCCTTGGTTGCGCCATTGGGTGCTTGGGATTTCGACGAGCGAACCCGTAGAACTGTGGTGGGATATTCAGCCTATTGCCTCGGGCGTCTTTGGGGCGCCGGCAGCCTTTGTCGTCATTGTCGTGGTGTCATTACTGACCAAGCAAAAAAACCCGGTGACTGATGCGTTGGTCGATGATCTAAGGTTGCCGGATTAACACGAGCACCGCGCCTGCACCCCCGTGCGCCCGAGGGGCCTGAGCAAATGCGCTGACGTCGGGCAGCTGCTTAAGCCATTGCCTGACGCGTATGGGCAAGACCGGTTGACCATTTGCAGAGCCATATCCCACCCCGTGAATGATGCAAACACAACGAGTGCCGTGGCGCTGACTGGCTTCGATAAACGCGAGGAGGGCGCCACGGGCTGCCTCTGTGTTCAGTCCATGTAGGTCGAGTCGTGCGCCAATCGGCCAAAACGCTCGCCTTAATTGGCGTCTTACACCCGGGCCAATCCCCGACGCAGCCCAATCGAGTTCTACATCGGAGCTATTGACGAACTCGGCGCCGTCGGAAACGGATTGCATAGCGCTTTGCGAGGCGCCAAGCGCGCGCTGGCGCCGCTCAGCCAGTTGGTTGACCCCAGACTTGGTCATCGTGGTGTTGTGCAGGAGACGCGCGTTGCTCTTGTTTAAGGGCTGCACTAAGCGAGTCGCCCGGGCGAAAAGCTTTCCGTCCACCTCGGGCAGTGAGGCGGGTACGCTTGACGCGGCTTCGGCTTCGGCTTTGGCGAGTGCCTCAGCCTTTTCGCGCACGCGGGCAGCCGCCTCGCTCAGACCTTTCAGGTCGGCGAGGCTCGCTTTACGACTGCGCATTCTCCAGCCAGCGTTGTGCGTCAAGCGCGGCCATACACCCAGTACCTGCACTGGTGATGGCCTGACGGTAGACGTGATCCTGGACATCGCCAGCGGCAAAGACTCCGGGCACGGAGGTCATCGTTGCCAGACCAGATAAGCCACTTTTTGTGACGATGTAGCCGTTGGCCATGTCGAGCTTGTCTTTGAAAATGCCCGTATTGGGTTCGTGACCAATCGCAATAAAGACCCCCGTCACTGCGACATCTTCTTTTTGGTCGGAATCCGTCGCGCGCAAGCGCACGCCTGTCACGCCCGAGGCATCGCCTAAGACTTCATCGAGTTCGCGAAAGGCGGCGATCTTCATGTTGCCATTGGCGACTTTATCCATCATCTTATCGATCAGGATCGGTTCGGCCCTGAATTTGTTACGACGATGAACCACTGTGACCGTTCGGCAGATATTGGACAGATACAAAGCCTCTTCGACGGCAGTGTTGCCGCCGCCCACGACGACGACATCCTGGTTTTTGTAAAAGAAGCCGTCGCAGGTTGCGCAACCTGATACGCCACGTCCCATGTAGGCCTCTTCTGAGGGTAAACCTAGATATTTGGCCGAGGCGCCGGTTGCGATAATCAGTGCGTCGCAGGTGTATTGGGTGCCACCATCGCCAGTCAAACGAAAGGGACGGGAGGAAAAATCAACTTCTGAGATATGATCAAACACCATTTCAGTGTTAAATCGCTCTGCGTGTTCGGCGAAACGTTGCATCAGCTCGGGGCCCTGTACCCCTTGAGCGTCTGCGGGCCAGTTGTCGACATCGGTGGTGGTCATGAGTTGGCCGCCTTGGGCGTGACCGGTGATCATGACCGGACTAAGATTGGCCCGTGCGGCATAAACGGCTGCGGTATAGCCGGCCGGGCCCGATCCTAGGATTAGAACTTTTGCATGTTTTGACGTTGACATCAGGTTTACCCTCAAGTTTAAGCAGCAAATTATAATGTTCTCTATGCCTAGACTCTCTCCCGCCTCGACCAGCGCTCCTCGCGCCACCCGAAATACCCGAAATGGGCCCTCTGCTTTACAGACGAAACTGCTTTCGCTGCTTCGAGAAGCGCGCTGGATTCTCTTCGCGGTACTCGCCGCCTGGCTCACTTTAGTGCTTTTGACCTGGAGTCTGACCGACCCCGCCTGGTCGCATTCGGTGGGGCATGATGCCGAGACCTTGCGTAACCGGGGTGGCTGGGTGGGTGCCTACACCGCTGATATTTTGCTGTATCTGTTTGGTTACTCGGCCTGGTGGTGGGTCGTTTTGTTATTGCATCGCGTACATGCTGGGTATTTGCGCCTTGCGACGCAGATCCGCGCTAGAGGTGAGCCCGAGGCCTTAGCCCGTGTTCG
>Ga0114978_10003957_pt1 | contig 12057 bp, 22 predicted proteins | sample S_140212_EF_Meta_FD_87027 | JGI IMG/M metagenome (GOLD analysis project Ga0114978, IMG submission 87027) | Freshwater microbial communities from Lake Simoncouche, Canada to study carbon cycling - S_140212_EF_MetaG | ecosystem: Environmental > Aquatic > Freshwater > Lake | place: Lake...
AAAAGCATAAGCCCCGTGTCCGACTGCGATATTGTTACTTCCCGTAGTGTTTCCGTTAAGTGTAACCGAACCGACTGCAACGTTTTGCACTCCGCTTGTGTTTCCAATTAAGGCAGTAGTACCTAATGCGGTGTTGTTTACACCTGTATTATTTGCTCTTAACGCCCTATCACCTATTGCAGTTATGCCTGTCCCACTCGTATTAGTATACGCCGACTCAAAACCTACTGCGGTGTTGTTGGCGGCGGTGTTATTCAATAAAGCACTAAAACCTACGGCGGTATTATTTCCTGAATTAGAACTATTTAACGCAGCAAATCCAATCGCAGTATTATTATCTCCTGTATTGTTAGTATTTAATGCACCAAGTCCCATTGCAACGTTTTGACTCCCTACTGTGTTAGATGCCAATGCGGCATATCCTACTGAGGTATTTGCAGCACCCCCTGTATTGGCTCTTAATGCTTGATAACCTAACGCAACCAATTGCACCCCAGTCGTATTACTAAACCCTGCCTCGTAACCTACGGCGGTGTTGTTGGATGCGTTGTTGTTGCGTAAAGAATTACGACCTACTGCCGTATTAGAAGCACCTGTTACGTTTGTTAAAAGTGCAGCAGTACCTATTGCAGTATTATCAGCACCCGTTGAAGAAAAGGCAGCAGAAGTACCAACTGCTACAATAGCATCACCTGTGGCGTTTGAAGCGGCTTGATGACCAATCGCAGTAATGTTTACAGAAGTTGTTGATAATGTTGCCGCTTGATAACCAATCGCAGTATTTTGTACTCCTGTCGTATTACTCAATAAAGCATCTACACCTACTGCTACGTTTACGCTTCCGCTTGTGTTGGCTCTAAGTGATCTATAACCTACAGCTGTGTTATTGCTGTTGGTGTTATTTTCAAGCGCTATGTAACCGACTGCAGTATTTCCTGTACCCGTTGAATTTAAGCGTAACGCCAAAGCACCCAAACCAGTATTACCCGTTCCGGTACTATTAAACCTATTTGCGTGTTTTCCCAGGGCTGTATTAAAACTACCTGTACTATTAGTAAACAAAGCATCATGTCCTATACCGGTATTACTGGCTCCGGTAGTATTGCCCGTTAAAGCCGATGCACCAAAAGCTGCGCTATCTGATCCGGTAGTATTACTATCTAAGGCGCCATCTCCAAACGCAGTATTACTAGTAATTGCACCACCACCGTAAGAAGTTACATTGGTAGTAGACAAGCGCAACGGACTCGCAGTATTTAAATTATCCGTTACCCTTACCAGGGCCGTCGTCATTTGTACCTTATTTTCTAACTGTAGTTCGCCTGCACCATAAGCGCCGGCGGTTCCTTGTGTTACATTTATTTTAGCCATTGTATTTGGGTTTATATTGTTTTGGTGTACTAGGGGCGGTCTTGCTATAAACTAAGTAAGCTAAGCCAGTAAGCAATAATAGGCCGGTGATCGCAACCGGTTTGATGGTATTTAAAAAACTGTCTATTCTACGGTTCCAGCCTTTCGCATAGATCGCGTAAGATTTTTGGGCCGTTAGTGAATTGATAAAAGCTCTACGCACTTTCCAGAACTCGTTGTATAGCGCCTTTTCAGAAGTGGCCTGGACCGCTGCCAATGTTTTAGGGCCGAATTTACCGTCTGCTGATCCGGCCGGTAATTTCTTTAAATTGATTAGCGCCTGCTGTAGTTGTTTGATCGCTGGAACCGGTCCGCTTCCCCAGGCAGCTTCAGCAACCGACAAGCCAACACTACCTGGAAGTTGTGGACCGTTTACAGATTTGTAAAATTCATATATAAACTTTCCGACGTCCTGATCGGTAAGTTTTAAAAACTTTTCATAGTTTACCGGCGTTATGCCAAGTTTTGGAGCTAGCGCAATGAACGCGGCATAAGTTACCCCTTTGTTTGTATGGTAGGCACCAGGGAACGGCGCATAACGTACAGCAGTATCGCGCGGATCTTTAGAAAGTCCGCCCTCAAAGCTCAAAATGTGCTTTACAAATTGCTGAAACTGTGCGCTGTTTACGTCCATTACTTAGTGGTCCACCAGGGGAAAATAACTGTAGGCTTTGTTTTGTATGTCTGCGCTATCGCTATCGCCTTATCGATATTGGTAGCGTTGATCTGAAAATTGATTCCAGCAGCTTGCCCGGCCTTAATTGTGATCGGCCCGATAATTCCGTCGGGCTTAACGCCTAAAATGTTTTGCAAAAATCTGATGTTTGCAGTATAGGCTGCGCTGGCACCGCCAAAGGTAGGCGAACTAGGAACTGTTGCGCGTGGCGCTGGCGTCGCTGGCGTTACCGTTGGCGTCGTTGGCTTCTGTACTAGGCCCTGCTGTCTTTTGTAATATCTATAACCTAAGTAGAGTGCATACAGTCCACCGGTATACAATAATGCGTTTTTTGTTGCTTTGTCCATGATTAAGGTTTATTTACTGTTCTCATTACGTGTAAAACTCCAGCTTGTGATCCTGGGAAAGTTACCTGGTATTGTGTGCGATCAATGTCGCCGACGTTTTGTTCTATGTACAAAGTTTGTCCGGCTTCTAGCGGCAAACCATTGATAGAAACATCTACTGTAGCGAGGCTAGGGCGAAAAAAAGCGATAGCGATACAGTCGCTAGTTACCATTTTTGGAATTGTCACATAGTCGAAAATTACTTCTGTATTCATTTTTTAGTCGTTTTTGTTTTGAATAAATAAAATATAGGCGGCTAGTATTATGATTGCCCACTTCATCCACTGAACTTCTTTTTTAAGTTTTTCAATGTCGTTTGGATCTTCCGGCGTCCCCGTCGTAGCTCCTAGCATTTTTTTGAAATTGGGTAAACCGCCGATATCCATATTTTTAGAATTGCGCAGTTATGCCCTTTGATCTTAACACATTGTTTATTGCCTGGATCTCGTTGTCGTATAAACCCTCTCTAAGCCATTCTCCCAAAGAAAGATCCGAAACAAAGAAGCTGCCAAACGGAACCGGCGCGCGGCGTTTGCCAAAAGCCCTGGTTAATGCGATTACGTCCAGGTCGTTTTTCATTTTAGACATTACAGACAAGATCTGTTTTTCGTCTACCGGATTAAAGATATTGAAATTTTGGAACCAGGCGTTAAAGATTACGTTTGCAAGGTTTACATAAGTCGCCTGGGTATAAGACAAAGTTTGTCCTTTTGCCTTTGCAGCGGCTTCGTCATTCAATAAAGCGGTGCCTTGTGAGGGCTGACGGTTTTTGATTGCCTTATACAAAAAATAACCACCCACCAATGAACCGGCGATAATTAAAGGCTTTTTATATTTTTTTATAGTTGTTGCCATTATAAAGATTTTAGTTTGTTGACGGCCTGGCTATAGATAAATTTATTTTTTTCTGATAGGTCGGCTAGCTTGGTGATATTCTCGGCGAAGTTTGGATCTGATTTTACCAGGCGGTTGATTGCATCCAAAATGATTTGTTTTTGGTCCATGTCTTATCCTCCCATTTTTTCCATGAGCATTCCCAAACCTTGCTGAAACATTTGGTTATGATCTTTAGCGTCCTTTAACTTAGTGTCGTGGTCCTTTCTCAAAAGTTCCATTTCTCTTAAGTGATTCTCTTTTAAAAACTGCAGCTCTAGCGTGGTTCTTTCTACTTGCTTTTCCAGGGCTGAAATTTCCCTCAAAAGATCTTCGCGGTTGATGGGCATAGTCATTGGATTAACCATGCCCATTCCGCCAAGTCCGGTCATGGCGCTAGGGGCGATCGGCTCAGGATCTCCCACTTTGCGTTTGCCGTCTAAGATTACTTCGAAAATCATTGGGCTTACTTTTGGTTCGCCGCGCCCGTTCAACTCGTTGGATTTATACAGCTTAATGTTATACTGTCCAGTAGTATTGTTAAAAAAAGATTTTAGCTTATTGATGTGATCTTCCAGGTCGCCAGGTGTAAAGATTTTTACTACTTCGCGATCCCAGCCGTTGCAAACAATAAAATAGCGCAGATCTTGATCGCGCATAAATTCCAAAACGTATTCCGGGGATGTCATGATTTTTATTTTTTATTATAGAATACTTTAAACCAGGCGCCGTTTGCAGCAGAAAGTCCGGTAATATTTTGAAAATATATACTACAGTTTTCCCACTGGAAGTCGTCGAAATAAGTGAACGTCGGGCGTCCACCGTTCAAGTTTAGAATAAGGCAAGCCAAAGGAATCTGTGCGATAATTTCGCGCTTTGAATTGCTTAACACAAAATAACCGCGCTTTGCAATATCGGCGGTGATGTTTGCACGATCGCCTTGCGCAGTTGGTAATACTGTGTTTGTGGATAGATCCACCAATTCAATACCGGTGATAATAACATTGTCAGATGTTAAAGTCGTGTCCGGCTGAAAATATATCGTTTTACCTACAGCTACAGAAAAATTACCAGTAGCGGTAAAAGGCAAATATACAGATTTCAAGAATTCGCCCTGGCGTCCTTCCACTGGACGGATCCAGCGGTTTTGCGTCATTTTTTCAACTAATGGCGAAACTTGCATAAAATTATACTAAATCGTAGTAAAGGTTAAAAGCTACTGAATTACCGGAGCTGATTCCGGTTGTGTTTGTCAATGTAACGTAACAATCCGTTAAGTTAATTGTACGGGGCTGCAAAATTGTATAAGCTCCGTAGTTGTTCGCGCGGATCGTAGTGTAGAAAGGCATTTGGTACAAAAATTCTACTTTGTTTGTATCGCGCAAAGTTACGACGATACCGGTAGTAGTAGAAACGCAAGTGTAACCCGTTGGGGTTGTTGCAAGCTGCGCAGTGCTAAATCCTTCAAGCCCAAAGAGGCGCAAATTGTTGGCTGCTAAGTTTGGCACGTCTGTAAAGTAATAGCGCACGCCGGTGGCTGGGGTACCGTTGATAACGGCTTCTACGATCTGGGATCTTTTAATAATTAAGTTGTTCATGGTCTGTTGAATATATACCTAGCAAATATAATAAAAAAAAGGCCTAGCAAAACGCCAGGCCGATTTTTTTTGCACAATGAAAAAAACACTCACTGTCTTTTTTACACCATTGCAAATATAAACAAAAAGGCCGGCACTCTCGCACCGACCTTCTTATCATAAAAATGGATAACCTAAGGTTTAAATTAAGATTTGGCGTTAGTCACCAAGTAACCGCGAACTTCCATAGTAGCGTAAACAGAAGCACTAGAATCGTCAAAAGCTACAGAAGTACCCAAGTTCAAAGAGATATTTAAGGTATCACGACCAGAAATAACTGTAGGCTCGAAAGGCAAGAAAGAAGTGAAAGGACTAGCCCAACCGTTAGTTGTCTTAGGACCAGTAGCGTAACCGCTGTTAGCAGCAGTTTGTGTAGTAGGTACTGACAAGAAAGAACGGCAAGAAAGGGCTGGCACGTACTCACGACGGTTGATGATCCAGCTAAGGTTGCTGTTCCACAAAGTAGCGATGTTAACAGCGTTGGTTCCGCTAAATACGTTTGTATCAGCATAAGAGTAAACCTGGGCATTCAACTGTTGCAAGTTTGTAGGAGAATCAGCAGCGATAAAACGCGCACCGATAGCAACGTGAGTGATCACGAAAACATCATTCAAGTTCAACAATTTTTCAGTGATAACTGGAGCAGCTACGTTAGCTGATTGCAAGTTAAAGCTGATAGTAGAAGTTGTAGTTAAGGCTGTTTCAGCTCTCAAATAAGATTGAGACAAAGATTGATAAGGCAAACCTAGTTTGCTTTCAATGAATTTTTTTTCGTTTACTATGTTATTCATAATTTTGGTTTTTAACTATTTTTCTGTGTAGTTTAAATTTTAGTAGTTATAATCTACTGAATCGCTGAAGCTGTCACCTTCGTAACCGTAGCTATCAGATTCACCTAACAAAGTATCGCTAGATCCGTCTGTAGGCATAGTAGAAACTTCGCCCAACATAACTTCACCAAGACCTGGTACGTTTTTGCTGATAATAGATCCAACACCGTTAGCGATCATTCCTTTTCCGATTGATCCTACGATACCTTTTTGACCTGACAAGAACAAACCCAATAAAACTGGGGCAGCGTCTTGAACGATTGGTTTTTGGGTTGCAAGCACTTTGCTTTTAACAACACCGGCGGCAGCACTACCAAGTCCTAGACCAGCAGCGCCGACTAATGATTCTTTTGAAAACATTTTCATAATTTTATTTTTTGGGTTTTTTTATTTAAATAGTTTAGGTAATAAAATGATAGCAGCAGCGGCAGCGGCGGCGTACATTAGAACGTTTGAGCTTCCAGGGGCGTTAGATCCGGTAGGTTCTAAATCCGCTGGGGCTGTGATATTTGTTTGCGCAGTCAAAGCGTCGGTTTGATCAGCTACAGAAGTTTGCGCCAAAAGTTGCTGAACCAAAGGAATCAACTGTTTTAACACCTCGGCCAAAGAAGCACCAGAAGCAGCACCAACGGCAGCGCCTTGTGGACCGCTTGCAGCACCTACAGCGGTACCGGCAGCAGTAGCGGCTGGCACCAATGCGTCGATCACTTGTGAATCGGTGGCACCCATTCCTTTAATGCCTTTAGCAGCTAACTTCTTTTTTACTAGGCCCAATAAGCCCAATTTTTTTACGGGCTTGCTTGCACCGTTGCGAATATCAGCGGCGATCTTTCCTGGATCACCTCCAACTTTTTTCCAAAGGTCCAAGATCTGGCCCTGGTTCATTTTGGCAAGTTTAGAAGCTATACCGTCCATGTTATTCTGAACGATTAAGCGAAACAAGTTTCTACCAGGGGCCAAAGTGGCACCTTTTACGGCAGCAACAGCAGCACCACTAGAAACACTGGTAGCGGCTTTTTTAATTCCGGCTCCTACGTTTTTAATGATTCCACCGGCTACAGTCGCGCCCATTGCTGGATCAACGCCTGAAATGTAGGATATGTTCATAGATTTATAAAATTTATTGTAAGCCTTTTTTTCGCTGTTAAACTTTCCCCAAACAACGTCGCATATACAACCGGAATCGGTAGTTATATAAACATGGCCTGGAATTTCTACGCCTGGGGTGTAACTGGCGTAAGTCCAGCGAAAAGGGATATTTAGATTTTTGAGGATCGCAGCGGTAAACAGTGAATACGATTTGCAGTCGCCGCGTCCGTCCCTAAGCAAGGCGCTAGGATATTTAATTTTTTGAGTGAATCCGTCTTTATCATATTTAACCTTGCTTTTAAGAAAGTCAAATATTTTACGGCATGTATCTGAATCTGTCGCGCCTTTAAACTGTTGGGCAATATCTTTTGTTTGTTTGGCGGCACCGGGCAAAGCCTGTTCCAGCGCACGTTGTAACTGTGCGTTTGAAGCGTTTTGCTTTACTGTTATGTTTTGCCCTGGTTTCATTATAAGCGCTGGTAGTCGCAAGAACTCAAACCGGTATTGTTTGCTTTTCCTAGATCAAAAACGATTGAATCTGAAACTGGAAGCGCTCCGATTAAGTTTGTGTATTGAATTGTTACTACTGGTAATTTCTTTGTAGCGATTGCTTTTGTCAAAGCCAAAAATGCGCCAAGTCCTGAAACGATCACTGGAATTTTTACAATGTTCCTACCTGGCTTAATATCATAAGTTCCAGTTTGGAAATTTCCTATAGTGTTGTTATTGGCATCAACTACCTTTCCGAAAGTATCTGTAACAGTTACGTTTACCTGTGTAGGGTTGATTACTGATAATTCCAAAGTAAGGGTAATTCTTTTATTCTTTTTATCTACGTCGATTTTTGCACCGGCTGGCGCAAAGTCGATACGGTTCGATAGTTTATTAAGTGAATAGGCGCGGTATGCTAAATAAGCACCGCCGGCAAGTAATAAGTATTTTGCACTTTTATCCATACGTCAAATTTAGATTGGTAGACATGTTATTAAGTTGTGGGTAATAGTGTTTTTAATCCGTTGTATTTTATTTGTATGTTTTTTGTAACTTTGAATCATGGCAAAAGGAAAAGTTCAACTAGTTCACTTGCACATGCCGGTAATTTTATACGACATGATCGCACGCGAATCTTATCAAACATCTACCAGTAAACAAGAAATAGTTAGGCAAATTGTTCGCGCTCACTATTCTAAGAAATACGGAAAAGATGTTTTTCTAGAACGCGATGAAATAAAAATATAACACCATGAAAAAAATACTCACAAAGATTGCTAGCTGGTTTAAGAAAAAACCACAGCCCACAACCCAGGACGAAATTTATTTCGATCTAGAAAGATTCAACATCCGCTTTTGTAAAAAATGCGGCCATCCGTTTGAACCGGCAACGGAAAACCAAAAGTATTGCAGCAAAATTTGCCGTTTGCGTTTTAATAACGCAGCTTATAAGTTAAGGCATAGAAAAAATGGGTAAACTGGTTTTAGAAAAGCCCTGGGAATGGAACGAAAGGGCTTTAATGTATTTCGATACGCAGCGCCCGGTATTGGAAAATTTCCCGTTTTGGTGGTACCATATAGAGGGCCGCGAAGTTCGTTTGATTAAACAGATCAGTAAAACTTGCGGCATCTGTTTTGGTGAAAATAAGTGGGTGGAAGTTGACGAAAGATCTACCGTAGAAAAACTAGACAAAAGAAACGCGTTTTACGAAGTTGATAGCGAAACAGCTACAGAACTAGAACGCCGGTCCTGGATGAGCTTAGGCGAATCAGTGGACCTGGAACCAACACCCAAACAAGTTACTATCGTTTATCCAAACGGCGGCGGCTGTATATATACTTTTCACCCCGTACATGGGCGCATGTTACAATGTACCTGGATCAGCCAGGACGGCGAAATTATTTATAAGGCCATGTATGTATACAACGATAAAAACTTTGCTGTACAGTATGGAAATACTGCCGGCGATAAATGGGCAAAAGTTTGGAATAAGGAAAAAGAGAAATATATTTGGCAAAACTTATGATAATGGAAACAGCGCCAAAAGATTTAATGACAGAACTACAGCGTCTTAGCGCGACTGTGCAAGTTCAAAAAATACATATTCAAGAGAATGACAAACAATTTACGAAGTTACGCCGGGCCTTTTCGGATCTGTTGGACGTCCACAATGAGCTGCGCGAAAGGTCCGGTATGGATTACGACCGCACCCAAACTGATTATGATTGGCTTGAAAAAGCCGGGATTTTAGATTAAGTTTGAACTATGGCTACAGAAGAAAAAATTTACGGCGCATTCACTTATAAAAATATGAAAGATCGTATTAATAAGGATTGGAGCAAAAAAGTAACGGCACCTACTTTATCAGCTATTAATGAAAAAGCAAATAAACTGATAGAATCGGGAAAACATCATTCAGTAGATTTAATGATCTACGAACCTAAAAAAATGGCCTGGGCTTTAATATCCAGTAAATTTAAGAGTGCTTTAAAATAATGTTTAAAGTAAAAACTACTTTAACCGCAAAATTCACTCCTACCGGCCTGGCTAAAAAGTATAAAACTACTTACCAGGTCGTAGTGAGTGAATTAAATAAAGGTATACGCGTAGAGGGTGAACATACTGGTAATAAACTGGTAGCGAAAAAAATCGCCCTGGATCACCTAGCGGAAGATCTATTCTATTATTCTAAGCTCAAAAAGATTGAGCGAAAATTTAAAAAGTAAACTGCAACTGTTCTACGTTGCTTTCATGGCTTAGGCGCCATTCGATAGTATATTTTTCGGGGTGATCTAAAAAGTCCTGACAAAAGAAGATTTTGTAGTATTGGTCTTTCCTTACGCTAAATTTCGTGTTCCATCTGTAAGAAAGTATCAATTTCTGCAAAGTTGGCTGATCGTTCCAGGCCAGCCAGATCAGCTGCTGGTAGCTTAAAGGGATTTCGCGTGATAAATTGCTCCATGAGCGAATCGAAGTTTTTTGAGTAGTTGCGATCTTTAAAGGCATAGCGTTTATTTTCACCGTTTTTATTCATGGTAATTACTACGCTCTCCTCCTCTCGCTTCCATTCCAGGTCCTTAACACTCTCGTATTTAACAGCGTAGTTTTTATGCAAAAATACAGCCTCGATCTGATCTAGCAATTCGACCGGTATATCATACTTTAAAAAAATGCCATCCACCCAATAAAATAAAAAATAGTCGCCGGCCATCTGCATGACCTTTTGCATCATTTTATTTATTTCTGCAATTACATAAAAGAAAATTTGTGCGGTGTCGGCGGTAAATCTTTCATGGGTTGTAGCTACGCCTTTTTCAAAGTTTATTATTAATTGGTTCCTGGCAAGCATGCCCATAGCTGGCAGCCTTTCCGTTTTGGGTATTTTTTGTATAAACTTGTAAGTGTCCTGGGTGATCAGCTTTGAATTAAGTAAACATGTCGCGTAAGCGCTGGTAATATCGATATTTATTATTTTATTCCATCTGCCGTCGGGCTGACCGTTGGCGCTATCATAATTGGCCGTCGAATAGTGGCCGGCCATAATAGATTTGCCTAATTCGGATTTCGTGACGTCTGATTTTATCTTTTGCGCGGCCATGAATACGGCGTTGCTATAATTGTTTGTAATAAAGCGGACCTGGTTTGTTTCTGTTTCTATAATTGTAGAATAGCTAGAATTTTTAATACAAAAATCTAGTTTCATGTCCTTGTACATTTGTACAATTTTTTTAACGGTTTCAACGTCCCGGTATAATAGGGTTTTGTCTTTTGCTTTTTTCATGTGCGGTGAAATTAAGAGTTCGACATATCTTCTATGTCTGTATTTTTTGGATCTTTTAGATTTGTATTTATATCTCTTAGATCTATTGTAATTGTTTTTTTCAAAACGTTGACTGTGGGTGTGTAATTAATTTTTAATCTGATAAAAGGGTTTTTAGTTCTTTGTACTTTTTTAGCAATTTCGGCGGCCTTGTCTTGCATTTCCATTTCAAAGTCGGTAAGTTCTTTTACCCCAAAAACGTTGGGCCATTCTTCGCCATCGCGAGCAATTACCAATAAATTATAACCGCGTTTACTGTAGCGTTCTACCATTTTAATGACGTCCAATAATACACCGTTCTTTTTTTGGTATCGTTGCAAGTCGTTTAAATAACCTTTAATAAAAGTTTGTCTATTTTCGTCCGAAGCGAACTGCAAAGAAGTATCTAGAAAATTGGTGATCTGCTGGCGATCGAAAAAATTTGTTAGATCTCTTTTTCCTTTTGTTACCGGTTCGATAAGGTTTTTTAATTTTCCGGTGGGATCATAAAATTTTTGTTTGCCGTAAGTGTAACGGTTGCCAAAGTCGGAACCTTTTAAACCGGCATAGATTTTCTTTTCTGTAGGCGATAGCGTTTTGACTGATACCTTGCCAGCTGTAATTTTATCGAAGTTATCGCGCACAAATTGCTTGGCGCCTTCCTTAGCTGGCTGAAACTGTCCGGCCTTTGGGTGTCCTTTGGGGTATCTGTATTTATTCGCCATAGTAGATAAAAAAGGCCGACCACTAAGGACCGGCCCATTTTGTTAAACCTCGTTTAAAATCAACCTAACAAACTTACAGAATAAACTTTAAGATTGCCGACTTTTTCGCGATACGTTACGCGAACTTTTGCACCGCGTGAAATTCCGATCTGTTTAAATTCAGTCACCAGGGCCGCGCCTCCGTTGATACGGATTTGCTTGTCGATCATGAATTGAACGGCTGCGATTTCTTTTAGATCGCCGGTGATTGCATCTTTTACAGTCATTGTTGAGAATCCCCAAAAAATACCGTTAAAAGATTCGCCTACCTTATCCAGGGAAATTCCGCTGGCGGTTAATACGATTTTTTCTTCTAGGGTTTCTAGCTGTGTGGATTCTTCCAAGAACTGTGCAAGGTCCAAATCTGCCTGCGATTGCAAGGCGATTGATTGTGCAGCGTCGTTTACATTAACGACGGCGATTTCGGTGTTTGTGTTTTTTGTTGTCATGATATTTGTTTAATTGTTTTTTTAAGGGGTGATAATTGTATCGCGTTTGATTTGGTATTTACGTTCTAAATCGTCTAGCGTGTACATTAGTTTACTCATCATCATTTGCTGCGTGTGTGCATCTTTGATCTGATCTGTTTTCTTTTTAAAGA
>Ga0114978_10003960_pt1 | contig 12054 bp, 1 predicted proteins | sample S_140212_EF_Meta_FD_87027 | JGI IMG/M metagenome (GOLD analysis project Ga0114978, IMG submission 87027) | Freshwater microbial communities from Lake Simoncouche, Canada to study carbon cycling - S_140212_EF_MetaG | ecosystem: Environmental > Aquatic > Freshwater > Lake | place: Lake...
ACCGACGATGCCGGCATCTACGGAGGCGCCGGCTCGATCTCCGCCGCCTTCGGCAAGTCGGCCGTGGCGGCCTTCGGCGCGGCCGTCAGCCGCAACGCGATCGACGCGACCACGCGAGCCCGCTTCGACGGAACAACGCCCGTCGCGGAGGCGCCCGGTGCGACAGCCCTGAACGTCAAGGCGAGTGCGGCCCCCCGCATCAGTACGGCGGCCGTCGGCGGCGCGTTCTCCGGCAAGGCGGGCGTCGGCACGTCGCTGGTGTTCAACGACATCACGCAGACGGTGGACGCGGGCATCGGCCCCGCCGATTCATCGAAAAAGGCGAGCGTCCACGCGGGCAGAGTGACGGTGACCGCGACCGACGACGCGCGGATCGGTGCCGGCGCGGGGCAGGTCGGCCTGGCCACGAAGGGAGTGGCAGGCGGCGCTGCTGCCCTGACGAACACGATCTCATCCTCGACCACGGCCGTCATCGAGCGGGCCAACGTCACCGCGACCGGAGCGGTGGAGGTGAAGGCCGACGCGAATGCCGAGATCGTCGCCCACGCCGTCGGCGTTGCAGCGGCCTTCTCGAACACGAAGGGAATTTTTGCCGGCGTGGGCTCGGGCACGGGCAACACCCTGGTGCGGCAGGTGCTCGCCGCCGTCCGCGCGAATTCGGCACTCGACGTGGGCGAGCTCTCGGTGAAGGCCAGCGACACGTCGTCGATCGACACCTCGGCCGCAACGCTCGCCATCCAGTTTCAGTCGCCCGCCGACAAGGATGCCGGCAAGGATTTTATCTCCGCAGCGGTGGGCGTTTCGGCGTCGACGAACACGATCGGCTCTCTGACCTCCGACCCCAAAAAGACGAGCTTCGTCAAGGCGATCATCGAGGACTCGACCGCGACGGTCCGCGGGAGGCTGACCCTCGACGCCACCGCCGATCTCGACATCGTCGCCGGGACCGGCGCCGGCGCGGGTGACTTTTCAGGCGAGGCGAAGAGCGGCTTGAACATCGCCGGAGCGGGTGCGGGATCGGGCAACACGATCCAGCTCGACGTCGAGGCCGCGGTGCGGTCCACCGCCGGCACCAACACGAATCCGGACACGATCGTCACCCTCACGACCGGACGCGAGGTCTCTATCACGGCCAGCAACACCTCTTCGATCCAGGCCATGGCGGGCGGCATCGAGGTGGCCGGGGCGTTCGGCAAGGACAACAAGGGGGTCAACGTCACGGTCGGCGCGGCGGCCACCGTCAACGAGGTGCGGATCACGACCACCGCGCTGGTCGGCGCCGGCAGCAAGGTGCTCACGACCGGCGCGGTCAAGCTCGATGCCAACGGGGCCGCGGCGATCAAGGCGGTGAGCTGGGGCGTGGCGAACTCGCTCCGCGGTGGGGCCGCCGCCTTCGATTTCTCGGGCGCCGGCTCCGCGGCGATCAACACCGTGCACTCCGAAACGCTCGCGGTGGTCAGGGGCACGGTTGACGGCGGAGTCGCTGGCACCGCCGCCGGCCCCGTCTCGCTCACAGCCGTCGATCGGCCGGCGATCTCCGCCGGGGCCGGCGGCCTGGCGGGCGCGATCAACTGGGGTAAGAAAGGAGGGCCCGCGTTGTCTGTCGGCGTGTCGTACACCATCAACGATGTCTCCGGCTCTGCCCAGGCATTGGTCGATGGCGGCACGGTGCGATCGGTGGGCGACGTGTCGCTCGGCGCGACGTTCGATCAGGGCAACGTGAAGGGCACCGACGGCTACACGGTGTTCGCGGTCTCGGTGGCTGGCACTTTCGACGCGTCGTTCCGTGGCGGGGCCCTGTTCCCGCTGGCCGGTGCGGGTAATGGCAATACGGTGGCTTTCACCACGCAAGCCGCGGTCGTCAACGACGGCAGTGTGGACGCGGGCGGTGGCGTGAGCCTGCGGGCAGAGGATCGCTCGAAGATCTATTCGAACGCGGGCGGCGTGGGCCTCGGCCTCTCATTCGACGGAGCCGTGGCGGGGGGGATCGCGATCGGGGCTGCGCATGCCGAGACCACGGTCACGAACACCACGCGGGCGGCGATCGATTCGGCGACGGTGAAGGCGACGGGCGATGTGACGCTCGCGGCGCAGGGGACCGGTTCCGTGGAGACGGTCGGGTATGGCGTGGCGCTCACCGTTGCCTTGACCGACGTAGGGTTTTCGGCCGCCGGTTCCGGGGCGGGTGCCTCCACCACGATGACCAACACGATTGGGGCCGAGATCCTCTCTGCCAAGAACGTGACGTCGCGCATGGGATCCGTCTCGCTCTTGGCATTTGACAAGCCCCAGGTGACGTCGCGGGCGGGCGCCGGCGCCTTGGCGTTCACGACGGGCAACGGCGTGGCTCTCGCGCCGGGCGCGGTCGAACTCGAGACGAGCATTCGGAACGATGTGAAGGCCCGAATCGCGACGACGGGCACCGGGGCAGCCCCGAGCGTCAACGCCGCCAACGGGGCAGTGGCACTGTCGGCCGAATCGCGGGCGGACGTGACGTCGCTCGCCGTCGCCGTCGCCGCCGCCGCTGCCACGAACGAATTCACCGCTGCCCTCGCCGGGGCCGGCGGCGGTTCCGACGTCACGCTCAAGAGCGCAATCACCGCCGAGATCGCCTCCGGAACGGTCACGGCGGGCAGCGTCTCCCTGACGACGATCGATCACGACCGCACCGAGAACACAGTCGGCTCGGGAGCGCTCTCCGTGGGCCTTATCGGTGCATCCGTCGGGGAATCCCTCGCCGCGACGGTGGTCGATAACAAGGTCTCGACGGTGCTCGGACAGGCGACGGTGACGGCGACGGCCGGCGGGATCACGCTCGACACTCGCGGCGGTAACTCTCTGGCCACCGAGGTGGTGGCCACGTCGGTGACCGTTTCGTTCTTTGGGGCTGGTGCTGGTGGCCACGCCTACACCACCGACTCCTCGACGTTCGACGCCACGGTGGGCACGGGGGCGACACTTTTCTCCGTCGGCCCGCTCACGGTCAGGGTCCGCGGGTCGAGCGACCACGCGACGGCCCCCGACGGATCGATCACGGCCCAGGCACATGGCGGCTCGGGCGCACTCGTCTTGGCCGTGGGCAAGGTGATCGCGAGAGCGACCGATGCGACGCGGCGGCTGGCGACGATCGGCGCCGACGTGAACCTCTCGAAGGTCGCGAGCCTCGTGCTCACCGCCACCTCGAGCCCCAACGTGAAGGCCTGGTCTGTCGCGGTGGATCTGGGCGCCGTCGCCGTGTTGGTCAACCAGAGCGATGCCACGGCAGCAGGTGCAGCCAGGGCGTCGACCGGCTCCGGCGTGACGCTCCCGCGGGGCGACGTCACGATTCTCGCCAGTTCTGCCCTCCGGCTCGACGTGGAGCAGACCGGTGTCTCGTTGGCAGGTCTGGCGGCGGGCGCGACCCAGTCCACGGGCTACCTGGGCATCGCGACCGAGGCTTCGCTCGGCACCGTCAAGGTCGCCCCGGACGACGACCGCACCGGCAGCCTCGTCGTGCGGGCAACGAGCCGTGACGAGGCGGTGCGGGTGCGGGCGACCGCCGGCTCGGGCGGGGCCTTCGCGGGGTTCGGCACGACCGGCGACATCATCGACGCCACGACCACGCGGGCCACGCTCGCGGGCGGCACGAGCCCGGATCACCCGCTCCGGGCCGGCTCGGTGGACATCGCCGCCGACCGCTTCGCCCGGTACCAACTCGGCGTCGACTCGAAGAACATCACGGTGAGCCTCGGCGTCGGCATCGCCCGCGCGACCTACACCGCCGATCGCACGGCCGCCGACGGCCTCGACCGCGTGCGGGTGGCGATGGCCCCTTCCGCCGAGATCATCGCTTCCGGGCAGGTCGGCCTCGCCGCGAGCCACCGGGTGGAGCGGATTGGCGGCGATCCGACAGTGGACGGCGTGGGGGGATCCGTTCTCGTCTCGGGCCAGCAGTCGGTGAGCAACGTCACCGCCAACGTCCCGGCGACGATCGCCATCGGCGACGGCGTAAAGATCACGAGCGGCACGAATGCGCTCACGCAGCCCGGCGGCATCTCGATCGTCCCGTCGGCCGGGCTCGCCGTGGCGGATGCGGTGCACCTGGCAAACCTCGGACTGATCGTGAGTGGCGGCCGAATGGGCTCCTACCTCGACGCGAACCTCTGGCCGCAGGTGACGATGGGCACCGGCGTGCACCTCAGCTCGCACGGTCGGATCGACGTGGGCACGACCGCCTTCGTGACCGGTGGCACGCGGACCACGGGGTGGGGCGGCGCGATCGTCTCCGGCCTCGGCGGCTACGCCACCTCGAACGTGGAGGTGCATCAGGCCGTGGATATCGGGAGCGGGGCCACGTTCACCGCCGACGGCAGTCTCAGCGTGACGCCCGGCGACGACCCCACGGGCGCGTCGTCGACGCAGTTGAGCCTGGACGCAACGGCCCGCGTTCAAGACTATGGCCTCATCAGTATCCCGATAGGCGTGGCCCGAACCACGCTCGACCACACGAGCAACCTCGTCTTCGGCCCTGGCGCCAACGTGTCGAGCGGAGGAAGTATGTATCTTTCCGCGCGAGCCGTCGCGCCCGCGCTGACGGCGACGGGGGAAGGCCGCGGCAATTTTTTAGTCTTCCCGACGTTCAAGCCGGACGAACAGACCAGCCCCGCCACCTCCTCGAAGGTCACGCTGCTCGGCGGCACGTTCATCGCCGGCCGCGAGAACGCGATCGAGATCACGATCCCCACCGTCCCCACGAGCCCCGTGCGGACGAATACGGAGTCGGTGTTCGGCATTCAGTTGGCCAACGCCTGGAAAGAGCTGCCAAACTTCAACCCGCAGACGTACATCGACCAGGCCGGGTACTCCGGCGACGTCGCCGCCACGCTGAAATCGGGCGTGGCTGCCGGCCCGGTGGGGGCGATCACGTTCGCGCCCCTCGGCGACTTCCGCCCCGTGCCGCTCTTCGTCAGCGGCGGGTCGGTGACCGTAACCGGCGACACGATCGACACCACGGCCGCGACGTTCGACGCGCGGGTCGGCCAGATCAGGATCAAGAACGAGAGCCCCAAGTATCTCTTGCTCGGGCAGATGGCGATCGCCAACGTGGAAGGTGGCGGGGTGCACTTCCGCGACGGCAGCGGCAACCCGGTCTCCAACCCGAAGAGCCGTGAACCCGGCACCGCGACGATCACGGTCGAGCAAACGTTCGCGGAGGGCGTAGGGGGCTCCACCTACGGCCCCGCCGTGTTTCTCGCGCAGCCGGTGCAGAACCTCGGCGGCGACGTGACGATCCGCAATGCGAAGGGCTCGTTCGGCCAGACGAGCACGATTGCCGCCAAGCGGATCACGATCGACACGCCCAACGGTGTCTTCGCCGTCGATATGCCGACGGCCGACTGGACCGGCGCGGGCGACCCTTCGTCACAATGGGCTGACACAAAGTCGTGGCCCGGTTGGGATTCCACCAAACCCAATGGTTGGAACGGTGATCAGGCGGTGATGTACGCCATCAACGCGATGCAGTCGCCCTACGACCAGGGCTGGCAAAACGCCGCCACGGATGACCAGCTCAATCAGTGGGTGTATGGAAATCCGCTCGCGGACCGGATCACCTACGTGTTCTTCGGCGGCAGCGTGCCGCACTATGACAACGCGGGCAACACTCGCGCCGTCAACGAGGGCATCGCCGCCGATGCCCGTCCGGAAGGTGGCCGAGCGGCATGGAAGATGACCGACAAGTACCCGGCCAAGGATTACGGCTGGGATCACGCCTGGATGCCCAAACTCCAGAAACTCCCCTCGGAGTACACCCGCAACGACCTCCCGGCTGCCGGTGCGGGAACCGCGGTCAGCGGACAGGTCATCGTGATCAACGCCAAGACGGCCAATATCAACGGCACGCTCGAGGCAGGCGGCGACCGGGCGGGCGACCAATCGGTGGTCATCCCCGCAAGCCTGGAGGAGGCGCTGCTCGCCTACCGGAGCCGGTATGCCCGTGGCGAGGTGACCGTCCCGATCTACCAGATTCCCGACGACCAACTCCGCAGGGAAGCCGCTGCCGACGGGCTGATCGGCGCCTCGTTCGACGCCCGCTCAGGCCAGATCATCCTCGATCAGGCGACCTCCACCGGCGGCGGCCGCGTCTCGATCACCGGCAGGATCATCAATACCGCCGCTGTCGCAGGCAAGATCAAGGTGAAGGGGGGCAGCGGCAACCTGACCGTGCGGAACGACACGAGCCTGGTGCTCAAGACGGCGAATCTCCAGACGGGGACGTCCGCCAAGCAGGGCATCGTCAGCATCACCGATCTGAACATCGACGACACGTCGAGGCAGCAGACAACGTACGTCTACGACGGCGCTGGAATCAAGATCTACCGCGGTGCCAGTGGCGTCGATCTGCCGAAGGCCGGCGTCGTCGCCGATCGCATCATCGGACCCGTCGCGACGTTCGATCCGCAGCAGGACGCCCGCTGGGAATGGCAACTCGGCGCCCATCTCACGAGGCGCGTGAATCTCAATCTGGGCGGGGCCAATTCCCCGGGCGGCAATTTTCCGGGCGTCGACGCTTCCAGATGGATATTCGACTTCCCGACCGTCACTGCCGACGGGTGGGGGCCGTGGACAGCAAGCGGTGCCGGGGCTGCCGGAAGAATCGTCTTTGAATCCCATCCCGATGCGCTCGTGCAGCGCTTGTCTGCCGCAAACCCAGGGCTCGACTATTCCTTAACGGTCCCCTACCCGACGTTCACGGACTTCAAGGATGGCACTGGTTTCTCCCCCGACCACAAGTTTCAGTTTCCGTCCAAGGTCTCCCTGACGATGACGATGTCGGTGAAGGCCGACTGGCCGATCGGCATCGACTTTTCGGGCACGAGTTTCGGCGAGATCCGGGTCACATCGAAGGGCAATCTGACGCTCGCCGGCAACGCGGTCGCGAGCCGCGTCGTGCTCGACTCCTCGGAGGGCGCCATCGCGGCTCCGGCCGGCGGCGGTTCGATCGAGGCGGCGACGCTCGAGGTCCGGGCGGCGGACGACATCGGCAGCCCGGGTACGCCGCTGCGGGTCAAAGTGGATTCGGTCACGGGGGTATCGACGCACGGCGGCATCTGGCTCGACGGTCGCCGCAATACCCTGGATCGCCCGCTCGTGATCAACGGTCTCACGGCCGAGAAGGGAGCCCTCAGGATCGTCAACGCCGGCGACCTGCGCTCCGGGAATGGCGGCGTGACCGCGCGATCGGCGTTGCTGGAATCGGTCGCCGGCGGCATCGGCACGCTCGCGAGTCCGTTCGCGGTCGCCGCGGGCACGGACGGCACGCTGCGGCTCGATGCGATTGCCCTCCGCGACGTGCGCGTCCGCCAGATTCGGGGCGACATGCTCGTGGGCAGCGTGCGCTCGACCGGCGGGTCAGTCGTGCTCGAAGCGGCGGAAGACATCTACGACGCCGACACCTGGACTATCGATCCGGCGGCGGCCGCGGCCCGCATCCGCCAGCTCGAGGCGCTCGGGGCCACCGATCCCAACGCCTACCGCGCCGACGTGGCCGCCTTCGAGCAGAACGTGACGAGCCGTTACACACTCTACTGGAAAACGCAGACCGACGCCGACGACCTGTCGCTGTGGCGGGGCCGAGCGGCCGCGTCGTTGGGGATCACCGATCCCGTGCCGGGCACGCCGACCGACGAGCAGATCGGAGCCTATGTCGCGGGCCTGCGTGGCGAACTGGCGGCCTTCTTCACCGAGACGGTCGGGGCCGGCTGGCAGTCGCTCCCGCAGTTTCAGTCGTTCGACCCGACCTACGTCTACGCGGCCACACCCGCGCAGGTCGCGCGCTTCAGCGCGAACCGCGTGGCGACGGCCGCCCAGCTTGCCGTCCAACTCGCCGCTCGCGCGCTCGACAACCCGCCGGCGGGTGAGTCTGTCACGGGGCGGGTGAACGTCGCCGGCCACGACGTGACGCTCCTGTCCGACACGGGGAGCGTCGGCAAGAACGATGATCCGGTGACGATCACGGCCGCCGATTTCGTCGCGGGAAATCTTACGGCGATCCAGAAGCAGGAGCTCGCGCTCGCGGCCTCGCCCGGCGACGCGCGGCTCGTGCGCTCCGGTGACACCGTGACGGCCGTCGTCCTCAACGTGCGCCGACCCCTCGTGCTCGCCGTCGGGGGGCGGCTCGACGTCGACGCGCCCGCCGGCATCGCCGTGGCCCAGAAGGAAGGCGACCTCCGCATCGGGCGGATCGGTTCGCGGAACGGGCTCGTCAGCGTGATCGCCGACGGCAGCATTCTCAATGTCCCCGACCGCACGATCGACATGTGGAGTGCGCCGGTCGATTTTAGCCGTCCGGACGCCTGGAAGCTGTTCGGGGACCCCGGCCGGACGCTGTGGCTGCAGGACGGCCTCCGCGTGAATGGATCCCCGAACACATCGACCGGTGCGTGGCTCACCACCGCCGTGCCGACAGGAAGCTTCCAGGCTTCATTCACGTATCAGGCGGACGGTGACAATTTCAAAGACCGAAGCGGCCTGGCCTTTGTGCTCGCGGCCGCCGTGCCGCGCGGGACCGGCTCGAGCGGCTGGTACGGCTACGATGGCCTCCAAGACGCCGACGGCCGCGCCGTCCCGAAGGTCGGCTTTATTTTTGATCCAATCGTTCGTCAGGTGGGCGGTCAGGCGATCGGCCAGGCGCTCTTCGACCCGACCGGTACCTCGTCGCCGAATGAACAACCGTTGTTCTATCCGGCCCCGACCTTCTGGAAGCGTCCTGTCTATGTGACACTCTCCTACGATGCCCCGGCACGACGGATGACGACCAGGCTGTCCAACCAACCGGATGGCGAGGCAGGGCAGCAGTGGACGCAGACGTACGACAACGTCGACTTGCGGTCACGTTTCGGGGATACCGCCTTCATCGGCTTCACGACCGGCAACGAACGCACTGCCAACACTCATCGGGTCACGAACTTCTCCTTCGCCACGGGGGCCACGACCCCAGGCATGCGTGTCGAACTGCCGGCGAACGGGCCAGGGCCCTGGGTCGTGCAGGCGAGCCCCGCGGACACGGGCTTTGCGTTCACCTCGCCGGCCGAAGGGCCGACCGCCACCTTCGCCAACCGCAACAACACCACCGCGGCAGCCTGGTATCCCACACCCGTGCGGATTTCGCAGGATTTCACCGTCACGTTCCGCTACCGCCACTCGAGCGGCGCCGACGGCATGGCCCTCGTGCTCCAGAGGTCCTCCGCACCGACGACGGCCCTCGGCACCGGGGGCGGCGGGCTTGGCTACGCCGGAATCCAGGGGCCGAAGGTCGGCTACCTGATCGACATCTTCGGCACGGCCGGCACGCGGTTCGACACGACCGGCTCGACCGGAAGCACCAACGCCGTCGCGTTGTTGAAGCCCGACACATGGGTCACGGTGACGCTGACCTACGACGCCCAATCCAAGACGTTCACCGAGCGGCTCACGACCGCAGGCGATACATATTCCAAGGCGTATGACAACGTCGATCTTGCGGAACTCCTCGGCGGCACGACCGCCACGCTCGGCTTTACCGCCGCGGCCGGATGGACCGGCGCGCAACAGGAGATTCAGTCGCTCGTTTTCGATTCACCGGCGGTACCGCTGCCGATCGACGTCGCCGGCAGCCGCGGCGGCTGGCAGCTCAACGGCAGCGTGCAACAGCTCGCCAACGGCAGGCTCGTCATTCCCGACCGTCCCGCCACGGCCACGTCCACCTGGTACGAGCGGCCGGTCACGACGGCCGACTTCGAGACGTCGTTCATCTACGAGGCTCAGGGAAGCCGGCTGGCCGACGGGTTGGCGTTCGTGATGCAGCGGACCGCGGCCGGTCTGGCCGCCATCGGTCAAGCCGGTTCAGGGCTCGGCTACAAGGGTCTGGCCGGTCCAAAGGTCGGCCTGCTCTTCAACATCTACGGCACGCCCGGCGTGCGGTTCGACACCGGAGAGGAGACGGGCAGTTTCGAGTCGGTGCCGTGGCTGGTGGGTGGTCCAGTGAGCGTGCGGCTCGTGCACAACTCGGCCTCTGACACGCTCACGGTGACGCTGTCGCGTGCCGGTCACACCCCGCTCTCCCGGACCTTGAACGTGGACCTGCCAGGCATCCTGGGATCTCAGGCTTTCATGGGCTTCACGTCGGGCACCGGATGGTATGCCGCGTCGCAGACCATCAGCGGCTTCACCTTCCGGGATCGGGGCGGCATCGCTTCAGACGACACACCCGCCGCGCCTGGCTCGCCGACGGTTCGGCTCTGGTCATCGAGTGGCGACATCGGCTCGAACGGCGACGAGATCGCGATCCACGGCACCCTCGAAGCCCGCGCCCCGAAGGGTTCGATCCACACCAACCCGCCGCCGTCTCCCGCGGCGGCGGTGAGGCTCGTCGGCGGCAGGCTCCCCAACGGCACGCCGGTTACCAATCTTCGGCAGTTGGAACTGCCGCTCGCTGCACCGGGCAACCGGATCGTGTATTCGACCAATGGCGGCCGCACATGGCGAACCACATGGCGGCCGGCCGAGGGCCTGAACAACGTGCTCGTGGCCCAGGTCGACGCGCGCGAGCGCCGCTCCGAGGCCCAGTCGCTCCGGTTCGTGCTCGACACGAAGGCACCCCCCGCTCCGAAAGTGGCCCTGCTCGACCGGGCAGGCAACGTCAGCCGCACGGGCCGCCTGCGGATCAGCGGACAGGATCCGCACGCCGGGGTCGAGTACTCCGTGAACGGGAGCGGTTGGTCCTCCACCTACGCGCCCATCGTGGGACTCAACACTGTTCGTGTTCGGCAGATCGATCTCGCGGGCAACGTGTCTCGCGCCAGCGCGACACTCCGATTCACGCTGAAGACCTCGGCCCATGCGGTCGCTGTCTCCCTCTTGCGGGACACGGGGCCGGATCCCGCCGACCGGATCACGTGGGACGGCCGGCTCTCGCTCCGCGGACTGGAGGCGGGTGCCCGGGTGCAATACTCGATCGACGGGGGTGTGACGTGGCGCAGTCGGTTCGCGCCGCTCCTCGGCGAAAATCATGTCTCCGTGCGGCAGATTGACCGCGTCGGAAACGTCTCGACATCCACGGCGTTGAGTTTCACGCTGGTGCCGCGGCCCGGCCGACTGGCCAGCCTCGCCCGACTGGTCGGATATCGCGGGTAGTCGGCATGCCGCTCGTTGCCCTACCGCTGTTCGATGCCGCCGGCACAAGGCTCGTCACTGACGACACGCTCCGCGAGGTATGGCGGCGGATCGTCGCGGAGAACAAGGTTGAACTGACCTTCTACGGCGGTGGCGTCAACACTCCGTCTGAGTTTATCGAGTTCATCCTCCAGCCCCGGATCATGGCGTCGCTCGTCGTCGAGAGGACGACCGGCCAGCCGCGGGTGCTCGGGTGGCTCACACATGCCGGCGAGGGTTCGGCCTTCGCGCACTACTGTGTCATCGGGCCGTTCCAGCGCAGCGTGGGCCAGACACTGCTGGATCATTGGTGCAGTCTCACGGACACGTCGGGCCAGCCGCTCTTCGACGTCCTTCTGGGGATCACGCCGGAGGTTCACACGGCGGCCCTGCGGGTGGCCCGGATCATGGGGTTTTCCACGGTGGGCACGATCCCTAAGTACTGTCGCTGCCTTTCCGCCGGCGGCCGCTGCGGCGGCGTCTTGACCTGCTTCGAGCGATTGTCCGCCCTTCCGTCCCCGCTTGAGCTGTCGTGATCCCGCCCGAGGGGTGCACGGCCCACAGACCAGGGCGCGATCTGGTGCAGGGGACTTGCTGTGGAAGGGTCTGGTGCATGCAGGGCTCCGCTGAATAACGCCTAAGAACGCGTCATATTCCTTGAGCGGCCTTCTGGTATTGGCCGCCGTTCACACCAAGGAATGTGCCATGCACGACTTTCTTTCCCTGCGCGCCGCCGATCTGTCGCGGCTCGCCATGACGATTCAGACGAACCTCGACTCCGCCGAAGACACGATCCAGAGTATCAACAACACCCTCGCCGAATTGGTCTCGCTGGGGGTGCACAATTTCCAGATCACCGGACCAGTGGTCTACGCCAGACCGGCA
>Ga0114978_10003961_pt1 | contig 12051 bp, 10 predicted proteins | sample S_140212_EF_Meta_FD_87027 | JGI IMG/M metagenome (GOLD analysis project Ga0114978, IMG submission 87027) | Freshwater microbial communities from Lake Simoncouche, Canada to study carbon cycling - S_140212_EF_MetaG | ecosystem: Environmental > Aquatic > Freshwater > Lake | place: Lake...
TCGCTCTCCAGCTAAAGTTCAAGCCGCTTTATTGGAAGCTATGGCGGAACGGCAAATAACCGTAGGACAGGCCACATATCCCTTACCAAAACTATTTATGGTAATGGCGACACAAAATCCCATTGAACAAGAAGGAACCTATCCCTTACCTGAAGCTCAACTGGATCGTTTTTTACTGCATGTGAAAGTAGATTACCCTAAAGCCGAACATGAAAAAAGCATTCTGCACTTAGCCAGATCAGAAGCGCGTTCAGTATCATTACACCCTAATGATACATTTGAACCCATTAGTCAGAGTACCTTATTCGATGCACGTAATGAAGTGTTGGATATTTATATGGCAGAAAGCCTTGAAGATTATTTACTGCAAATTATACTCGCGACCCGTAATCCATCAGCTTATGGTCAAGATCTTGGTTCATGGCTGCAATATGGAGCAAGTCCAAGAGCCAGTATTGCTCTGGATCGCTGTTCCAGAGCTAAAGCGTGGTTATCACAACGGGACTTTGTCGGCCCTGAAGATATTCAGGAAATGGCTTTTGATGTATTGCGACACCGCCTGATTTTATCTTATGAGGCTGAAGCAGAAGGTATTACTACCGATCATTTTATCAAAGAACTTATCTCTAGGATTGCTGTACCTTGATGCTATTTAATAAAAAAGCTGAAGCCACCAACCAATTAAGAAATGAATTGGTTTCTGTTTCATTAAAAACACTCATTGATTTAGCAAAACAAGCAACTCGTATAAATTTACATCATGCCCAAAATCGTTCTCAACAAAGTGGGGGTTACGTGTCACGCTTTAAAGGTCGTGGTATGGAGTTCGATGAAACCCGTTTATATCAACCGGGCGATGATATTCGTAGTATTGACTGGCGCGTTACTGCACGTACCGGAAAAACCCACACTAAAGTGTTCAGAGAAGAACGGGAAAGACCGGTATTTATTTCTGTTGATGACCGTCTTACCATGCAGTTTGCTACACGTGGAGTCTTTAAATCTGTGTTGGCAGCAAAATTAGCCGGTTTATTGGCTTGGGCAGCGGAGTATCATGGTGACCGAATAGGCGGACAAATATTTTCTGAACTGGAGTGTCGTGAATTAAAGCCGCAAAATGGTAGACATGCTGTATTGCGCTTTTTAAGTGCTATTGTTAGTAAAACTAATTTAACTTCTTCAGTAAATGAATTAGGCACTACAGCACTACCAAAAATTACTTTGGAGCAGGTATTGGCAAGATTAGCCCAACACGCACGTCCGGGCAGTCTGGTTTATGTTATCAGTGATTTTCGAGGTATCAATGAACAAACAGAAACATATCTTGCCAAATTGGCTCAGCATTGTGAAGTAGTATTAATTTTTATCTACGACCCACTGGAAAGTAGTTTACCCACTAAAGGGCGTTATCGTTTTACTAACAATGAACGTGATGTTGTTATTGACACTAGTGACGAACAACGACTAAAAAACTTTCAACAACTTTTTACTCTACGCCTACACCGAATCGAATCATTAGCTAAAAAAAGAGGGCTAACATTTATTAAATGCAGCACCTCAGAAGATCCCTTGCAATGTTTAAAATGATAACTATGTACTAAAAGGTATATGAGAGTCTTTAACTTGCTTCACATCTGCAATCGTTATTTTGATTAAAACTAATGCCAACCACTCAACTTCCGCTTAAAGACATTCATCTTCCTGACGCCATCAGTTGGTGGCCACCTGCTATCGGCTGGTGGCTGATAATAATTTTAATGCCATTGCTTATCGTATTTTTCTATTGGTTTTATAAACGTCTGACACGTAAAACCGCTATTAATACAGCGATAAAACGTTTGGTTGTTATTAAAGAATGTTCATCACTTGATAACGAAATGAAACTACGCGAACTTTCCATGCTCATTCGCCGTGTTGCTATTAGCCTTAAACAGCGGGATGAAGTGGCCAGTTTGACAGGTCAAAAATGGTTGGCTTTTCTTGATAGTTCATTAACAGGTGATCCCTTTAGTTCAGGTTGTGGTCAACTACTGGCCGATGCACCGTATAAAAATACGCAACCGACAGATCTTGAAATTACCCAATTAAGTAGTTTGTGTGAAAACTGGCTTAAAGTACAAACAAAATTCACCAAAAGAAAACTAAAATCATGATTCATTTTGAGTGGCCTTGGCTCTTAACTGCCTTACCTTTACCTTTATTAGTCCGTTGGTTGCTACCTGCGAATACCCCATTAGAACAATCTGCCTTAAAAGTTCCATTTCTGGATGACTTTTCTGACGCTAAAACACCATTAATTTCCAAACACCAACAATGGCCTTTATTGTTGGCCACAATCGCCTGGTTTTTATTGGTAATAGCCTGTACCCGTCCACAGTGGCTTGGAGAGCCAATTGAGCAAGCTGTAAGTGGCCGTGATTTAATGTTGGCCGTTGATCTATCAGGTAGCATGGAAGAACAGGATTTTCTAATTAACAAAAATCCTGTCGATAGACTTACTGCAATCAAATGGGTAGCCAGTGATTTTATTAACAGACGTATCGGAGACCGAATCGGATTAATTCTGTTTGGTACACAAGCCTATCTACAAACTCCCTTAACGTTTGACAGAAAAACCGTGCTAACTTTATTAAATGAATCAGCTATCGGTCTTGCGGGCGAAAACACAGCAATTGGGGACGCGATCGGTTTGGCGGTTAAACGTCTTAAAAATCAACCTGCCAATAGCCGAGTTTTAATACTATTAACCGATGGTGCTAATACTGCCGGTGAAGTCTCGCCCTTAAAAGCCGCTGAACTGGCTGCTGCAAATCAATTAAAAATATACACTATCGGTGTCGGTGCAGATGAAATGATAGTTCGAAGTTTTTTTGGTAATCGTAAAGTTAATCCGTCCCAAGATTTGGATGAAAACACCTTAGTGAAGGTTGCTGAAAGTACCGGTGGTCGCTATTTTCGAGCAAGAAATTCTGAAGAATTAAATAATATCTATATGTTACTCGATAAACTTGAGCCTGTTGAGAAAGACAAACAATACTTCAGACCAAGAAGTGAATTATATTTTTGGCCATTATCACTAGCACTTGGTTTAACAACCCTTATTTCCTTATCTCGCCTGAGGCCATCATGAGCAGTCTAGCTGACTTTCACTTTATCAGACCTTACTGGTTACTAGCTCTTTTTCCTTTTGTTGTTATTGTTATTTTATTGGTAAAAAACAAACTTGGTAGCAGCAATTGGTCTTCAGTATGTGATGCAGAATTATTACCGTATTTATTACAAGAAAAAGCTGTAAATCAAAGCCGCTGGCCCATAACAACAACTGCGATAGCCGTTTTATTGGTAATCACAGCATTAACAGGCCCTACTTGGCAGCGCATGCCTTCACCGGTATTTAGAAATGACTCCGCATTGGTCATTGCACTGAATTTATCTAAATCAATGGACGCAGAAGATATTAAACCCAGTCGTCTAATTAGAGCCCGTTATAAAATTGCCGATATTCTCCAGCAACGTAAAGATGGTCAAACTGCATTGTTGGTTTACGCTGGCGATGCCTTCACCGTAACCCCCCTAACTGATGATACGGAAACCATAATTAACCAGTTACCGGCACTCACTACTGATATTATGCCTATTGAGGGTAATAATACCAAATTGGTACTTGAAAAAGCCGTTGAGTTATTTAATCAATCGGGACTTCAAAAAGGCCAAATACTTTTAGTCACTGATAATGTTGATTTAGATAATTCAAAAAGTGTTGCATCTTCCCTTGATAACTATCATTTATCCATATTAGGTTTGGGAACAACTGATGGTGCACCCATAACACTTCCTGAAGGTGGTTTTTTAAAAGACGACCAAGGCAATATTGTACTTCCTAAATTAAATAGCCGTGATTTGGCAAAACTGGCCGAAGCGGGACAAGGTATTTATCAATCATTAACTCCAGATGACACGGATGTAAAAACATTACTGTCCGAAGTTGATAAGCCTGTACAACAAGAAGGTAAGGAGAATAAAAACTTGCTAATAGGTATATGGGAAGATAAAGGGCCTTGGCTATTATTATTAACTTTACCACTGGCAGCACTCAGCTTTAGAAAAGGTCTATTGTGTTTTGGTTTACTACTATTATTGCCGTTGCCTAAAAATAGTTACGCCTTCGAATGGCAGGATTTATGGCAAAACCAAGATCAACAAGCACAACAAGCCTACAAAAATAATCAATTTGAACAAGCTGCTAATTTATTTAACAACCCTGATTGGAAAGCCGCGGCTAATTACAAAGCAGGTGCTTATGATAAAGCCTTGGAAAACTTAAAGAGCTCTAAAACTGAACAAAGTGCTTATAATCAAGGCAATGCACTGGCGCAAACAGGACAATTGGAACAAGCCATCAAAGCGTATGAAAAAGCTCTGCAACTTAAACATGATGATGCTGATGCCCAATATAATAAAGAACTGGTGGAAAAAGAACTAAAAAAACAACATCAAGACCAACAAAATAAACAGAACAATAAAAACGAACAATCAAAGGAAGACCAACAACAGCAAAATGATGCTGAAAAATCAGACGAACAAAAAGCCTCTGAACAAAAGCCTCAACAATCAGAAGAGAAAAAACCCCAACAGGAACAAGCAGATGAACAAAAATCTGCCGAAAACAAAGAACAACAAGATAAAAAAGACGAAAAACAAGCTGAAGAAGCTAAAGCGCAACAAGCCGAACAAAAAAAGCCTGATGAAGCAAAAAATGATAAAGAAGAAAAAAAAGCCCTCTCCGCCCAAGATCAACTTTCAACTGAAGAACAACAAGCCAACGAACAATGGCTTAAACGTATCCCTGATGATCCTGCCGGCTTGTTGAAACGTAAATTTAAATATCAATACGGTCAACGTAAACAACAATAAGAAAATTAAAAAGTTTTTAACTCCCAAAATGGCTTTTATAATCATCCATAGAACGTCTAATGACTTCATGTGCTTCATCCCGACCATAAACATTTGTAATTTCACAAATACTTTTTTCACTCGGCAAATGCTTATAAGTCAAAAAATAATGTTTGAGCCGGTTAATGTAAGACTCTGGACAATCTGAAACATCATTCCATTGCCGATAGAATTCGTCACCTCTCATCACTGCAATAATTTTGTCGTCTGCTTCACCACCATCCAACAAACGAAATCCACCAATTGGAATGGCTTGCAATAAAATATCGCCATGAGTAACACTACGTTCACTTAAAACGCAAATATCCAAAGGATCACCATCACCTTTAGCTACTTCTTTTCCGGATTTTAACGATGCATATTCGGCAACTTTTTCAGCACAATAGGTTTGTGGAATAAAACCATAAAGCGTAGGAATCATGTTGGAAAACTTTTGTGGCCTATCTATTTTAAGATAGCCACTCTCTTTATCAATTTCATATTTAACCGTATCAGAGGGAACGATTTCGATAAAGGCTGTAACGATAGTAGGTGCATTATCACCCGCTTTTATGCCGTGCCAAGGATGCGCTTTGTGTTGTATATTCATTTTTAAATGGTAATTCTTATAACTAAAATGGTATTTAATTAAATAGAAATTGCTGCCTTAATATGCTCATGCGCTTGATAATCAGCACAGCAAAAATCTTCATACTGATAATCAAATATGGACTGTGGTTTATTTTTAATCTTCAAATGACAAAGTTCATAGGGTGTTCGTTTTAATTGCAGTTTAGCTTGCTCTTGATGATTTAGATATAAATGCACATCTCCACCCGTCCAAATAAAATCACCCACTTCCAAATCGGCCTGCTGAGCTACGATATGCGTCAATAACGCATAACTAGCAATATTAAACGGCAAACCTAAAAAAGTATCACAGCTCCGTTGATAGAGCTGACATGACAATTTACCATCGGCAACATAAAACTGAAAAAATGTATGGCAGGGTGCTAAAGCCATTTTTCCTTGTGCTACATTTTTTTGTGGACTGATGGTTTCATCGGGTAAATCGGCGACATTCCAAGCAGATACAATTATTCGCCGGCTATTTGGCGTTTTTTTTAATTGCTCAATCACTTGTTGAATCTGGTCAATATGACGACCATCCGAAGTGGGCCATGAACGCCATTGATATCCGTAGACGGGGCCTAAATCACCTTTTTCATCGGCCCATTCATTCCAGATATTAACCTGATGCTCATGTAAAAAAGCCAGATTAGTCTCGCCTCTTAAAAACCACAATAACTCATAAATAATTGATTTTAAATGTATTTTTTTTGTTGTTACTAATGGAAAGCCCTGAGTCAGATCAAAACGCATCTGATGGCCAAAAATAGATAACGTACCACTACCGGTTCTATCGACTTTCAAAGTACCTTCATTAAGTACTTTATTGAGTAATTCCAGATATGCCTTCATACTGTTTTTTTGTTGGCATAATAAAATAGTAACCAACCACTAATAATCATAGGCATTGATAATATTTGCCCCATCGTTACCCAATTTAATGCTAAAAAACCAAGATGAGCATCTGGCATTCTAAAAAATTCAACAAAAAATCGAAAACAGCCGTAGAAAAACAATGCCATGCCGGTTGTTGCGCCCACCGGTTTTGATTTATCTGAATACAACCAGAGAATAATAAATAACACGAACCCTTCTAAAAAGGCTTCATACAATTGTGATGGATGACGTGCAAGTGGGCCACCATTAGGAAACACCATAGCCCAAGGCACATCGGTCGCTTTGCCCCAGAGTTCGGAATTAATAAAATTTCCAATACGCCCTGCCCCTAATCCTATCGGGGCCAGTGGTGCGATAATATCGGTTAATTGCAACAGGGTGCAGTGCTGTTTTTTTGCAAAAAACCACATAGCAAAAAATACACCTAACATGCCACCATGAAAAGACATGCCACCTTGCCATATTTTAAACAGAATAATCGGGTTGTTTAAAAACTCACTGAAATTATAAAATAAAATATAACCTATTCTACCGCCCAGAATTACTCCCATCGCACCATAAGTAACCAAATCTTCTATAGCTTCCGGTTTTATAGCTGACCAAGATCGTTCTGCCCGTTTCTGACCTAAAAACCAAACGGCGGCAAAACCAATTACATACATAAGACCATACCAATGAATTTTTATTGGTCCCAAACTTAATGCAATCGGGTCAATTTGAGGAAATGTCAACATAATTAAACGTCCAGATTGGTAACATCCAAGGCATTTTTAACAATAAAATCTCGTCGAGGTTCTACAACATCCCCCATTAGCGTAGTAAAAATTTCATCAGCTGCAATAACATCTTCAATTCTAACCTGTAGTAATCTACGATTATTTGAATCCAGCGTGGTTTCCCATAACTGTTCAGGATTCATTTCTCCCAATCCCTTATACCGTTGTATATGCTGTCCTTTTTTAATTTCTTTCATCATCCATTCAAAAGCTTCTTTAAAGCTACTTACCAACTGTTGCCTTTCACCCATTTGCATATAAGAACCTGTATTAAACATCCCAGCTACGTGATTAGCGTATTGTGCAATCTGCTGATAATCTTTTCCATTAAAAAAAGTTGATGGTAATACAAATGTTTTAGTGATTCCATGAAGTTTCTTAGTAACCACCACTGAAAACTCGTTACTAGTCTTATAATCAAGCTTTATCGTGAATAACGCTTTACTAGCGCTGTCCATTAAATTTTGTTCCATCTTGGCAAACCAAGCGTTTAATTCTTTTTGATCTTGTTTGACTTCATCCGTTATGACATCCATATAAGAAAACTGTTCTAAGAATATATCATCATAACGTCTGGATAATCGATTAATGATACTTACTACATTTGTAAATTCCTTAGCAAGCTTTTCCAAACCTTGTCCCTGAATAGGTGGCACGGTTTCATCAGTAAATAATTGAGCTTTATCAAGAGCTAATTGAATTAAATATTCATTTAGTTGAGCATCATCCTTAACATAATGTTCTTGTTTACCTTTTTTAACTTTATATAAAGGGGGTTGAGCAATATAGATATACCCTTTTTCAACTATTTCTGGTAATTGTCGATAAAAGAAAGTTAATAACAAAGTTCTGATGTGCGAGCCATCGACATCAGCATCAGTCATAATAATAATACGGTGATATCGCAACTTGGCAAGATTATATTCATCTTTACCTATTCCACATCCTAGTGCTGTAATTAACGTACCTACCTCTTCTGAAGAGATCATTTTATCAAAGCGAGCTTTTTCAACATTTAAAATTTTACCTTTTAATGGCAAGATAGCTTGTGTACGCCTATCTCTACCCTGCTTTGCAGAACCACCCGCTGAATCTCCTTCCACCAAAAACAATTCAGATAAAGCAGGATCCTTTTCCTGACAATCCGCAAGCTTCCCTGGTAAGCCAGCAATATCCAATGTTGTTTTGCGACGAGTCATTTCACGTGCTTTTCGAGCCGCCTCTCTTGCCCGAGCGGCATCAATAATTTTCCCCACAATAGCTTTAGCGATTTGTGGTTTTTCTAATAAAAATTCTTGTAACTTTTCATTCATTGTTGATTCAACAAGTGGTTTAATTTCTGAGGAAACCAACTTATCTTTAGTTTGTGATGAAAATTTAGGATCTGGTACTTTAACTGAAAGTACAGCTGTTAAACCTTCTCTAGAATCATCTCCTGTAGTTTGAACCTTCTCTTTTTTGGCCAAGCCACTAGATTCTATATATTGGTTTATAGTCCGTGTCAGTGCGCCCCTAAATCCAGCCAAATGACTTCCTCCATCTCTTTGAGGAATATTATTAGTGTAGCAAAAAACATTTTCTTGATACGAATCATTCCATTGCATCGCAATTTCGATGGTAACACCTTCTTTTTCTGCTATAAAATGAAATACTTCTGAAAAAAGTGGAGTCTTATTTTTATTAAGATGAACAACAAAAGCGCCTATACCACCTTCAAATTCAAATATATCATGTCTGTCAGTACGTTCATCCAACAAACTTATACGCACACCTGAGTTTAAAAAGGATAACTCTCTTAATCTTTTTGCTAAAATATCATAGTGAAATTCAACATCTGTAAATGTTTCAGTACTTGGTTTAAAATTAATCAATGTACCTGAGCCTTCAGTAGCTCCTACCGCTACTAACGGAGCTACTGGATTACCCATCCGATATTGCTGCTTATAAAGTTGTCCATTTTTACGCACCTCAAGATTTAATTCTTCCGATAATGCATTAACAACCGATACTCCGACACCATGAAGACCTCCAGAAATTTTGTATGCATTATCGTTAAATTTACCACCAGCATGTAATACAGTCATAATAACTTCTGCTGCTGATCGACCTTCTTCTTGATGAATATCAACTGGTATACCTCTACCATCATCTGAAACAGATACTGATCCATTACTATGTATAATCACTTTTACTTCTTTACAAAAACCAGCTAAAGCTTCATCAATCGAATTATCTACCACCTCAAAGACCATATGATGTAAGCCAGATCCATCATCAGTATCACCAATATACATTCCTGGACGTTTTCTTACGGCATCCAATCCTTTCAAAACTTGAATATTAGTACTGTCGTATTGATCGTTTTTATTACTCATAAGTCTCCTAAATCTTTGGTGGTTACATGATGTTCCACGTGGAACATCATGCTTGCTTTATTTTTCCATGTTCCACGTGGAACATCTTATATTTTTTAATATTTTCTAAATCACCAAACTCCGATATTTCAGTAGCTGTAATAAACACTTGGCAACCCATAACTGATAAATATTGTAATAATTTTGAGCGATTAAGAGTATCTAGTTCTGCTGCAAAATCATCAATTAAAAAACAACCTGAAATACCATTTTCATTAAAAAGTAATTGCATTTGAGCAAGTTTTAAACTTAAAACTATTAATTTTAATTGGCCTCGTGAAACAAAATCCTTAGCCAACCTATTGTTGATAAATAAATTAAAATCAGCCCTATGTGGACCACTATGTGTAAATCCATAACGAAGATCTTTATCAAGATCGTTAATTAGAACTTGTTGGAATTCAAAAGAGGTATCCCAACCAGATGAAATTATTATATCGACGTTAATATGGCCAAAAAACTCTTTAAATATACTAAAAAATATAGGTTTAAATCTTGATAAATAAAGTTGTCTATATTGGTCAACTATTGTACCGTAATAATCAAGCTCTTTATCCCAGACATTGATATATTGGAGCTGCTTTGATTTTAGTAAAACATTTCTTTGTGATAATGCTTTTTTAAAATTTCTCCAAGCAAGTAAAAAATTCCTATCGTTATTAAAAACCCCCCAATCTAAAAATTCACGTCGAAGTTGTGGTCCGGCATCAAGAAGCTCATAGCTTTTTGGGTGAATAATTTGTAAAGGCAAAGCATAAGCTAAGTCAGATCTTTTTTGTGTGGTTTTATGATTAATTCGACAAAAAAAATTTTTAGTATCTAATTGAATACCTAATTGAATAGTTTTATTGTTAGTTTGAGCGAGTTGAGCAGAAATAATTAATTTATCGTGTGTAAAATTAATAATTGGTTTGATAATGGCAGAACGGAAAGATTTAGCGCGCCCTAAAATAAAAACAGCCTCAAGAATAGCACTTTTTCCACTACCATTTTCCCCGTAAAATAAATTAATTGTTGAATCAGGAATAAAAGATTCTTGTTGAATATTTCTAACTGCGTGAATATCCAGTTTAAGTAGCGTCATTGCAATTAATCTTAGAGTCGCATTGGCATTACGATGAATTTATAAATAGAGTCAGAAGGTTCACTTATAAAACAACTACTAGCATTACTAGCAATTGTTAATACAGCAACATCAGAATCCAAATTAGAAACTGCATCTAATAAATATTGAGCATTGAAAGCAATAGATATAGGATCGCCCATATAATCAATAGTAAGTTCTTCTTCAGCTTCATCATGCTCAGGATTGTGTGTACTAATTTTTAAACTCATGGGACTAATATCTAAAGTGACACCTTTGAATTTTTCATTAGATAAAATTGCTACCCTAGTTAGAGCATCCTTTAGAATTAACTTTTTAATAGAAATTGATTTAAAAAAATCCTGTTGAAAAACTTTACCAAAATCTGGATATTTTGAATCCACTAATTTTGCAGAAAAAATTAAATTCTTAATAAAAATTCTAATATTACCATTAGAAAATTCAATTTTTAAATCAACACTAGGATCATCAAGTAGTTTATTAAGTTCTATAACTCCTTTTCTAGGGAATATAATTCTAGATTCATAACCAGTAGTTTGATCTAAAGAATCTTCATAAATCGATAAACGGTGGCCATCAGAGGCAACAAGTTTTATTTTATTATTTGAAATATTAACTAATAAACCATTTAGATAATAACGAACATCTTGATTTGCCATACAAAAAATAGTTTTATCAAGAGCTTTCTTAAATTTGTCAGAATTAATGGAAAATTGATTTTCAAATTCACATTCAGAAAACTGAGGATAATTATTTGCGGGTAAACAGCTTAAAGAGAAGCGACTTTTATTAGATAATATTTTTATTTTTTCATCTATTAATTCAAACTTAATTTCAGCACCGTTGGGTAGAAGACGACAAATATCTAAAAATTTCCTTGCTGGTACAGTAATAGAACCTGATGTAGATGCGTTTAAGGGAATCTTAGCAATAATTTGTATTTCAAGATCAGTACCTGTTAAATGAAGCATATCTTCTTCAACAACCATTAAAACATTTGATAGTACGGGCATAGTTTGTCTTTTTTCAATGACACTAACTATTTGTTGTAAAGGAATTAAAATAGTTTCTCTATTAATGATGAATTTCATATAAATTTTAATATAACTAAGTAAATCTTTTTAAAAAAAAACTAATAATATAATATTATTTAATCTTATTTATTATTATTAAGTAGGGCAGATTTTGTGGATAACTGAGTTTAGTATTTGTTTATCATAATGTTAGAATTAGTTATAACTTGTCATTAGGCTGTTGATAACCATCATTTAAAATAAATCAAGAAAATACAAAAAAA
>Ga0114978_10003964_pt1 | contig 12047 bp, 17 predicted proteins | sample S_140212_EF_Meta_FD_87027 | JGI IMG/M metagenome (GOLD analysis project Ga0114978, IMG submission 87027) | Freshwater microbial communities from Lake Simoncouche, Canada to study carbon cycling - S_140212_EF_MetaG | ecosystem: Environmental > Aquatic > Freshwater > Lake | place: Lake...
AGTAAACGGACGTTTTCCAGGGACCGAATCGCCCTTTTCCGAATTTGGACATTCCTAAAATGTCCATTTTGAGATTCTGGAAATACTTTTGGGAAAAATAATCCAGTAGTTTCTTTAAGTTCGTTTTGCCATTTATATTAAAAATTGAAAGTGATTGCAAAATAAAATAAACCCAAAAACTAGATGAGCTCCAAGATTTTGCCGACCGACAGTTGTAGCATTTGTTTAGCCGAGTGTGTTGAATGTTGCACAACCGACTGCGGACATTCATTCCACGCAGACTGTTTGAATAAGAGTCGAGAGACGAGCGACGCGTGTCCTTTGTGCCGAGCACGGTTGCCGAGGCGCCCTGCAGAAGAATCGGAGAAGTCGTCTATTGGATTGAACATCTGTATTTGTTTATTCGTTATAATACTAATTTATGTAGTGTCTCCTTTGATAATATGCTATAGAATCGTAAGATCCGTCTACGACTTATTCAGCTGAAAAAAAGGCACCGACCTCTCTACGCCATTGATTTAAAAGGGGGCATTATAAAATTTATATAACACTTGATAATTGTGAATTAATTTATTAGCGTTTGTTATTTCATTTAATATAAACATACCCTTACCGGGTAATGTATTATTATTATTAATATAATAATTACACATATCATTGTATACCATATTTCTATTATCTAACCAATAAGGATTTATCGGGGTATCATCAATTAGTAATAATGTATCTTTTTTTATTACAGGCATTAATGATTTATATTCGGCTAATCCGTGATTTCCTGAAGGCAACGGATTATAAAAATCTAAATCATAACTATCTAAATATATTACATTCGCCGCATCGTGGGAGGTAGACCAATTTTTAAAAAATGTAACGCTATCGCTACAAATTAGTTCTGTTGCCGGACACATATTACCTTTACACGAATCAACTAAATGTTTATTTATATCTACTGACCAAAAAAATCCACCATATTTTCTTACATATTCATTAAATAAATATGTGCTGTTTGTTCCCGCAGATGCTATACCAGATTCTAAAATATATGGATTTTTAATTCCCTCCATTTCTTTAAATAAATGTTTAAATGTTAAATAATTAAGATGTTTTTTAACACCTAATTTGGTTGAAAACATTTCATATGTATCGGTGGTTTCATCATAGGTTAAATTTCCACTAAGTGTATTAAAATGCGATTCAATCAATTCCATAATAATAATATATATATGTTATTTTGTTGTTTAACGCATTTTGTCCTTAAATATGAAAAGTAAAGTAAAATTCAGTTTATGCATTCGGTGGCGATATTTCTTTTGATTTCCTGGACGGTTTTTATGTATGTTTCTAAGGTGGGGGTTCCGACAAAGCTGTTCATTTCGAACCGCTTAACCAGCACCTCTTTTTTCTGGCCGATGCGATGGCACCGCGCGATGGCCTGGTCTTCGACCGCGGGGTTCCAGTGCGGACTGATGAAGTATATTTCGCTATAGTTTTCCTGCAGATTAAGTCCTTCGCAGCCCGTTTGAATTTGAAGCACTAGCGCCTCGTGCGGCGAATTTAGGATCTTGCCTCTATGCCTGGTTCGGCCGTCAACGGTGGCGACCGACCCGATTCCCCCGGAGCTCAGGCGAGCGAAGATCTCGTCGATTTCTTCGCGGAAATGGCAGAAGATGAGTTTGCCGCACCCGTTGCCCTTTCTCTCTATTATCTCTTTCACAACAAAATCTAATTTGCTGCTGTGCCTAAACGCCTCTGCGTAATCGCCGTGCAATCCTATTTTGGATAATTTACACGCGTCCATCAGTTTCGGTAAAATGCAGCTCTGTCTGGCTCTCAGCATCAGAGTGAGTTTGGAGCCCCTCGATGCGTGGATGTTCTCGGCCAGCTCCATTTCTTCGCGGTTGGACCACTCCACCACGTTTTTCTCTATTGTCGCGCCGGGTATCTGGATGCCGACCTGCCGTTTAGTCCGCTTCAGAATGAAGGAGCCCAGTTGGTTCAGATTGGCGGGTTCGGTGTAGACGCTCGCGGGCAGTTTGAGGATAGAACACAAGCTGTAGAAGTCCTGCTTCCGGTTTTGCACAGGCGTTCCAGATACCAGCCAGCGAATCTTAGACTGCAGTCGTCTAGCTCCGGCGCAAACGGCCGTTCTGGAGTTGCGAAGATGGTGCGCCTCATCGAAGACCACGCGAGACCATTTGATGCCGTGCAAACTAGTCAATCCGCGTTTAGAGAGACTGATTGTGCCATACGTGGTGATCACGATCTTGGCCTGGTTCAATTCAGAATCCGATATTTTTTTCTTTTTTTCGCCGTGGTAAATCAACGCGCGGTGGCCGGTCGTTCGGAGTATTTGGGCGAACCACTGGTCCAGCAGAGAAGGAGGCAGCACAATGAGGGTTCTCTTGACAAAATTAGATAAGAACACGCCTATCATAATAATCGTTTTGCCGAGCCCCATTTCGTCCGCTATAAAGCCGCCGCGAACGACCGACTCGGGGCGGAGCTCGTTGACCAAACACCATTTCACGCCTTCGCGCTGGTAGTCCTTCATGTCGAGATTAGCGTGGCCGATATAGGTATCGAACATTTTTAGGCGAGCGTCAATAAGTTGATTAAATTCACACATTTTTGTCTTTAAAATTAAGTCGTATTCAAAAAGCATTTCATTTTTTTTTATTTTAGACGACGAATCAAGGTTGCTAATTTTTTATACTTTAGACATAAGTATAAAAAATTAGACGGGTTAAATTCGTAAAAAAAATTGAAACGCTTTTTGAGCAAGACTCAAATTCAAATTAAAACCTCAATCAAATCTATCAAGACTCTAAAATGTACAAAAAGAACATGCAAGTCGCGCCCACGAAGTTCTGCAAGGTTTGCCGAGATGCGGGAAAATCTGAGGCAGACTACACCAACCATTGGGTTAGAAGTGCTCTTGGACCGGAAGGAAAAGTTGTCTGTCCGACTCTGCTCGAATTAGAGTGCAGATACTGCTTTGAACACGGACATACTGTCAAGTATTGCCCAGTTGTTAAAAAAAACGAAAAAAACGAAAAAGTGAAGGTCTATGAAAAGACCAAGGAGACCAAGACGGAGAAGAGTAAGCCCTTAAACGTGTTTGATTGTCTCGCCGACAGCGATGATGAAGTTAAAGTTAAAGTCGTGACGAAAAAAGACGCTCCTCCGAAAGCTCCGATGAAAGCTCTTTTAAAAGCTCCGGTGGAAGTTAACGACGAATTCCCGGCTCTTGGGCAATCAAAGAAGTCCGCTGCGCCCTCTTTCTCGTATGCCACTATTGCGTCCAAATCTAAAGACGAATACTTAAACGAACAGTATATGCTGCAGCTGGCTAAGAAACGTATGATGCCCGCTTTAGTCGCAAAAGAGACGGAACGAAAGGCCTGGATCGATTATTCTGACGAAGAAGAAGAAGAAGAAGAAGAAATTCAAGTGAAACGCGCTACAAATTGGAGCGACGACGATTCCGACGGGTCTTCTCACCTTAATTGGTAAATAATAAAAACAAAAAGAAAAACAAAAAGAAAAATAAAAACAAAAAGGAAAATAAAAATAAAAACAAAAAGAAAAAGAAAAAGAAACACCTTTTTTCTTGTGACGTAATTTGTCACTCATTTATCAATTTGTCACTCATTTCTGGACGCCCTATATACGTTAATGTATTTTGCCACTCATTTCTCAATTTGTCACTCATTTCTGGACGCCCTATAGAGAATTGGCGCATTATAGGCTATTTTATAGTATTCTACTCTATATTCCAAATTAAGCTGAGTAGACAGCAATTTACTATATTTAACCCTAACGCACAGATCACCGACTATATGAACACTATTTGTAGAATATTATACACTATATTTTATACATATTGTATAACCATTTGCTCCAATATAAAATTATGCAGTATCTTCAAATGACGGTATTTTTAAATATTCATAAAATTGTTCTTTTACAATATACATTAAAAAAGTGTTAGGATCACAATCACTGCACCAATTTTTATGCGCATTTAATTTACGCATATGTGGGTTAAATTTATCATAATAATCGCCCGCTTCTTGTTTTGTATTAAATTTTTTATTCATATAACCGATATGGTTGCTTTTTACGTTTTCTGGCTGAGGATAATAGTTAAACTTATGTATTTCTAAAACATATGTCTTTTTCATTTTATTAATAGTCAACGTTATTTTTAAACTATTTTACTTAATCGTATATCATTTACAAATTAGGCTAAACTTTTTATTCTGTTATAGTTTCAGGTTCTATCCAATACGCAGGATCAGAATGCCAAAAAATTATTGTAGAATTGATATAAGATAGATAGTAATTTTTTCTCATTTTATGCCCCAAATCAATAGTAGCTGAATCTCCAAAATATAATTTAGGTGGAATTATTAAATGGTATCTTTCATCGTTTTTTGGTATTTTTTTAATACGATGAAATGCAAAATCTTGTATAATATGAATTAATTCTACAGGCAGATTTAATTTATTCAGAATTACTTGTTTAGACCTCATTATATATTTATACGTGTTGTATTTATTGTTTTCAATTTTATAAAATATTGTAAAATATTGTAAAATATTGTAAAATATTGTAAAATAGACTGGATGTTAAAGGTTATCTCAAAATACAAATTTTTAGTTCTCTCTATAATAGTTAAAAGAATAAAAAATTGAGACACTTTTACACGACATTGATGATTCTAAATATCCTATATAACCAAAAGTTTCATATTAACATGTCGACAAAAGAACCTAAAAGCGATAGCATTGCCTTGGCGCTTAGAAATTTAAAAGCTGAACGTGATGTTGAACTTACCATTTATAATACGACTATGACTGCACTACCATTTGCTCAGCGAAAAATTGATATGTTTAAAACTATCTATATGTCTGTGCAATCGGCCTATGGTAGAACTCTCCGAGTCGTGGATGAGTTAGAAGAGACGCTTAAAAATTCTAATTATAGCATAGGCGTTCTTGACGATACTATTAGAATGAAGAATATTGAATTAGAGGTAGTTTCTTACGAAGAAAAAAAGAAACTCTCCAAACGCAAGGATACTCCGGATTCAATTTTGACCAATCTCAATTATATGCCTGAAGACGTTGTGAGAATCATTGGTGAATTTTTGCCGTATACCATTCGTATATTCTTACTAGAATCTCGTCGTCCTATAAATTCTATCTTGAATAAATTGTCGGCTCAAGTGCTGCGCGAGTCTTTGGTAATTATTTGCATAACGCCTGATTTCTTGAGATTGTTGCCGTATGAGGAGGCCATGAAAGAGATTTTGATGTATGATGGCGAAGAACTCAATCCAAGCTACAATCCATTGTGTAAATTTGGAGATACGCTAAAAGAGGTCAAAACCAAGTTTAAATATATTATCAATCTTGCCAAAGAGAGAAACCCCAAGTTTGCATACAACATTTTGAAGACGATCCACATCCTTTTTGATCCTGTAAAAAAATACACTACTAATAGTATGATTAGGCGCCGTCGTATCCCATTTGTAATTCAGGATCTAGTGTAAAATAATTTTAATTATTTAAAAAGTGAGGCCTCTTGCCAATATATTTTTTCTTCTCTCGAATGTCTTATATATTAAATAATTTAAAATCATTGGGTGATAAATCATTGGGTGATAAATCACATATTGAAATTATAAAACCGCCAAACCGATATGAGATACATATGAGTAACAATAGAATTCACGGTTTTTTATTTGTTATAACTGGTATATTAGACACTAATATTATTAAAATATGTGAAAAACAGGATAAACAAGATTATGCTATAACATATTTTATGAGTTTTACAAAAGAGACTTAAGTTTTAGAAAAAACTTGATATATTATATGAAGACTAGAAAATTGAAGTATCGTAATTCAAAATCTAAAAAGAGTATAAGAAAAAGTAGCAGACGTATAAAATTTACCAAATCAAAACGAGCAAAATTAACCGGAGGTGGTTTATATGAATCATCAACAGAACCGCAAAAAAGAAAGATACGAATGGAAACAAAAGTGCTTGGTAAAGTTCCTGCAGGACCAACATCTAACATAAAACTTTCTACACCTAAAGAACTCGACAATTATGTAGACACCCAGATAACCGAAGGTCCTCAAATTTGTACTATACCCGCGCCGCCGTATAGACACGCGTTTTTAGTGGATGTTCAGCCAGATAAAATAATGATATCTGATTGGGGAGGAGAATCAGTCCGAGATATAACTCATCGAATGATGACTCGCCCAGATGACGAAATGAGTTCTCAGTCAACTTATTACAACGAAACCTATAAAACATATGCCGACTTTTTGGAAAAACTGCAAGAAAAATATGAACGACCTATTGAATTTTATCCTGTAGATGAAGAAATGAATACTTGTTCAAGAGCTGTTCATAAAGAACGAGGTGGAACAGGGGGGTGTTCTGATTACATTTATAAATGGGCAAAAAAATATTATCCAGGTTACATCGTATAAATACAATTTTTTAGTTCTCTTTAGAAATAGCTAAAAATAAAAAAATTGAAATGCTTTTTATGTATTTGAATATACATAACTTATATCAAATCTAAAATAACCGAAATAACCGAAATAACCGAAATAACCGAAATAACCGAAATAACCGAAATAACCGAAATGACTGAAATAACCGAAATGACCGAAATGACCGAAATGACCGGCGATATTGCTCGTTTGAGAGAAACCGCCGAATCATTGTTTAATCATTTGTTAGAAAAAAAGGATAATGACAAAAAAACCGTCAAGGATTTGTTGAATCATCTAGGAACGGATGAAACAGTTGAACTCGAACATTTGTTGAATAGACTGTTAGAACAAACGGATAATGACAAAGAAACAGTCGAGGCTTTGTTTAATCATTTGTTAGGCAAAAAGTTTCTTGACAAAGAAACTGCTGAACATTTGGTTAATCTAGACCAAACAAATATTGACAAAGAAAGAGTCGAATATTTGTTTAATAATTTAGAAAAAAAAGATATTGACAAAGAAATAGTCGAATCTTTTAATCATTTGTTAGAAAAAAAAGATATTGACAAAGAAACCGCCGAACAATTTATTAATCAGCTGTTAGGCCAAAAAGATATTGACAAAAAAATAGAAACTGCGCGTATACGTGTAAGTATCAATTGGATGACTGCACAAAATCAAGAAAGCAACCAGAAAGAAATTGATTGTGTGAAGGGCGATATTATTCGTTTGCAGGACACAGTCATATTTCTGATAAGATCAGTTCTTGACAAAGAAACCCAAATGGAAGATATTTTTGCAAATATAAATTGGATACACTCCAATATGGTTCTCGATTGTTTAAAAAATCAATCAGTCAGTTCAGCGGAAGAAATGGTTCTCATGAAGGACGATATTAATTGTTTGCAGGAAACAATATATCAGTTGTTAGGAGTAGAATTTGACCATGTAACAGAAATAGAACGTATGTATGCACATTTCAATTGGATGAAATATGGCAAGATCTACAGTAAAGGCTGGTTATATGAAGATGAAGATGAAGATGAAGATGAAGATGAAGAAGATGAAGATGAAGAAGATGCAGATGAAGAAGATGCAGATGAAGAAGATGCAGATGAAGAAGATGCAGATGAAGATGAAGAAGATGCAGATGAAGAAGATGCTGATGAAGATGAAGATGAAGATGAAGATGAAGATGAAGACGCAAAAGACATACCAAACTGCGAAGCAACCAACGAAGAATATGCTTTCTTCCTAAGCAGCCAACATATATTTGTAATATTATATTATATAATCATGACGATTTTTATTGTTTATTTATTACATTATTAAATATAAATAATTTGGATGGTGTTATGTATGCTACGTTTTAGAATTACAAATAAAAATTATATATTTGCAAATTGTAATAATTTTACACCCTTGAAGATTTAAAATGGGACAAATAATGAGTAAGTTTTTTCTGTTTTTATTATAGTAATGACGCATAAAAGTGATAATTATGAAATTGCCGTAAAATATTATTTGAAAAATAAAGACAATATAAGAAAAATTTGTAAAATATTTGGTTTATAATACTGAATTTGATTTTTTTATTTGCATTTTTCCAATAGGTAAATTCTACAAATTTATCGTCTTTCCATTCTCCTTCATATGTAGGTCCTTTTGTAATTATTAATTTACCGGTTCCTTCACGTTTCCCTTTAACAAAATCTCCGGTATAAACATCTCCATTTGCATATAAAATGGTGCCGTCTTTTTCGTGTTAAATTGATGTTTCAGGACGGTTTAATCTACTTTTTTCTTTAACAAAATCTCCGGTATAAACATTTTTAGTTGTATATAAAATTTTGTCGTCTTTTTCGTGTGGAATTGATGTTTCAGGACGATTTAATCTATTTTTTCCAGGAACAGATGCTATATTTATTTTAGTTTTTTCTTTTAATTTTTTAAAATAATTACAGTCCTTGTAATTACAGTCCATTCCTCCAGATAATGTTTTTTTTCTGAAATTTCTATATTTTTTGTTATTTTTTTTAGTTCTAGATTTTTTATTATATTTTTTAGTTCTAGACATTATATAATAACTAAATATTTTATATTGTATTTTTTATAAAATTAATAATTTGTGATGAATTGTATTTTAATTCTGTAACATAATTATTATAATCAATATTATTCTTATTTTTACAAATATAATTTAATATTCTTGTATTATATTGTATAAATAATTGTTTTGGAGATATCTTTATAAAAAATTTGAAATTCGTTTTTAGTGGATAAACAATTAATTTATTATTCATATAAACATCTAAATAACCAACTAATAAATTTATTTTAGTTTCATCAAGTTTATTAATTTTATTATCAATAAATTTTATAAATTCCTTATTATTTTTAATTTTTTTTTATTAAATTCTTCGGGGTCAGATACCAGTTATGATTTGAAATGACGCCCTTCTGCTTCGCTTGAGGCGTCCCATTTTAAATATTTACTGGTATAAATACCTTTTTTACTTTTTTTATGAAGATTGTAAATGATTTTATTTTATAAATCATAAATCATAATGTATAAATCATAATAAAATGTTCGTTGGAATTGGATTCGTCAATATGAAATATTGAATCATGATTTTTTTCGGTGGTTGTCCATTTAAACCCAAAATGTTCATAAAAGGTAACTGCCGTTTCAATTGAATCCAGTATTATATTAATATGGTCGCTTTTACCGAGATATTGGGACTTTATAAAATCTATAAATTCGTGTATAAACAAAGACGCATATCCGGTTTTTCTATATTTATATTCTGTTGCTATAAACATAATATAAATATTTATTGTGTTTTTTTTCTTATACACTTTATAAATTAATCCGCAAGGACAATTTTTTATATCAACTAATTCACTATCAATGCTATATAATACCATTTTGTTATCTTCCACAAATAACTGGTAAATATAAGACTCATTAATTATTCTTCTTGACATACTACAAAATATGTCGAATAATTGAAAACAATCAATTCCGAATTTCAAAAGTTCGATCTCAAATATTAACATAGTTATGGACGATATTTTTTATATATTATTTCAAAAGTTTACTATATAGTATATTCAAATTTATTTCAATTTTATATATTATTTCTAGAGTTTACTATATAGTATATTTAAAATTATTTCAATTGTATATATTATTTAATATTTTTTGATATGATTAAGTTTTACACCTTTTTTCATTTATCATTTTAAAATTGTTTTATATTTTATATATTTATGTTAGTAAAATCAAAAATATCTAAAAGAATATAAAAATTATACTCCTTTAGTTCATCAGTCCAACCTTCCATCAGTCCAACCTTCCATCAGTCCAACCTTCAGTCCAACCTTCCATCAGTTCATCAGTTCATCAGTCCAACCTTCCATCAGTCCAACCTTCAGTCCAACCTTCCATCAGTCCAACCTTCCATCAGTCCAACCTTCAGTTCATCAGTCCAACCTTCAGTTCATCAGTCCAACCATACATCAAAGTATTTATAAATTTTTAGTTTTTTAGTTTTTTCTCTAGAAATAAAAAAAATTGAAATATTTTTTTAAAATAGTTTTAAATTATATTTTATAAACCTATCAACTTTAAAGTTTAAAAATGAATGCATCATATCTGTATTACGAACAACGTGAATATTACGAACGTCTCCATCGTGACGAACTTTTTCGAATTCATGAAGACGAAAAAATTATTGTTAGTGGTAGACATGCAAGAATACGTATTAGACTTGATATAGGACGCAAGCATCCTCGTTCTGAAGAAAGAATCTTGGAAGATACCAGATTGATAAGTTTGGCTGACATAATAATTAGCAATCGTCGCGAACGTAATCGAGAACGTAATCGACTTGGTATGATTTATGAGTTAGCTCGTCGTGAAGAACGTCGTGAAGAACGAAAACTTGCTAAAGTCCAACAAATCAAACCTAAAATAATTGTTTTAACAAAGGCAACTATGGAAGTCGTTTGCGAGGATTGCGCTATCTGTTTAAATAAACCCCAAAAACTTAATTCCATTACCACCGAATGCGGACACGAGTTCTGTAAGGGTTGCTACGACGAGTACCTTGCGGCGGCTACTAACAAATCTTGTCCTATGTGTCGCAAACCCGCCCCAAAAATCACATCATACCGAGTTAGATCCAAAAAATAGTGTAATTTGTAAATGTAAAATGTATTAATTATTTAAAAAGTAGGCCTCTTGCCAATATCTTTTTTTCATTTACATCTTTTTACATTTAAAACGTTCATTTTTATATTAATTTTCCATTAATGTATATTTTATTATCATAATTATAATAAAAATCAAAACATCTTATTTCATTATTAGTTGAATAAGTCGGAATAATGCTGTTTGACGAAAAAGATAATATACCTATAATAATTTTTGATTTTAATTTTTGAACATTATTTTTTTTTCTATACTCATTTAATCCTTTTATTAATATATATTTCACTTCATTATCTAACCCTTCGTGGTCATCTGAAATATAATTAAAACAATATTTACCATAATATGTCTTATAGTTTTTTCCAACTTTATAAATAAAAGTAATAAATGGCATATAGATTAAATATTAGTTTATTTTTAAGTAATTTTTGGGCGTTTTACACCTTTATACTTATATTTATCATGTTTTTTATAAAATTTTAGTTATTTCAATAAATAGGTGAATGTAAAAAATTGAATTGATTTTTTTGAATAATCAAAAGTAAATTACTAACCCAATATAAACTTTAAAGTTAAAACGAAAATGGCTCATTTAGATCAACCCATCATTGAACTCGGAGAAGACGACAAAATTATTGTTACTGGCAAAAGTGCAAGATATCGTATTAGACGTGATAACCTAGGACGCCAGCATCCTCGTTCCGATGAAATAATCGCCGAAGATAACAGATTAATAAATTTGGCTGACATAATAATTAGAACTCGTAGTCTTCAACGTGAAACACGTAGTCAACGTGTTCAACGTCTTCAACGTGAAGAACACGAAGCACGTCAAGCACGTGAAGCACGTGAAGCACTTAAATCGCCCAAAACGTTAGTGCACAAGTGTTAACAAATCTTTGTCTATGTGTAGAAAAAACAATCCAAAAATTACCTCCAAGAGGAGTAACCAAATATTTATAATTATTTTACACCTTTTTACATTTCAAACGCCGATTTTTATATAGTCCTATCCATATAAAAATCATTTATAATTCTTCTTTATTTTTCTTGTTTTATTTTTTGGAACATATTTTTCTGGTCTTTCGTAAGCACCCTTAAATATATTTTCATATTTTATTTTAACACAATATTCTTGCGACATTTTAGATAATATATTATAGTTAATATATTTAATTAGTTTAAATATTAAATATATAATATATATATTAAATAATATGAATTTTAATACATATGATTGTTCAACACGTGAAGAAGCATTACAATTAATTATTCAAAATATGAAAAAAACAAAAGAATATACACC